>JGI24217J29970_1016451_pt1 | contig 12104 bp, 9 predicted proteins | sample EnhBioin_Aerobic_FD_29970 | JGI IMG/M metagenome (IMG submission 29970) | reverse complement strand
TTATCAAATGACGGAAAGACAAGATCGTATTAATCCCAAATGTACTTTTCGTCGTAATCCACCTTGTATTTTTTGAGAAAAGCGCGGTACTCGTCTTGAAAGTTTTTTTTGCTGTGGTGCTCGTGCTGATTGCTGATGTAAGCGATTACGATATCCACTTGACTGGGATTAACGGAAAAGGCACCATAACCATTCTGCCAATAAAAGTTTTCATATCCTCCTCCTTTTGTTTTTATCCATTTGGAAGAATGAGATTTTAATTCTTCTATGACCTTCATCAATGGGATTTTTTGGGAGAGTTTGAAAAGAATATGGACATGGTCGGTATATCCACCTACTTTAATAACTGGGCAGCCAAGGCGGTTGCAGATGCCTCCTAAGTAATTATGGAGCTCTTCTTCTAGCGGAGGATGAATAATTGGTATTCTGTGCTTGGTGCTAAATACGAGGTGTATGTAGTTTTTTATGAGTGATTGTCCCATTGGGTAGAGGGGTTTGATAGGGTTAAGGGATTACGCCCCTTCGGGGCTTTTGTATTAGGATGAGTTTAGTCGCTATGGACTTCGCCCATAGTTGAGGGATTACGCCCCTTTGGGGCTTTTGTATTAGGATGAGTTTAGTCGCTATGGACTCCGCCCATAGTTGAGGGATTACGCCCCTTCGGGGCTTTTGCATTAGGATGAGTTTAGTCGCTATGGACTTCGCCCATAGTTGAGGGGTGTCGCCCCTTTGGGGCTTGGATTCTATGGACTTCGTCCATAGGTGGGGGATGGCGCCCCTTTGGGGCTTTTGTATTAGGATGAGTTTAGTCGCTATGGACTCCGCCCATAGTTGAGGGATTACGCCCCTTCGGGGCTTTTGTATTAGGATGAGTTTAGTAGCTATGGACTCCGCCCATAGTTGAGGGATTACGCCCCTTCGGGGCTTTTGCATTAGGATGAGTTTAGTCGCTATGGACTTCGCCCATAGTTGAAAGATTACGCCCCTTCGGGGCTTTTGCATTAGGATGAGTTTAGTCGCTATGGACTTCGCCCATAGTTGAAAGATTACGCCCCTTCGGGGCTTTTGCATTAGGATGAGTTTAGTCGCTATGGACTCCGCCCATAGTTGAAAGATTACGCCCCTTCGAGGCTTTTGTATTAGGATGAGTTTAGTCGCTATGGACTTCGCCCATAGTTGAGGGATTACGCCCCTTTGGGGCTTTTGCATTAGGATGAGCTTGGTAGCTATGGACTTCGCCCCTAGTTGAGGGGTGTCGCCCCTTCGGGGCTTGGATATGTGAGCTGGGTTCATTGATTTAGTTTGCCAGGATTTTTGGGTAGATTACATTTGGCAATACTTATTTAGTAGTTTTAAGGTATTAGATTTTATTAACCTTGAAGCATATTTGATCAATGCGCTTCCAGCCAGTTGTTGCCGGTGCCTACTTCTGCTTTAATGGGCACTTCCATTGGCAAGGCATTTTCCATTTCTTCAACCACCAATTGCTTGAGGTAATCAACTTCCGAGTGGTGGGCGTCGAATACCAATTCATCATGCACCTGCAAAATCATGCGTGAATGAGGAAGCTTGTTGCGCTCTTCTTTCATGCGGCGGTGAATGTTAATCATGGCCTTTTTAATCATATCTGCTGCAGAGCCTTGAATGGGTGCGTTGATGGCGTTTCGTTCTGCAAATCCCCGCACGGTGAAATTGGCCGAATTGATGTCTTTTAAATACCTTCTTCTTCCCAAAATGGTTTGCACATAGCCCTTTTCCCTTGCCAATTCAATGGTTTCGCTCATGTAACTACGTATGCCCGGATATTGCTTGAAGTATTCGTCAATCATGGCCTGTGCTTCTTTGCGCGGAATGCCCAAACTCTGACTCAATCCAAAAGGCGTTTGTCCGTAAATAAGTCCAAAGTTTACAGCTTTGGCATTTCGGCGTTCAGCTGGACTCACTTCTTCCAAAGATTTTCCAAATACTTTTGCAGCGGTAGCTTGGTGAATATCGAGTCCTTGTTTGAAGGCTTCAATCATGTTTTCTTCTTTGGCTATTGCCGCAATAATGCGTAATTCAATTTGTGAATAGTCGGCACTAAGCAATACAAACTCTTTGTTTCGGGGTTCAAAGGCTTTTCTAATTTCGCGTCCCCTATCGGTTTTGATGGGAATGTTTTGCAGGTTGGGATTGTTTGAGCTGAGACGGCCTGTTGCCGCTACAGCCTGATTGAAGGAGGTATGAACTCTACCTGTTTTGGGATTAATCATGCCTGGTAATGCATCAACATAAGTTGATTTGAGTTTTTGCATTTGACGTACATCCAAAATACAGCGAATAATTTCATGTTCGCTGAGACCCTGCAATACATCTTCACCGGTTTGGTATTGACCGGTTTTGGTTTTCTTGGCTTTGGGGTCAAGCTTCAGGTGTTCAAACAAAACTTCACCCAATTGTTTAGGCGATGAAATATTGAAGGGCACTCCTGCCAATTCTAAAATCCGTTTCTCCAAAATAGAAATTTCGCCTTCCAATTCATTGCTGTAGTTTTTCAGGAATTCAGGATTGATGCGAATTCCTTCCAGTTCCATATCGCTTAGTACATGAATAAGCGGAACCTCGAGGCTTTCAAAAAGGGTTCTCGCCTCCCGGGCGTCAAGTTCAGGATTTAGTTTTTGCTTGAGTTGCCAGGTGATATCTGCATCTTCAGCAGCATATTCTTTGATTTTATCGAAGGCCACATCGCGCATGCTCAATTGGTTTTTGCCTTTTTTGCCAATAAGCGTTTCAATGCTTACCGGTTCATAATTGAGATAAATGCCGCTTAGGTAATCCATGTTGTGGCGCAGGTCTGGCTCAATCAGGTAATGTGCCAGCATGGTATCAAACAAGGGTCCCTTTAAGTCGAGTCCGTAATTCTTGAGAATATTGAGGTCGTACTTGATGTTTTGTCCAATTTTGGTGATATGCTCCGATTCAAAAACCGGACGGAAGCATTCCAAAATTTCACGGGCTTGGTTTTCATCATCGGGAAAGGGAATATACCAGGCCTCGTGTGCTTTCCAGGCAAACGACATTCCAACAATGGAAGCTTCTGTGCTTTCCAGTTGTGAGGTCTCGGTATCAAAACATATTTCCGTTTGTTGAAGCAGTTCCTGGATTAAGCTCAGATGTTCCTCTTGGCTGGCTGCAACCTTGTAAGTATGCGGAACTTGTTCAATGGTTAAGCGCGGCGTAGTTTCTTCTTCAGTTTCGCTAGGAGCAAGGATTGCAGGTGCTTGTGGCTTTTCTTTTTCTTGCAAAGGTCCCTGGTTGAATAAATCAAAACTGCCTGCTGCCTGCGCTGGAGCTGCTGAAGTTGTCGAGTCAGGAAATAGGCGTTTAAGTAGTGTTCGGAACTCCAGTTCTGCAAAGAGTTTTTCAGTTTTTTCTTTGTCGGGAGCTTCTACTAGCAGGTCTTGTTCATCAAGCTCAACAGGAACTTGGATATCAATGGTGGCAAGACGTTTGGATAGCAGAGCTTGTTCGCGGTTATTCTCAACATTCTCTTTTTGCTTTCCTTTTAGTTCGTGGGTATTTGCCAATAAACCTTCAATGCTGCCGTATTTTTGAACCAATACCTTGGCCGTTTTTTCGCCAATTCCGGGCACACCGGGAATATTGTCAACGGCATCGCCCCAAAGCCCCAGGATATCGATTACCTGATCTACCCGTTCAATTTCCCATTTCTTTAAAATTTGTTCAACGCCAAGAATTTCTACATCGTTTCCCAAACGGGCAGGCTTGTAGATTTTGATGTGTTCTTCCACCAGTTGGCCAAAGTCCTTATCGGGAGTCATCATAAAGACTTCAAAATTTTCACGCGCGGCTTTTTTGGCAAGCGTACCAATGATATCGTCGGCTTCGTAGCCATCCATCATCAGCAAAGGAACTTTCAGGGCTTCACAAACCCGGATGATAAATGGAATGGATTTGGTAATATCTTCTGGCTGTTCCTCGCGGTGGGCTTTGTAATGCTCGTATTCCTCGTGGCGAGCAGTAGGCGCGGCAGTGTCAAAAGCCACACCAATATGCGTAGGTTTTTCTTTGCGAATAACATCCAAGAGGGTGGTTGTAAATCCGAAAATTGCAGAAGTATTGAAACCATAGCTGGTTACACGCGGGTTTTGACTGAAAGCAAAATAGGCACGATACACCAATGCCATACCATCAAGGAGGAAGAGTTTCTTTTGCGACATGGCCGCAAGATAAGGAAGCAAAATTCAAATAAGCGTTTGTAAAACGTTTACTTGGATGCATTGCCTTGATTGCTCATTTTTTAAATTGATTCCAATTGGGTATCTTGTTCAATCAAGCCTAGTTACAACCTATGAACCTTCACAATTACCATCGGATTTCTATCCGCTCAATCGCCTGTATTGTTTTAAGTTTATGCCTGTTTTAGTTTCCTTCTTTGGGAGAAAACACCAAGCCACAGGCCCCATTCAAAACCTGGTCTCTTGGGTTGAATGCAGGCAGCCTTGGACCGGGATTGAGCATTCAAACCCGATATTCTGAGAGTATCGGATTAAGAACAGGAATTTTTGGGGTTCAGCTTCAGGGCAAGCACCAGCTTTCATTGACGCATCCCAATGAAAAGCTTCCGGTAAGCTATCAGGTTCTTGCAGTACCTGTTTTGGTTGATTTTTTTCCATTTAAGCGGCCTTTTCGTATCAGCTTTGGGTTGAGTTACAATGGCAGTATGGCTAAGTATGACTTAACGCCTCGGCAAGAAATGCAAATGGGGGAGCTGGTGTTGACTCCCGATGAAGTGGGTGGTATTAAATTGGACATGACCTGGCCTAAAATTAGTCCCTATGTAGGCATGGGCTATGAAACTTTTCCGGGTGGGAAGCGCTTGGGTGTTGGCTTTGATTGCGGTATGTTTTACCTGGGAAATCCAACTACAAGCCTACGTACTTCGGGTGTGTACGAAAGTATGAATACCCCAGAATTCAATTACCAGTTGGGCCAGCCTTTTATGAAATACGATTGGTATCCGATGCTGAATGTGTATTTGCTGGTAAAGTTGAAATGATTCGAGCAGATAGTTGAGGCAAGTCCATCACCTAAGTTGGGTTTTTGATGAAAAGCGCCTGTGTTTTGGTAATTCCAATTCCATATTCTATTTTCGCCACCCCATTAGGGCCCTTAGCTCATTCGGTTAGAGCATCTGACTCATAATCAGGGGGTAGTTGGTTCGATCCCAACAGGGCCCACAAGGTAAAGCTCAATTGCTCAGGCAATTGGGCTTTTTTTGTGCCTTGTCTTGAAAGTTGATATTGGTATAAAAAGGAACAAAATAGCTACCTTGTTGCACAATAGTTGCACAAAATGAGCTCAGTAAAATTGTACTCAAACGGGTATGTGAATAAGGAGGGTAAGGCTAAAATCTACCTTAGGCTTATTCACAAAAGAAAGAAATACACTTTCCCCTTAAATTTTTATGTAGATGCGAAATTTTTTGACTTTGGAACATTCCGATGCACAAAAGGGCATCCCAATTACCAGAAGTACAACTTTAGGCTTCAGGAGGCTGTTTTTAATGCGGAGGAAGTTTTGCTTGATTTGTCCTCCAGGAAGACCGATGAAAAAGAATTGTGTGCTCGCATAGAAGCAGCTTTAACATTGGGGCCCAATTCAGACCAAATAAGACCATTTGTTGAAAAGCTGGTTTCTTCCCAAAAACAAATTGGTAGAAGCGGAAATGCCAAAACCTATGAAACTGCATTGGCTCAATTGGAGAATTGGTTGCAACGCGAGGCAAGATGGACAGATTTCACCTACCAAAAACTTGGAGATTTTAAGGTTTATAAACTTGCAGCTGGAATCAAGCCAAATTCAGTAGCAGCATACCTAAGGACTTTTAGAGTTTGGGTTAACGAGGCAATAAAAATGGGACTTTTTCCTAAGGATAGCTACCCATTCCAAAGAGGTTTAATGCCGCAAAGGCAAAGAACAATAAGAAGAAATGTTCAGTCCAATGTTATCACCAAAATTTGGAATGAAAGGAAATCTTTCTCTGGCTCAAAGCGGTTAGCCCTCAATACCATTTTGCTTCAGTTTTTACTTCAAGGTGCAGATTTTATTGAGGTTGCAAGACTTAAAAAGTCAGATATTAAGGATGGATATATTTCATTTACAAGATATAAAAACAGGTCAAAAGGGAATCAACAGCCTGTTTTTGTGAAAATTACCAAGGAGATTGAAACCATTATATCTGAAAGCTCGAATGATTTCTTAGTGCCAGTTGTTTCCATAGATAAAATTGAGGATAACCATACCCTTTTTGAAACTAAGAGAAGGAATTTTAGAAGGTCACTTAGTGAGGCATTAACCGATTTGGGTATAGAAGAACTCACCTCAAAAGGAATCAGGCATACCTGGGCGACCATTGCCGCGTCACTTGGAGTTCATGAGGAAATTCGTGAGCTGGCAATGGGTCACACTTCAACAGGTATGCAGGCTATTTATACTCAATTGGAACAATCTAAGGTTGATGAAGCCAACCAAAGAGTAATCGACCTTGTAATAGGCGGAAAGACTATTGTAATAGTTTAATTTAGAAACAATATGTCAAAGAACAGCGTGGATAGCAACTAGGCCGAAGCTTTACCATCCAGGGCCTCGACAACCTGAAGGATGGTGTAAGGGGTATAGCCCAGGTGTACCAGGTTTTCTTTGATTGGTTCAATCATAGTTGGGGGAATGCTAAAGCTTTGTGCTTTGCATTCTCTTAACTTGATAACCAGTTTACCGCGCTCAACAATTTGTCCCAAATCCATTTTAGAATCTGAGTAATGGTTGACAGCTGCAATCAAAGCAGCTCTGAGGGTAAATTTTTTTTCCTCAAGAATAACCGGTTGGCCGTTTTCTACAACTGGGCCACCCTTTTCATTCAGCTTGTACTTGCGTTCCAAGATTGCTTCAGTTTGGTCTGGGTTAAGAATAACCTGGTCAAGATTGATTGTTTTCTTTGCCATGATAGTATTGAATTAGATAATTGAAAATGAAACATCAGGGTTAGCATCCATCAGGCAATCAATTACTGCCTGGTGGCCCTTTGTGAAAATCTCAGCATCATTGGCCGGAATTTCCACACCGGGACGAACCCAACCAATTTCGGTTGTAAGTTCTTCGATGGGTGGCTGATTCTCTGGGTTAGCTTCCTGGTCAATTCTCAGGATTTTACCGTGAATTTGAATTTTGCCTTGGCCGTTATCGGCCAAGTGAACATACACGCGGCTGTTTGCCGGTGCAATTGCTTCAACTCCATTACCTTGAATGAAGCTGAATTTTGAATTTGGTTGTATCATGTAATTAAGCGGTTAAGATTGTTTTCCAAGCAATACCATTCCAGTATTGCTTTGCTTTTTCAGTGGTATTGTATATTTCTAAACCCTCAGCCGGGCCAGCGATTGCATCACGCTGGGCGGTGGTCATTCGGGGAAGGAGGAAGCCCTTGGTTGTTGATTCTACGTCAAGAATAGCACTTTCATGGTTTGCAGTATTACTACCTTTTATACCAAAATTACCTAAAAACACTGAACCTCTGGTGTCTATATCGAAAACATATCTAGTTGCTAAAGAGGCAAAATGATACCCAGCCATAGCTAGACTACCTACACCTAGCTGAGTATAAGCACTATCATCTGCTAATCTAACTTCTAAAGTAGTTCCATTCTTTTTTATTGCTGGGTGTAAATTAGTTACTCCGCCAATTTGTAATATATTAAATCCATTGAAACTGTTGTTTGTAAGCAATATCCTACCTGCGGAATTCCAAATTGCCTGTTGCCCACCTGTTAAATTAATATCTACTGTTTGAATAGTATTGGAGGCCGTGATATTGCCCGTGCTGCCTATTCTTAGGGTTGTTGAACCATTTCTTTGAAAGTTAATAAAGTCACTAGTAACACCATTAAGGTTTGTTTCGGTAACATTCATAAATATTCCAGTAACACTTCCAGATTGAGTCCCAGAATTATTTATTGTGTATTGCATTGACGCAATCCTAGTGTTTGAAGAACCTGCGCTATTAGCAATAGTATTGTTTAAATCTAAACTGGTAACAGGTGTTCCAGAAATATTATTATAGCCACCATTTGTTGTAATTTTACCAAAAGCCGTAATACCACCATTGCCAATGGTTAAATTTCCTTCACTAAGGGTTAGTGACCCAGAGTTTGTCATTTGTAATGATGCTGTTCCGGTGTTGTTTTCAAATCTAAAAATAGGATTTGTCCCATCACCGCGAACATGGAACCTTGCAGTTGGATTAACCCAAGAACTTCCTCCACCAAAGAAAAAACCAGTTGAATTGCTTCTAAAGTTGAAATTATTCCCTTCATGGAAAAAATTACTCGCACCTGGCACAATACCTGAAGCTGCAACCAAACTACCTGAATCATTATACCAATTGATTTTACCAGGAAAGCCAGCCCTTCCATTGTTAATTTGAGTGAAAGTTTGTGTTGCGGTAAACTCATTGTCAAAGTCAGACATTGCAAATTTTCCATCCCGGTCAGGAAAAGTAAACTTGCGGTCGGTTGTTAAAAATGCACTGCTGAATGAATACCGAATTCCATCAGCGCGTTTAACGCTGAAATTGTCGCTAGTGTCAGCAAAAATTGAAACTCCGGTAATTGGGCTAAAGGCACTTGAGGGATCAGTCGCGGAAAGAATCAAGCCATTTGAATAATCCAATTGGCCTGAAATGCTGTAATCCGAGGATGGATTAAATCCACTAACTTCAGCTCCAACAATCCATTCTTCATTTGTGGCATCCCAAAACAGCATATCATTGGGATTTGAACCAGGTGGAAGCGAACCGCCTCCGGATTGGTTTTGTGCTTCCCACTTTTTTGTAAGGGCATTCCATACAGGAACCTGGCCATTGGCCGGATTGGCTGGAAATCTTTGAGTTCGATGAATTCTACCGTCACACATAACTTAGACAATTTTTTGTTGTGAAATATTGAACTTCAGGCCGGTCATTCCGTACCTGTTTTTTGTGGCCACAGCATAGTTATTCAGGAAAGTTTCATCCTCCTTAACAACCTCTATGTTTATCCCTGCATCAAACAGTGGTGCAGTGCCTCCGCGGATTGTTCCACCTGAAGTACGCTGGAATAACACTATCCAGATAGTTTCGGGAAAATCCTTTCTAAGCTTATCAAATTCGCGAGAATCAGCATTGAGCTTGGTGAAGCTATCAATAATGATTACACCGAATTTGGGTGCATACTCCCGGATGGTATCAATTCCCTTTGGAGCATCACCAGCAATCAACACGCGCTTTAATCCTTGAGGACTTAGGTATTTATCTCGGTTCCTTTTGATGATATCTGAACCAGCACCGATTTCCAAACTAAAGAAACCAACCTCGTAGCCAGCTTGTGCGAAGGCATCAGCCAGCTGGAAGGCGAACTGTGTTTTGCCGGCTCCCTGGTCGCCTTCAATGGTCATGGATAATTCATACCTCTCGAGGTTTCCCAGGAATTTGCCTAAATCACCCTTCAGGTTGAAGGTTTCGCGGGTTTCGATATGGGTAATTGGCTTAAACAATGAATCTGATTTTGTGGCCACATTTGGTTTTTCAATGTGATTAACCGGTTTAACCGGTTGTGTCCATCCAAAAGCTTCATTGATAGCTTCAGTAAGGTTTGGCTTTGGAATATCTTGCATAAGCTCAACCCCGGATAAGCTTGCTTTTACTACTTTTTTTTTTGAAACCGGTTTTACCTGTTTGGCTTTGCTTTTTTTGGCAGCACCTAAGCTGGTATAAAGCCCGGTTTCTTCCTCAATTGTATCGTGTAGCATATCAAAATACAATCCTGGAACTGTCTTTTCATTTTTGATTTCATCCCCTACAATTTTGTAAAAGGTTACATCGTAAAGGTCCATTGAGTTAAGTTTAATCTTAATATGGGAAACTGCCTTACTTCCCCTGATTTTAAAGCTCAAAGAATCCTTATCGCCAATAAAATTCTTCGCTCCCAACATGAAGAAAGCTTTCTTCCCTATTTGCCTGTAAATTTCATTGGCAACAGTTAAATCATTACCGGCCAAATAATCAGTTCTTAATACAACCTGCGCGGCTTCAATTGCTTTTTGGCACTTGGAAACAATATCCAAATCCATTGTTGCCTTAATCTTGGTTAGCTTTCTGGATTGCAACAACTCAACCGCTTTTGCCAAACGGCCATTGATGTTTTCCAATAGCTCAATATGCTGTTTGTAGGTCTTTTCGCGTAATCGCTTTGCAATTGTCCTTGATAGAATCAATAAGCTGGTTGATGAAACCTCTTTTCCGTTAAGCTTCAAATACTTTTCAATATCTTCAAGCTCAAGGCTTTTTTTCACCGAATAGGTAACAGGTTGCTTGGATGCAACTATGGAACGAACCGAAATTGATTTGCTTTTTTTAGCAGGCTTAACAGCCTTTTTAGCGGGTGCATTCTTAACCGGTAATTTGATTATACGGCCAGCTTTCAGAAATTGCTGAACCTTTTCAAAATACAAATCAACCGTTTTCCGGATGACAGCGGATTCATCATAACTACTCCAATCCTTTCCATTATCGGAAAGGAAGGAAACGAAATGATGGCCCTCGTATAGGGTTTCAGGTGAATTGTTAAAATCTACACCTTTGGCCTTTGCAAAATAATTTTCTTTGGTGATCATGCTTGTTTAGCTGTTGGTTTAAAATTCAGGGCCTTTAATCTTGAATAGAGGTAATTGGCTTCTTCTTCCAGGGCTTTAATGCCATCACTTGACTTGGTAGCCTTTTTTCCTGTTGCATAACCAGCAGCTCCATTGGGATAATCCTTCATGAACTCGATATAGGCGTTCATAACTTCAGTTTCGTCCATATCCCAGAATTGAGGGTTTCTGTCCAGTAGGGATTTAACTACCTGGTCAAGTGGCTTACCATCCTTTGCCAGGTAATGAAGCCGAATTGATTTGCCTGTTTTTCCTTCCAGGAAGTTTTTGTCACCATAGCGGTTGAATGAATCAATTGAAATCCTTGTTCCGTAAAGGTCAAGGGCAATAAAATCCTGAAGGGTTTCGGGGTCAAGTTGTCTTAGGCTTGCCGGAGCTGCTTTGCCTAAGCCATTCATGGGCTTTTTCTTTGGCTTTGATTTGGCCAATTGTTTGGACAAAATAAAGTTTGAAGCTTTCTGAGCTTTGGAGGCAGCCTCAAAAAAAAATGTCTTATTGGATTTAGCTTCAGAAACCAGGCCTTTCATCCAGCTTTGTAAGTATGCTGCTGAATTTTTGCGGGTATAAAAAAGGATTCCTGTGTATGCGCAAATGTAACTGGCTCCAATTTCGGCAATAAGTTCTTCAAAGGCATATTTGTTATTTCCAAAAGTTCCGCCCATATCGCGCTTTAACCGCTTGGCGTGTCCGGTTGAATGGATTAACTCATGAAACAAGGTGCAATAGTATTCCTGTGGCTTTTTAAAGCTGTCATATTTGGGCATATTAACATAGTCAGCCGATGGAACATAGTATGCGCGTTGCTCTTTGTGGTACAGCGGTGGAGCTTTGGGCATAAGCTTGTAAACCCTTTCGCAAGCTTCAATCCTTTCCTTTTCTGTGGGTGGCGGTGGAAGTTTCTTTTGCCAATCCAAATCGGTATCAGCAAGGTTATAAACGGTGTACTCCTTTAAAAAGCGAATGATTCGCATCAAGGTTTGGCCTTCCGGTTTTTCAGGCGTTGGGTCTTCCAGGATGGTTTTTACAGCAGAACCAAAATACACAACCATAAATTTGGTTGCGCCTTTTTTAATTGTTCCGCCTTTGGCCTCTATTTGAGCTTGAGTAAGGAAGTAATTGCAATGATGGGGTTTTAGCATACTGCCAAGCAACCAAGGATTAACCCCGGTGTAAGGCCGTTTGCTGCGGTAATTCATCAATTGGGTTGATGAACCTGCAACAACTGAATCCGTCCAGGTTTTGCGCCAAGGAATTTTACCAGCATTAATCTCGTTAATGAAGTAATCATTTACGATTTCATACACTGATTTTTTGTTGACTGAAGGCTTTCCCAGTCCTTCAGCAATGCCTAATTCCTT
>JGI24217J29970_1031038_pt1 | contig 12192 bp, 1 predicted proteins | sample EnhBioin_Aerobic_FD_29970 | JGI IMG/M metagenome (IMG submission 29970) | reverse complement strand
AGCGTTTATAAATTATAATGTTAATCCGTAATATCTATTTATATCTATGTACAAGAAAATTAAACTTCAGTTCCGCTCAAACGCTTCACATGTTCGCCACAATTAGTTGTGGAAGAAACAGGAGTGATTTGTGTTGGAGTGGAAGAAGAGAGGCTCGAAATAGCGGCGATTGTCTCGGCGGTGTTAACAGGAGAGGAAGCAACGGCTGCGGACGCAATCACGACCAACTTATTATGTCCGTGTCCGTGATGACTCTGCATGAGAATCTCGCTAGTATGCAAGGCGTCGTGATCGGTTAGATCGCTAGAATACTCGATTGGAGAAGCGACTTGCTGCTGCTGCTGGGAGAAGTAATTGGTCATCTTGTTGTTGTTGTAGTTGAAGTAGAGGTAGTTATTCGGATGTTGCTGCGGCTGATGTTGGAGTTGACGGCTCACTGTGCGGTTGTTGGACATTGTTAGGGTGTTGGGCGTTGTTGAAGTCGACGTCGACGTTGAGAAGTGGTGCGGGCTCATGTTGCTCGTCATTACGTGATGGGTTGGTGAGCGGTAACCGTGAGATGTTGTCGGAAAGTTGTTGGTTCTCTGCTGTTGTTGTTGTTGTTGATGATGAGCGTAGTGTTGTTGGTGTGGATGATGGTAGTAGCTATCGTCCGGGTTTATTTGGTGGTGGTGACTGTAGTGGCTTAAGTTTGTTTGTTGCTGCTGTTGTTGTTGTTCGACTGTGTCTAGGAAGCGTTTTGTTGTTTCGTCGTTATCGTAGCCTGTCGATAAGTCGATATTACTCTGTTTATTCTTATTGTTGACACGTCGCTGCTGCCTCTTTGACCGAGTCATATTAGAGACTCTCTTGAGCAAGCTTCTCAAGCTCAACGACCCGGACTTCTTCCTCTCAAACCCGTCATCACCATCCTCATCATCATCATCGTCGTCCTCATCATTAAACATATCCTCACGTCCACTCGACAGCTCACCGTAATTGGACTCTTCATTAATCCTCTGTTTAGCACTCCTTCTAGCTTGACCCTTATTATTAGGGTTAGCATTCGATAGAGTCGACGAGAGACCGCTATTATTGACGATCGTATTGAATGTCTGCTCGGCAGCTGCGGCAGTGTCTTTTCGATTGGTAGCCTGTTGAGTATTGACGACAACCACCATAGTATCACTGGTGCTGTTCGAGCCCGAGTAGTTGTTCTCGCTCGTGTTTATCGCGTCGTTTTCGTGATCGCCTGTTTGATCACCCACCACTACATTGCTATTGTCGTGTTCGTCTTGTCTTTGTCCCTCTTGTTCGACGCCTGGGACGTCCATTCGTAGCTTCGATTTCGCGTAGTTTAGTAGGTCTAGAGAGCGTGCGTTCATTGCTTGATTCGCCTTATCCCGACGTGATTTCGATCGACCGCCAGTTCCGACAAACAAAAACTGATGTATTTGCTCTCGCTTCCAGTAAATCACCGAAAGAAGCACAAACATAACAAAAGCGATCGAGACAAGAATAGGCATAACAATCCTGACGAAATAGCCACTGTAAGGTTGAGCCGCATGAGCAACTCCTCTATTACCCGACTGATCTTTGTATCGAGATAGAGGCGGAGGGGGCCGATTTCGATTGTTAGCGACTGCTTTGACCTTGCCGCTAAAAAGGCTCGACGTCGGACGCGAGCTTGTTAAACGCATCACCTGCATGTTTGTGCCGTTGTTGAAGACGTTCTTCTTGTTGTTATTTGTCGGTCGAATCAAGTAGAACACGTGAACGTACCAGGTTGCGTCTTCTCCGCCGCTTAGCACGTCGAATAGTGAGCTTGTGTTGAATTTGAAGCCTTCCGATATTGGGTGATGTCGGCTTGTGTCGAGAAACTCGGCGCCAATGCTGTTGTTTGTTGGTTCGTTAGATTCGCGACTCAAGAGCAGATATCTAGCCCTCAATGAGTGCGAATCTCGAGCGCAGCCGAACTGAGGACCACGATTGTAGAGAAGACCATCCGGGTCATAAAGAGGCGCATAGTCGGCGCCACTCGCACATATATAGACTTTTGTAAGCGTTAGATTGTAGTCTTTGGCCTCGCCGCCATTCCAGCTCACTGTGCCGTAAGCCGTTGTCGACTGATCGTTGCTACTGCGTCTGAAGTAACCATCGAATGATTGCATGATGCGCGGACTTGGGCTCAATGTGAACTTCGTGCCTAACGTGTATTTGAGCGCCACTGGGATTATCGACTGTTCGACGACGATCGGTATTGTATAGTTGATCGCTTCTCTTGGCTCACAGTCGAATGGGTATTTGAACGCCTGCTCTTGTTTAGCGTAGCATGGTATCAATACTATTGTGTAGTTTCCAGAATAGTTATTAATAACAGAATTCGAAGTGGCTTTCCAAGTTTGCTCCGGATAATCATAGGTATATTGACTCCAGACAAGCTCTAGATTGAATTCGACATTCGATAGTCCATTAGGAGGTACAAATCGACTTTCTTGATTGGCTAAAGACGGATGAAACTTGACAAATTGACCATGAAAAGCCGGAACAGTTGAGAATTCAATAACCAATTTGCCAGTTTCAGTCATAGAAATCTTCGAAACAGTCAACGAAACCAAATAGTCGTTCTTCTCGACCGTATCATAGACACCACTATTAAAATTCGAATCGGACAAGACGCCACTATTACTATTACTAATGAGATCATTTAGATTAACTCGACTATCATCCGATTTAGTGGGTGCGTAGAAAGATCTAGTCTTGTAGATGATCGAGGCCTCAACGGACGATTTATAGTCGAGGCTGTTCCATGCGCCCTGATGACCTGCGTAAAGATAGGACACGTATAGGGGTATTTTTATGATCAAGTAGCTTTTCTCGTCATCGTTTTCGTTATCGTTATCGTTCTCTTCGTCCTTGTTATTTGTATTGGTGTTGTTGTCTGACTCGTCTACTGTTTGAGATGATTGTGACGACGAAGAGGAGTCGAGTTCGGATGAGATTAGCTGAGCGGCGCAGTGAGTTGTCAACTCGGTTATGTCGTAGTAGGCGACGAAATGCCATAGGCAGTGGTTTGAGTCGAGCGACGAGTAGAATGAGAGTGTTTTAGGCGACCGGTGTGAGTTTATCTCGTCGGTTAGCTGTTGCGACCATTTACTCGATTTTGTGTATTCGTCGTTGTTTTCTAAACTATCCTTGTCGTATTTCAAAAAGCCATATTTAAGAAGACCATGATTGACGAGGAAATTCGAACAGACGTGATTTCTTCTCAATCCACTGGTGGACGCAGAGTCATTAGCACTAAGCAAATGTCTCAGATTCTGAGCCTCCTGAAGCGGCTGCGTAGAAATGAGAGGCAGCGTACCATCGAGATAAGGCACCTCGATTTCGAGTCGCACATAATTCAAAAAGTCCAGCTCGACCTCATTCGGGTTATTCTTTATATAGTCGGCCGAAATGTAGTCGGCTCGAGCCAAGAACGGCTTCTCACTGAACCTCAGNAGCTGATTATGTCCCGAAGACGTTGAAGATGAAGACGGCTGCGATGGGATCGGAATTGGGTCTGAGTAATAGTAAGCTAAAGACGAGGCCGCACTAAATTGGTCGTAGTTGAGACTCGATGACGAAGCGACTCCATTTTGAACGGCCGCATCTTGGGTTTTCAAGCGCCAGTTGTCGAGGCAACGGTGCTTGAGATAGATGGGGTTATCATCGATGACCTCGACGTAGTTCGACTTGATTGACTGTGGCTGGTTATGCTTTGAGGCGGTCGAGTCGTGAATGACGCAGCGGACTCGGAATTTCGGCTGGAAGTAGATCGACTCGAGGATTGATTCGTTAACCTGCGAGAATAGAGAGTTCTCGCTGAGTTTCGTGTATGATGAGTAGATTCCGAACTCATTCGGTGTGCTTATCTCCCAGGAATATTGGACGACCCGGTGAGAATTAGCCGATTTCGGACTGCTGCATTTGGCTAAATTCGATGAATACTGAGGATTTCTAACATCGCATGGCTCCAAACAAATGAGTGGTTCGCCATTTGGCACCATCCTCTTATCAGTCCTCTGCTCAGCGCCCAAACTGCCATTTCGATCGACAAAATAGACCAACGAGTCGATATATACACTGGAATCGCCCTTTTCTCTGAGCCGAGAACCACTTCGATCCGACTCCTGCATAGACGAGTCCCGAATGATGACATTAGCGGACTTGTAGCGGCCATAGACACCAGCGACAGGGTCTTGAGGGCCGAGAAGAACTCGAAAGGTCTCGAGGCCTTCGCGTTCCTCGTCGTGGAAGATCTCGATGTCGAAGTCGAGCGCCGACACGCCAGGAGCGAATTTTATCGTCTCGGTTTTCGGCTTGTAGTCGAGGCCCGCTTGTGCTGTGTCGTCCGAGGTCGAGATGCGAACCAGTGTGGTGCGCGACAAATCGCCCGAACGGACGATTGTGATTGGCTTTACTACTGATGAGTCCGGCGACGATGGCTCTTCTGTGTGATACGTCTCTTCCGATAGAGAGATCACCGAGGCATCTTCTTCGTTCAATATCGTAACTGTTACAGTTGTAAACTGATTGAATCGGATATTAGACGATGACGCAGATGGGGTTCTCAAGTCGCTTAGTTTCACTTGAAACGTCTCATCAGCCTCAAATGTCGAGTCATTTACGATCTCGATTGTGCAATTTTTCACTTTTTCGCCCGATTCGAAGTAAATCCTCGATTGCTCAAAGCTAGCTCGCGGCATAAAGTCCTTCCCCTCCGAAGCGGTTTGTCCTCGTGTGTAGCACATGACCGAAAACGGCTTGGACAAATCTCCATGACGCACTATCGGCAGATTTAGAAATCTCGTCGTCTCATTCACGAATATTGTGCTTGTTTGATTGAATCCAACAACGGTATTTTTATCAAGCGACTGTTCAATGACAATATTCACAAAGTCCGGGTTAATATAAGAGCACTGGCTTAAGTTTCCTATTCGTGTCGTCGCCGTCGGATTTATCGGCTTTAGTTGAACGGTGAAGATTTTCAAGTTGTCCGATTGACGATTCGACTCGGGAAGAATATTTATATAGAATTTTTTGTTTATTTCGCCAGGCATGAATTTAATAACTTTCTTTAGAGGCTCAAAGTCGATATTGGGAATGGCAACGCTAACGTTTTTACCCGAATAAGCACCGAATTGCAACTGTCGATTAGAGACACTGATGCTGTTATAATCGTCATAAAGCTGGTTACTACTACTTCCTGGTTTATTGATCAAATCTCCCCGAGATTCGCCAATGCTAATCAAAAAGTTCTTCAAATACACCTCACTCGTCACAATGTTCTCGACTAGAATCTCGAGAGTCTCATTAACTGCCACGCCGCTTTCTCGAGTCACTTCGATGGCTACTTTATTCGAGTGATCGTTAACTGTATGATACAACGTGTTGCAATCGTTTATGAAGATGTCGTTTGGTCCAGAAATAACGATTGTAGCTTCGGACCGAGCGCCAAGACGTGCACCGAACGATGGATTGGACAAGACGGCACGAAACGTCTCGCTGCCGAGCTCATAGACATCGTCGTCGACGATTTCGATATCGCAAAAGCCGTACGTCTCTCCGGCCGGTATCTTGACCATGGCGCTCTGATGATTCCCGTTTACAGAGACCGGTAGCAGCTGCTGATGTTGATAGGGCATTGACGAGCGTGGCATGTAGTCGGTGTTGGCGTGTGCGCTCTCGTCTCGCGTCAAACACTCCACCCAAACGTCTTGCGACAGATCGCCTGAGCGAACCACTGCCAGTGACACGAATTTGCCGTTTTCTTGCACCTCAACTTGCGCTTGTTCGAATTCTACTATTGATTCGCGCTTTTTGTCCAATATATTCACCTTAATACGACTATTTAGACCAATAATAGAGTATTTGGCCTCGTCCAATTGAACCCAGAACGACTCGATCGGTTCAATTTGATCGTCTTTATTGAGCACAATATCACATGCCTTGTAGCTCTCATCTTCGTTAAACTCAAGGCGCGTATGAGTGTGAACAAAATCATACTGCTTCGTGTCTCGGTTCGATTTGGCCGTGTGCGATTGAGTTCGACAACTAACCATACTAAACTGCTTCAAATATCCAGTCTTTTTCACATGAACACGCGCTTTTCCTTCCGCTTCCATTACACTCAATTCACTCTCCTCGATATTCACAAAAGACCATCGGATATCGAATCTATTCTTTTTTATTCGCGGCTCGGACGAGGTCGAATCATGAACGTCGAATTCGAAATAGTCTTCGTAAACGCCCATTTTGTCGTCTAAATGCCTTAGGAGATAGTAGATCTTATTGGCGTTGATGTCTTGTTGAGTAAACCGGAATAGAGGCGTTCCTGGTCGATCTTTATGCTCGAGAGAACCGTATGCTGGTTTACGAACAACATCGATTGTTAGCTCACTGTCTGATGTGTCTTTATCGGCTATTAGTAGCTCGTTTTTGGTTATCAATCGACCTGGTTGGCCATCGATTTGGTACAAGTAATCGAGGCCTAAATTCTTTTCGACTACAGGCGCTTGGTTTTGTTCCATACCTATATCGATGTTAAATATTTGGTAGTTGGAGACTTGAAGCCCTGAATCGATGACAAACATGTTATTAAAGCCGTCGTAGATTACAAATCCGAATCGATCTTGTTTAGTGCCAGGACTACGGTGTTTATACGATATTAGACCATTTTTAATATCTGCCATTGTGAACTCATTGACAGTGACATAATCAGCAACATTGCTCTTGTTATTAAGTCCAGCATTGTTAAACTTGAGAATAAAGTTCAACTTTTGATTTGTGCTCGTATCAATCGAGATGACTTTATCGTCGATGTTGGGTTGATCTTTTTTAGACGCCAATGACGAGCTAGAATTTCGGACCTCTCGATCGATGGTTCCGTATTGGGGCGGATGAGTGATTATCACTTTGAGCTGATCGTCGCTCGTGTCCGGATCGACGATCTTGAGCTCGAGAATACCAATGCGGCGTCGCTCGAGTTCGGCTACTCGCATCGAATAGGTCGAGATGAGCGTCGGCATCTGGTTGTCGCTTCGGATGATGGCAATTGGAACGCTAGCCGACGCCTCGTTCTTGCCGTCGGTGATCTTCAAATCGATTCGATCGTCCTTCATCGATGACAACGGCGACGACGAAGAAGATCCATAAAAGGTTTGTATTGGCGTCGACGTTTCCGTGTGGATGTATTTTATTCGTTGTGAAGTCAAGTCGTTGTATGTGAATGATTCAATACGTTTACCAGGTTCTTTGGTGTTTTCTAGACGGCCTAATTTCGGCTGAGTAACGATAAAGAACTTTATATTTGACAGCTGAGTGTCGTCATCTCGAATATCGAGCTCGAATCGGCTCAAAACCGTACTCTGGCCTTGGTTCACTTTAATACCCTTGTTTAGCACCACAACTGGCGGCAGTTTATCGCCTCGAACGCTAATAATAAACCGCTGATCGCCGAGGACATTACCGTCAAAGTCGCTTACGTTAAAGCCCATTGAAGTCACCCCAGTTGGTTCGTTATTCCCATGATTGTAGAAAACACGACCTGAAATAGCTTGAAGCCCTTCGTTTTTCTCAACTACCGGTTGGCTCTTGTAATTAACTACGCGGTTAATAACATATTTGGAGACGACCGAATGAAGACCGTCGCTGATTCGCACGCGAATCTCGTCTTGTTGAGCGTGTTTGTCATCGAGACGATAGAAAACAAGTTGATCGAGTACATCCGAATAGGAGAACTTTGTGCGAGTGGTAGCGGTGAGAGGCTGCGATTCGCTGCCGAGAAATAGCCGTCCGTGTTTGGGAAACTCCTCTACAGTCACGTCCAAATCTTCAGCGCGCGAATCAAAGTCGACAACAAAGAATGTTGCGTTTGTGATCGGTGTCCTTTTGTTGAGCTCGACTTGTAAGGGCTCAAATATCGCCACTGGTTGTTCGTCATTAATCGGCTCGATGTCAATCAAGAGCTTGTAAGTTGGCGACTCGTTAATTCCATCGCTTACGTGGAACATAAACGAGTCGTGATTTGGCTCCTTGTTTTTATGATCCGATTGAACATAGCGTATTGTTAGACCGTCGATTAAATTGTTCACAGAAAATGAACTCAAATGAACCCCTTTTTGTAAATTCTCGATGTAACCGAAACTCGGCTGTGCGTCAATGATGACATTGAGCTGTTCCTTGCTAGAGTCGACATCTCGTACAGTGATGAGACTCTCATTGAGAAGGAGATATCCGCCTTCTAGAACCCTCACAGGTTGCTGAACTAGCTCGACTATAGGGGCCTGATTATCGACAGGTTCGACCTTGATAGTGAAAAGCTGCTCTCGAATGGTGTTGCCGTCCTTGTCGCTAACATCGAAATACACCGATTCGGTGAGCGTATTAGGTCCGATTTCTGCAGGCGCTTCGTATCGAACGTTCTGCAAGTCGATGTCGGCTTGCGTAAACGATTGTACATCTCCTGGTCCCAAAAGTCGCTCTCTTAGATAGAGTCGGCCGCTGGTTTTCGGACGCCCCGATACGAGTTTAAGAGTGATTTGCTCGGCTGGGCTTCGATCGTCCACGAATGCGAGATTCTCGCGACGAAGCGTCTTTTGTTGGCCTTCTCGAATTGTGAGTAGCATTGTTGTCTTATTGGCTACTCGTGGCGCTTGTCGATCGGTTCGTTTGATTTCGATCGAGACCGTTTTCACTGCTACATGTTTCTGGTCGCTTACTGCTAGTGTGAATGAGTCTTCGTCCTGATAGTTGTTGTTTGATTCATCGCCAGCACTGTGAACAATACGAAAAGTCGAATCGCGAACTTCGTGGATAGTAAACACATCGCCAGCGGAGAGCAGATGTCGCTGTGAGGTTCGCGACGATCGCATCTCGATGACACACAAGGCAGGCGCGCGCTCGAGCGTGAACACGAGGTTGTCGAGCTGCGTGTCCGGATCGACGACGTCGAAGAGGTCGCGCGCTAGCACGAGCGACGAGCCGTGCTGCAGAGTGAGCTGCGCCGCCACTTGCACAAACACGGGCGCTTGATCGTTCGATGGCAGGCACTTTATGTGGAATGGCGTCTCCGGGAATGTGTCGCTTCGGTTATCGTTCGTTACTATAAAAGTGAAGAAGAACTCTCTAGGCGCAGCACCGATCTCTTTCGGAGAGTAGTACAAAATGTGTCCGGCATTTAAATCGTGTTGCGTGAACGTCTGCACCGAAACACCAGGTCGATTCGCATGCTCCAATTGTCCTTGATCTTTTTCCAGACTCTTTATTATCTTGTAGATCAAGTATTCACGCGTTATGTCGATTCCGGCTATGTCGAAATTCGAAAACGTCAACGGCGTGATTTGATTTTCGATCACTTCAAGTCCGAGAACAGTTTCGTTTATAATCTCTCTCTGGATACTAAAGTGAATAATCTCTTTTGAAATGAGCTCGTCGAATTTATCTTGGCTATAAACCTCAAACATGCAATGATCGTATTTGGCCTGTTGATTCCCTTCATTAATCGAATTACTATCCCTATAAAGACTTGTTTCATCTTGTTGCTGGTTTTCCTCATCGCAAAAATTTCCAGTGAGCAAAACACCGTTATATTCGTACTCATCGTCATCGTTGAGATCTGTTCGATTTCGACACGGCTGTTTCTTGCTCTCGTCTATCGGTTGCGAGGATGATGATGAAGAAGTCGATGATATTGAGTCGAGATCGTTGTACGGCTCGTACCAGACGTTGCCATTGTCGAGGTCGAGTTGAGTGAACTCGCGAACGCCCGATTTTTCCAGATAGATATCGTTCACTTTCGACCAACCCTGTTGCTGCAGCTGTGTCTCTAAGGCGCTTGACTCAAGTGGGAGCACTTTTTTTAGCTTTAGATCGCCGTATTTTGGCGCGCCCGAAACTAGAAAGTAAACGAGTTTGTCCGAATTGACGGCGAGTGACTTTTTCGGTTTCAATTCAGCCGATGTCAATTTGATCGCTTCTCCTGGGTGCAATACGATCGTTTTTCTTGCCGATTGTTTCGATCGTTTATTTTGCTCGCTGTTTGATACACCCTTAACAGATCTCGATAACAATGAATCGTCCTTTCCTTTGGCCGCCGAAGTCTTAATTTGCCCTAGAGCAGTATTATAGACGAGAGTATTTCCAATCTCAAACTCGATTAGAACCGAATGAACGGTGTGATTATCAGGCGAGATGAAAAGCAGCTGAACAAAATCGCTCTTGATAGCAATCGCGTCTTCCTCGCTATCATCGCTCTCACCCTCGATTTTCTCATCCTCCTCCTCTTCATTGACCTCATACTGGTAAAAGAGCCGCGAGAGGACCAAATCCCTCATAGTAAACTGGCTAATAGACGCTTGCTTCTTTCCAGACGCCTGTAGTTGCTGCTGCGCGTCCTGGACTAAGATGAGAGACGACGAGGCGAGTTTTGGCCCAGAAGCGACCAAAACGATCGACTCTTTTCGCATGGTCTTGATGAAATCAGCGAGGAATGGGATTGTACGAGCGCTGATCTCTTTTAGAGCATGTGACGGCGACGCGGTTGAAACTGATCCCACCGTTGAAGGCGATGATTCCGGACGTACTACGTTTAGACGTGCGTATGAGGGATATCGAGCGTTGATGCACGATTTCGTGAAGCATTCGACGCGACCGGATTCGAGGCATTTGCATATTTTACACGAGTTTGACGATTGTTTTTGTCTATCTTCCGGCGAATTCGAGATCCATACTTCGTTTTCCTTAATAAGTGTTTTGTTATCATGATCAAGTCGGCAAACAGCCGGTTTTCGACACGATATGCAGCACTCGTCTTTCTTTCTCACCATAATCTCATCACGAAGACAAAACTGCGACTGACATTGCACATTCATGCATATGACACGACCCGAGTTGCATGCACAGTGCTGGCAACCTTGTGTATACCACATTTCGCCGTTATAGTGAATACGGCCGAAATATTCACAGTTCTCGCTCATTTGCGACTCGCATCGAGGACAGCAGCGATGCGATTTGGTCACCAAGATTTCGTTTCTTGCGCAAGTCACTTGAGTGCAATTCTCTCGAATACAATTGATTTGTCCATTCGAGCAAGTGCAATGAACGCACGGTTGGTCTTTTTTCGTCCANTAGTCGCCGTTCTTTCGAATAAGACCGTTCGTATCCGAACACGATTTCTTCTCTTCCCGGCATCTTGGACAGCATTCATTCGGATCGATTTCCAATCCCGTAGAACAGTTTAAAAGTGGACATTCGAAAACGTAACAGTCGACCACCGAATTGAGCGCACATCGACATTGAGTGCATTTAACGGGCGACCAAGTCGAGTTGTACTGTCTCAACTTCCCGTCGTGAAAGCAAACTCCTTTAAGAGCCGGTTGTGAGATAACGACGTCGTTGTTGATTCGATTTCGATGGTTAGCTTTGATTGTTGCTTCGTTTTGATTTGTTCTCGTCTTTAATTGTCGTTGTTGTTGATGATGAGATGACGAAGACGACGAACTCGCGCTCATATGGATAATACGAACCGATGAGCTCTCGTCTATTTCCGTGTCGATATCGTTCGATGATGATGATGTTGCTGATGATAGCGAAGATGCCAATAGAAGAGACTCATCTTCGCCTTCGTTCGTACATGAGTCCGAGCACTCTATTATGCCGTTTTTACAGCGACATGTTGTGCATAGTTTGGGTGTAAACTCGGTGTTATGATTTATTAAATATCCATCATAGTTGCACGATTTTCTCGGCTCTTCGCAAACTGGACAACATTCGTCATCGTTCAATATCAACTGCTTTCCTTGCTCGCACGGTTCATATTTACACTGTATTTGCTCACAAAACGGTATCGATTCTACACATGTACAATTAGAGCACTCCGAACGCCAATTTGAAAGCTCATTATATTCTCGTCCTTCAAAGTGGCATGTGGCATTAACAACAAGATTAGAAGAAGAAACGACTAAAATGGAATAAACGAAAACAATATAAATAAACAATGAAGAGTTGTTTCTATTCGTCGTTCGATTTCGGGTTCGGATGGTCGGATGAATAAAACCAGTTGTTCCGGAACATAGATTGAACAACATTGAGTATTAATAATATAATCGATTGGCTTATCAAATCGTTGCAATCAATGATTGATGTTATTTCGTTGTGATATTTGTATTTGTT
>JGI24217J29970_1010637_pt1 | contig 12244 bp, 12 predicted proteins | sample EnhBioin_Aerobic_FD_29970 | JGI IMG/M metagenome (IMG submission 29970) | reverse complement strand
TAAAAATACTTTATTTCATATCATCTGATTTTTCAATCATCAAGCTGACACAACATAGCAACACCTCTCCTGACCCAGTGTTCTGGATCTTACTTGGTCTTGATACCCATAAACATAACGAAGTTTGTTGAATGTCCTGTTGTTGATAAGACACCCTTTCTTGTAGAAGTTTTATACAATGGGCATTCATAAAATGTTTGCTTTGGCTTGTATGAGTCTATTTTTACAGGTTACAACCATATGACAGGCATTTCAGTAAATAGTTCTTTTGGATTTGATTACTCCAAAAATCCAGTGTCTTTATTACATCTACAACCCTCGATAAATAATCCATGAACGTTAACTCCGTCAACTGGCTATTCAGTGACGCTCTCTTTGAAATAAGGTCTGATTTCGGCTCTGAACATGAGAGAGTCAATAGCGATTTGTGTTCTTCTAGCGTATGATTGCATAGCTGCTGTCATGAAACCTTGTGGGAAAAACATTGCTGATACCCAATATGAGCTCATTGATCCGTTTTCAACCCATTTCTTGAAGAATGTTACTCTTTCGATGAAATCATCTACCCACGAACCTAAAGGTTTTAATGATGGATAAGCTGCATTTTACCATATTTCAGGTACCTTCTTATCTAAAAATGCTAAGAACATATTTTCGAGAGTAATACTCATAACAACTGTACCCTTAATAGCCTTCTGCAAATCAGACAAACTTTTCTTCATTACTTTGATAAGTTTATTAAATCTTTCAACTTCCTGCATTCTGAAAATATCAAGAGAATTTGGATTGTCGATTCTCTTAATCTCTATCAATTCTGGCATTCTTGCTTCAATTTATTTGGCCATTCTTTATCCTATTTAATCTGGAGTTTCTCCACCTTTACCACCGGCAGTAGTTCTTGGCTGCATGCTTAATAAAGTTTCAAAGAATTCTTTAACATTTTTCTGCTGGAATGTGATGTTAGCATTTCTATGAAGACCGTAAATTTCAGGATCATCTTCAAGAGGCAGACTAGAAACGTATTATTTGACCGCATTAATTTCGAGGTTTAAAGGTGTAATATACACACCTGAACTTGAGAAACTATACTTGCCAGTCATAACTTGTTCATTTAAGTAACTTTCCAAAAGTGCAGTAATAAGTCTCACATCTTTATCATCAGTGACTCTACCACCATAATTGATTTAAGCGATCAAATAATTCAATGTTTTATATGGAACTTAAGGTTGCTCATTGAGATACATTTTTAATTGCATTTGACTTGTCTCAAAATCTGAGTTCATCCATTCATAAGGAATATTCCAACCTATAGCACCATATTTTCTTCTCTACAAAATAACTGCATGGAAAAATGCTAATGAGAACAAAAGTCGCTTAAATTCATCTTGTTTGTCACATGAATTATAATTTTTTTCTGAAATATCGTTGTAACTTCTCAGCAAGTTGGCTTTGAGACCCTTTGGTGGCTCGTTTGTAATTTTGATACTGCTTTGTAAAACAGGTACAGGGAACTTATTGCTTGGCATTGATGTCAACCATAAACGATAATCGGGATGAGTGTCTGATAAAACTTGGTCTTATTGAATCTTTTCAAGAGTTGGCATCCAACTGACAGCCAAATGACAATTCTGTAAACATACCCAGTCACCATTTCTTCTGCCTGAACTTATCAAATCTAAGGCAATTTTACCTTGTCCTTGTCCAAGTGATAACATCTTGAGTCTTGTATCCATTTATTTTTCTTTGGCCAATGCTAACAAATAAGATATAGGATCTGCACCTGGACTGAGAACAAAAATTATAGGAGTAGTAGAGCTTGAATCTTCGAATGCTCCCTTCAAGTCAAATACTGGAGACTCTATAAAAATCTTGCCCAATACTTTGAGAACAAAGTTTTTAATAATAAGAATAAGCTTTTCTTCTCTAAGGATTTTGTAAATGATCATTTTTTGGAAGATATCCAGTTTGACTTAAAGATTCTATGGTAACTTAATTTCAGAAGGATTATCAGCATTCATAATGTCTTTCCATACTTTTTAATTTTTCTTATCAGTAACTTCTTTGAGTAAAGTCTTGAAAGCAGGTGTTAAAACTCCTAAACTTTTGATATCAGCAAAAGTCTTTTCATGTAAGAAAGGAGGACAAGTTTAAGCAGATTCCGGAGAGTGTATGGCACCTCTCAAATAAAAGTTCCACTCAATATCATTAATGACCTTATCATATATTTGGATCTTTGTGGCAATCATGAAACTGTACAACAATTTATCCTTTTCAAACAAACCACGACAAATATTGACATAGAAACTTTCTGTTATGTCGTTGATCAATAGTTAGATTCTATCTTGAAGATTCTCTTTCTTTTCTGTCACTTACAGTCTACGCTTGAACAATCTCATGAAATAATCCAATGAATATTGATACATGGGATCGATTATACTGAGGTCACTAATAACGAAGTAAATGACACTACCACGCTTTGCGATTGAACGATATTATTAACGGGCTTTGTCAATTTATTAACTTGTTATTTTTGCCAGTTAGATTCTTTCATTTACTGCCTATGATGTAATCTTAGCAGCATCCAAAGTGTTAATGAGCTCTTCATCTTCAAGAATCCTACCTTGAGCTTCACTGATTTGTCTCAATATTTTATCTTAAAGTTATTGAAGTTGTTTTTTATCAGCGGAAATTTGTAAGATTAATTCAATACGCTTTGTTTAAAGTTCAATACGTTCAAATCTAACGACTTAAGCTAGAAGTTGATCTTAAAGACCCTTTGGTGTGACTGTAAAGTTGATAATTGTTGTCTTGATACTAATTTATGGAATGTAATGTGGATTGGGAAGCTTTGTCGTCAAGAAAAATTTAAACTCAGAATTGTATGGAATATCCTGATCACCTAAACGTAACAACCATTGCTGACCCTTTTTCATCAACTGTTTACCCAAAATAGGCTCCAAAGAAGGATCAAGCTCTTATTCAATATTTTCCATCAACACAATTTGTCCGTTTCTTATAGCATTTTCTAATATTTTCAAGAAATTAGGCTCTGACAATTTAGTGACATGCATATGCTGATCTTTATACATATTTTTGATCCATTTGTTAGCTTGTCCTTGTGGATCAATGATTAATGGCCATCTTCGACAGTTGAAAATAAAGATACCATTATCGATTGATAAAGTGTCTGTAGGTAAGCCGTATTATTGCCAGTCTCTAATTTGGACTTATTAAGATAGAATTCTTTCTAACATGTAATTATCAGAAACTGGAATTTCAAGCGCCTTGCATTTTTCCTTCCAGTCATTGATCATCTTCTGTCTGTATTCAAAAGTGAAAAACCCTGTGTAAGCGACGGAGGCAGATGCCAAAATAATGTTTCCAATTAAGCATTTGAAATCTTATTGCAACTTTGCAACATTTACTTTCCATCTTTCAGCTTAACCAGCAAGACCGCCGACAAGCTTTTAAGCACGAACTAACTGAATAGCTGCGATTTATTTTTGTTATTGGAGTGATTATGACTTTCTCAATGTATTTTCATAATTTCTTTGAAGAGAGGCCACTTTGTCTTGAATTTATTTCAAAGCCTTTTGCTTAACTGCTAATTAACTTTAGACGACTTTAAGTGATTATTAAGCTCCTTTAAGCTTTAGCTTTTTAGGTTCAACTTACTTTTCAACACGATACAAAGCCTCGACTGCACTGACCCAAATACACAAACTCTTTGCTGCCGCTGAGACACTTGCTACTTTTTAAGGAACAAAGTTCTCATCACTTAAGTAAGCTTATTTCAATTTTTTGATTTGTTTATCTGTCATCGTAGCAGCTTTGAATTTACTCAACACTTCTAAAATATCCATTCTACTTAAAATTTTAGTCTTTGCATCAGCCCAAGTTTATTTTTCACCCAAGATTAAACATACAGATTTAAGTACAAGTTCTACGATTGGTGGTGGGGCTGCGTAAACCTTCATTTCTTGAAGACCTTTTTTATCAATACTGGCGACGGCATCTTTTGCACGGTTAAGAATCGGAATGGCCTTGTCTAAATCAGCTTTACAAATATTTTTTAGTTCATTGACTTAATCTCTTTTACCTTGAGCTTCATTAGTGTCCTTTGCACAAAGGGCTTATGTCTAATTGGCAATCTTTGTTTATTTTTCAAGTTAAATGACCATTTCAGCTGTTTATTTGGCAAACTGTTAAAGTTGAGGTTGCATTTCGATAATTTTTTGTTGAAGCTTAGCGACTTCTTAGTTAGTTTCTTTCAGAGTTTCCAAACCAACAGTATACTTTTGAATTTTAGCAGGAAGAACACCTTGCTGATATTTCATCATTTCGATGTAAAGTTTCAACAATTAAAGATAAGATGTTGGTGTCACGTAATTTTTTCTTCTTAACTCTGAATAAAACTCATCAGAATAATTTATAACTGAGTTATGAACATAAACTGAAATTTATGACAATTTTTATGTAAAGTTTGCTATTCCACATTATTCATTGGCTTTGTAATCTTTTATAGCGACTGAATATAAGGCTTCATCAGGCCATCTTTCAAACCAATCAATTGTACAACAGTTGATAATTGAGGGGAACTGTCTGCATCTGTTTCTTAGTTTTTATCCAACTGGTGAGAAAGCAAGTACGATATGGAGGTTTGCTCTGGTTTTCTGAACGAAAAGTTTCATTAAATTTTATCTTGTATCAACAATTTTTTCTTTCTATCTTGTTGCAAGAACTCTCATTTCAGCCAAAATTTATTCATAATCTTCAGGTCCCCAAATATTTGGCACTTAACCTGTGTTGAGAATATTGTTCAAATCTTCCAAAAATGACTCTTTTACAATTTGTGTATCTGAAAACAAGAATGTTACAGGCTCATTTTTACCAGCTGTTTTGATCAAAGATTTAAGGTCATCTTTCCATTGTGGATCTTTATAATTTTTAGTGATTTCAATTGTGAAAATTTTATAGTCTCTGATACTTGCTCCAAGTCTTGTCAAACTTTGTCTTCCAGAACCACCAACACCAATCAAAAGAGCGTTACCTCTGTTCTGTTTTAATATTCTTGCAATTCTACTAAGATGTAAAATGGCGTCTTTGAAGAAAACTAAATTCATAGTTTTTCCTGGATATTAACTGTTGTGTTTTAACATAAAGTCTTGTAATTTTTTAGGTAAAGAATCCAAGTCATCAATTTTCTGATATTTACCTTGAGTGCTTGAAAAATCTCCAAATACAATTTCTCTGATATAATTTGTATCCCATTCAATTTGGAAATTATTTTGTAAATATCCTTGCATAACATTCAAAAACCATGTTCTATCTTTTTCGTCAACCAATCTGTCATAAAAAATACGCTGAGCTTAATGAACCCATAAACTAACAAGTGTTTCCTTATTGTTGAGGAAGTCATATTCAATTGATAAAACTCCTTGGAAAACTTTACTTAAATCTCTCAAGTTGAATGTATAATGTGATTTTGTAGGAGTGGGCAACAATTATGTTCGAATTTTTTGATACATTTCTAATGATGATTTGACGATTGAAGGAGCGAATTTTTAAAGACCTTTTGAGAGACTCAAAAATCCTTTTAAGATTGATGTAAAGATGATATCCATGGATTTCACTGAAAGATCAGGTGCCCATATCATATTAAAGTGTCTGAAAAGTCTTGGTGAGACTTGATTTCTTCCTCCGCCTGGTGGAGCACATGCTGCTACGAATACACAATCAGAAATTTCCATAAACAAGAATTTTTTAAGGTCATAGAATCCACCTTGATCAATAATTTGTCTCAAGAGTTCATTAGGTGGCTGAGCCCCATACTTTTAAAGAGCAGGCATGTTGATATCATCAACAAAGAAGATCATTTTTTTTCCACCCAAGGGACCAATTTAAGTTCTTCTCTTTTTAGTAAATTTATCCTTATCAAGGAAAACATCAAGCACATTTTTAGTATTAGTTTGCGCAGAGAAGTTCATAGTAGTATAAGCATACTTATCAAGTTATGTCATACCAAGGAAATCACCAACAATAACAGACTTACCAACACCAGTCTAACCAGAAATCAAGCAATTCTTTTTATTCTCTACCAATTTATTTAGTAAGTATTTATATTTTACAGTGTCACTTGTTGGTACGAGAATGTTGAAATATGGAGTGTCAGGATCGTATTTGAATTATGTGACAAGTTATGTCCAGTTGTGGAATTACTTTTTGTCAAAGTCAATAAAGTAGTCATAGATTTCATTTTCATAAGGGAAGGATGAATAAAATTTGAGGATTTTGTTTTTTATATGATGACTGAATTTCACGCGTGAGTTATCTTTTACGTTGTCATAAAGATTAGCACCGGCTGACCATACAAATGAAAAGATCAATACCATTGAACAACATGCATCAGCATCAAAGTTTGACATTTTGTCAAGATTTTGTCTTGATGTCAATTCATTAAACATGATATTAAAAATATTAATGCAACTTTGCACAAGATTATTATCCACAGTACCAATAACTTCCTTACATTATTCTCTCAAAAAGCCGAGATTCTCTCTGAACAAATGTTTCATCTTTTCAATAACATTTACGACATAAGCTGGTACGATGTTTTATCTCTTTCTTTCTTCCTTAAAATTGACAGCCCATGTATCAATGATAGGCTACCATCCCAAATGAACAGGTTCCAAATAGACCATACCACAACGTGAGACGGTGGCGGGTGAGGCAACAGCGAGATCGTTGACTTCGAACATCATTGTGAATGTCGCTGGAAGCTTGATTCTCTGTCCATTAGAAAGACACAACATTTTATTATCATCCAACACTGTGTTCATATTTTCAATCCACAATGCATCGACTGGACCATCAAAAATAATCCATTTCTTAGTATCACTGCTATCAGCAACATTAGCCCTTACCAAAGCAGCTACAATACCATCAGTCCATTAATTTGTCAACAGATTTACATACCCAAACAATTCATTCATTGTAACTGATTTAGGGTTGAGACGCTATTGCTTTACACATTTATGATAATAATCCAGTGAGCCTTACTTATTGAGTTGTTCCATAGCTTTAGCCAACGTGCTACTTACTGTAGTTTTTCCTGTCCCTGTAAGACCAACAACCATGACACCGTGACGAACCATTATTGTCTCCATTAATTGGATGATTTTGGTCAAGAATTTCTTCGGCTTTTGATAATTCATTATATCAAGTTGGTTTTAGATTGCACGTTGTAAAGAACCATAATCTATATTTGGAATTTACACCTTAGGGAACAAGTCAGTAATAATACCCATAAATAATGGTAAGTCGTGTTATAAGAATTTTGGTACGTTAGAGTCACGCATAGCACGAATCAATACAACATCTTCTGGTAATGAAGCTTATTTTCTTCTCAATGCACCAGCCATAACCAGGACACTCTTAACTGCTCTCATACCAAAATCGTAATGGTCTTGTTTACTCAACTGTTATGAAGACAATTTATAAAGTTGGACCATTTTTCTGGCTAAGGACTTTGCAGTTTCAAAACCTTATGAAAACAATATAATTTCAGCAATAAGTGCATAGTCAGGAATCATCATAGCCACAGGTCTGAAAAGAGCTTTCAAGTTATCAGGAAGTTATGTTCTACCAGCATAGCCAGGATTCATTGTAATAAAAACACCAAATCTTGAATTGATAGGAATAATTCTTGCTTAAAATTCAAACTCAATATCATTTCTTTTAATAGCTTGCTGAATGGTAAGAATTTGCTGTGCGATAACTGATAACACTTCAATATCGATACGATTGAACTCATCAAAACAAGCCCATGCACCGCCTTGGGCCAAGCCGCTGAAAAATCTACCCATAGTTTTATAATCGAGACCATCAGAACAGTTAAATACGACACATTGAACAGCCAATGCCTTGGCGAGATCTTTTGTAGTTTCAGTCTTTCCTGTACCAGCAGGCCCAGCAGGTGCACCACCAAATTGCAGATGCTTGGCAGATGTCAATGTAATATAACACTTATCAGTCAATGGAGTAATAACCAGTCTTGGACCATTACCCAAATATTCATAACCATATCTGAACGATGTATTGGTTTGTTTAACGAGACAATCATCAATTTCAGCATCCCAATAGTAACGTAATTGTTTAGAAAATTCAAAGTCATTAAGATTATTGACTCTTTTTTGGACAAGTTCAGAGACAACATCACGAGCATGTACATCCAACACAATTAAAGCACCCATTAATGTACGTTACAAAATGTTCAAATCTTTACGAACGATAGCAACCATTCTTGTGATAAGTTACTTCATAAACTGTTCATATGAAGCGATACCTTTTTTCTTGTTCTTGGTTTCGTTCAAGACAGCTTCAGTAATACCTTCAGTCCATTTCACTAAATCAATGAGAAGAATATTTTGAGCATTAAAGGCAAAGAGCCAATTTTCTCTATTAAAAGGATCCTCATCAGGATATTACTTTAAAGCTTGCTTTGCTTGATCATATAATGACTTGATCATCATTTATTGAATTTTCATCAACCAATGTTCTACTGGCCCTTAAGCAAAGACACTTGCAGAGAATTTAACAACTTCGGGCATGGTTTATGGTTAGGCGGATTGCATAGAAATAATTTCTCTGGATTACTAAACATCCGTAAACTCGATTCTATTGATGTTATCAAAACACTTTCTAAGATGTGACTGAACAGCGTGTGGGTTTCTTGTTTGTGAAAGAATTTATAAAAGCTCGTCATTTGACAAGAAATAAAATCTTGGAAAAGCAGCTCTCTTTACTTCCAAATAATCTTACATTTTTTTCTGAATTTCTTCAAGTTCTTTGTTATTTTTCTGGAACTTTTTCAACAATTATTAGCTTGAGCAACATTCATAAACATTTGGTTTTTTGTATGTTTTCATCATAGTGTCCTTCCAGAACTTATCGACCAAAATAAACTTCTTATTTTCTTCAGGCAATTGTTTTTGAATATCCTCAGCACTGAAAATGTTTTCCAAATACATCCACTGACGTTGACATGTAAGCCACTCATCAATTATTTAGGAGACCAATAGAAGTCGCTTTTACATGACTTCGACAGTTTATCTGATTTCAGCCACATATCGTGAACCCATCATTGATTGAATTTTAAGTTGATGGTCGTCTAATGTCTGCATAATATCCTCAACAGAACCGATAACGAATTTATCTTTTGCTTATCTGTAAGAGTTGACAATAAACCTCAGTTCACCCCATTTAGTCTTGATTTCATCCATTTGATTCTCAATTTGTTTCTAACCTGTGGCTCTTGCAGAAATTTATTAAATTGCATCTTTTCTTTCTATGATACCATAAGAGATAAGCTCAGTCAAACTAACAACCTTTCCTGCAATCATAGGTTCAAGTTTATCATAAATCTTTTTCCAATGTTTTTACTTCAAATCTGGATTTGCTACAGAGTTGATAATTGGCATCAAACTGATAATGTATTTTATTCTACCTTCATGAGTTTCTAAGACTTTGTCTCTACCATCCTTTGATAAGTTTGATATACGAATTTTCAATTGTAAGACTGTCAATTAGTAAGATTTAACTTCTCTTTCAACTTATTATGCATTGAAATTTCTGATGTTGGACTTTTACAAAGATTATTGAAGAGTGATGAACTTACCAACATGTGTCCATAACAATTTTCTGTCGTTATATTTGACTTATAAATCCATCAATTATTTATTTTGAGGTGGTGTAATACCCATCAATTTTTGTACCTTGCTAAAAATGTCATTTTTTTATTTTAAAACAGCAATCTTTTTCTACATTCCTTAACATTCTTTCAATGCTTATTGAGGTGGACAATTTTCATTGACAAAATTATCTTTCATTAAGCCTGATTAAAGACCTTTGATTGATTTGGACATCATATTAAGTTATTTCTCGATAATTTGGATCATTTAAGTGCGCTTGGCATCGATAGTTTCACTTGCCTTTTTAATTTCACTTTGTAAAATAGTATACTTTTCTTTAAGTAACTGTAATTATCTTGCATGATCGGGGTTAATGGTACCTTATAATTTTTTCAACTGACTTTGCATATTTTCAATTTCAATCTTTTGATTTTCCAATGTCTTATTTTTGGACAAAATATTGTTATAGCTTTCAATATATTCACCATATTCTTTTAGCAACAAATTTTGTTCTTTAGGGATATCTAAAATTTTAATAAACTTCTCAATAGTTTATTTAGTCTCACTCATCTTTTTAACCATCAATAATGACAATTGAGTCTTGTAAGTTTATAGCTTTTGTTACAATTAATGTGTAAGTCTTGCTGCGATTTTACTACCATTAATATTCAAACAACCCTTAGCAATATCTTTAATTTTGGATTTTATCTAAGAATTCCATTCTGTGAAGTCGTGAATTCTGCGACGAATTTCATCGAATGATACATTGCCTTCTTACCATTTTGGCATTTGGAAAATTTTCAAATAAGCAAGAATTTATCTGACTTTCTTATAATTTTCTTACACATAGTCGTGGGATATATTGTAATCCTTGTGAATTTGTTCATTCATTTACCCACGAACACGATTGAACTCGACAGATTGTGAAATTATTGAACCAATATCAGCAAGTTTTTATGATTTTTCTTCGGACATTGAGCTTGCTTTGATTTCAGTTGGGATTCTGTGAACACTCTTTACCACATCAATCATATTTTTAAGTGTATTTTAAATATTATCTTTGAGATCTTCCTCACTTGGATCGAATGTCATGTGCTCTTCTTTAATACCCACATTGAACAACCCAGTCTTACGCTACTTTTTCATCTCATCCAAGAGTAATCTCATCGATTGATGATTAACTCCAACTAAAGTTTCAACCATCATATAATCAATCAATTTGATAAAATTACCCATACGTTACTTATCACGATTAGCAATCTCCAAAAGATATTAACGTTATTCTGCTTAGCGACGAATCAAATTCATTGGTTTTTGTTTTATTTGCTGACCGAATTTCATTTCATCTTCTTACTCGATTTCTTTGAGGTTACATTTTTCGTAAACATCATTTTGAACTTTACGGACAATTGTTGTCATCTTTCCTGTAATGATGTTTTAATATTGAGCTGAGGCTGACTTTCGAACTGATTATTGCTCAAAGTTAAAATCTGTCTTTTACCAAGTACGATTCTATGAAATACGGCTTGAAATGGTACGATTTTGTTGAAGATCAAACAATGATCTATTGATTTCCATAATGTTTTCAGAAAAAGTAGGTTTAGCCAAGAAAGCATTAGAAATGAGTCTCTTTCTGGTTTTGAGGAATTTTCTATACCTAACATTCTTTTTCCAAATAGAAAATATTTTAGTCACTGTATAAGATTTGAAAAAAGTAATGTTGGTAATGATATTAAACAATGTCGATTCATGCATCCAATCAGACAATCCAACTACTTAGGTTGACACAGAATCTTATTTTCCCTCTGCTTTAAGTTGTTTCTTCATCTTTTACGAGTAAACTTTAACAATACCATGGGCTGATATGGTATAATATTAATCCAAGATCATTTCTTTTTGGTTTTCATTTGTAGTGATGACTTCAAGGTCATACGGTCTGAAAGTGTTAGGATTGATCTTTTGTACACAATTGATGAATTTAATTGGAGTTGTGTTGCCATATTTTGCAAAAAATGAAATTGCAGATTCACCAGTTTTAATAGTTTTTAATATTGAACTGACTGACTTATCGACAAATAAAGCGTTTTGGATCTTGTTTTGGTGTTTCTTAGTCGATTCATTGTAAAGGCCTTTTGTAATTTCAGTATAATTAGGTCCAGATTAAATCTTATTATCTGCCATGGAATCACCCTCATAATGATCATCTTCATCTTAACTTTTATCATCATCTTCTCTGTAGCTACTGATTTTTGACACTCCCATAATTTTTTCCCTCCCAAGGGTTGACTTCAGCTGTCTACCTTACTTTCCTTAATCTTGTTCCCCATTATTACCAAAGGGCAGATTATAATCATTCAATTAACTCTTGACATCAAACTTGTACAATTGATTGTACATAGAATAATCTGATTTCTTGATTACTGATAGGAATGGATTCTTTGATGATTGCATACGAGCTTATTGTTAACGTTTACGCTTCATTAACTACTTGTAGTCAAGATTTGCTGTCTTATCGACTTATCTGTCTTTCTTCATCTAAAATTTTTATCTTAAGA
>JGI24217J29970_1014644_pt1 | contig 12270 bp, 11 predicted proteins | sample EnhBioin_Aerobic_FD_29970 | JGI IMG/M metagenome (IMG submission 29970) | reverse complement strand
GTTTGATATTAAATGAAGCATCAATCATCTAATTGACTTAAAAGTGCTGTTCCTCTCAAAGTCCAAAACTCTGGAGGAAAATGTTTTGTTGGCAAATCCACCGAAAGAATAAAGTTTGTACTCTGTCCAGTCGTCGATAGAACTCCCGCTCTGTTTGATGTCTTATAACAAGGGCATCTATAAGTGTTTGGTTTTAATGTGTAATTTTCAGTTGGCAAAAAGTGAATAACTGGCATGGGGAAGTATAATTTTCCGACAACCTGATCAGCTAACGAATCATCTTTTACATCCCATCTTCCACCATCCAGGAATAAACCGTCAACATAAACGCCATTTTCAGGTGGAGCAGTCAGTTTTTATTTGTTATCGACAGCCAAAACTTTAAATTTAAAGCTTAATGTATCAATTGGAATTTTATAAAGTCTTGAGTGAGCTTGAAGGACACCCGTTAAAAATCCTTGAGGGAAATAAAATCCACTCATCCAATAACTGAATGGAGCTTTTGCATTAAGCCAGTTTCTCAAAAATTCGACACGATTGACCATATCCTTGAACCATGAAGCTAAAGGTTTCAAAGAAGCAAATGATACTTTTCTCCATAAACCTGGCAGAGAATTGTTTTGGAATGCCAAATACATTTCATCCAATTCTTGTGACATCACTGCGAAACCCTTGATGGCTCTCTTTAATTCATTTAGAGTCCTCTTTAAAGTTGCAATAAGAATGTTGAATTTTTCCATTTCTTGAAGTAAAACAATCGACAATGAATGCATATTTCCTTCTTAATTTGTTACAAAATGCTATTAATTTCCAGTAAGTTTACTCAAAATTTAAGGCAATTGAGCCTAGAATTAATCTGCCATTTGCATTACAATTTAATCAGGACTTTTACCTCCAGTACCTCCGGCACTAACTCTGGGTTGAATGGAAAGAATGGTTTCCATAATTTTGTTTGACTCTTGGTTTTGATATGTAATATTGGCATTCTAATGCATTCCGAAAACTTATGGGTCTTCAAAGCTGGGAAGTTTAGAAATGTATTCAAGATAAGATTTTAAGTTTCCATACTAAGGAACGAAATACAGTTTAGAAGATGAAAGTTCATATTTTTAAGTGTTTAAAATATCTTGATTGTAATATTTTTTTAAAATAGAAAGCAAACATACTCTGTCCCAGTCATCAGTAACTCTTCCACCATAGTTAATATGGCCAGTCATATAAAGCATGGCTTCCCAAGGAACATTCTCTTAAGGAGTGTCTAAAAACATTTTTAAAGTCGAAATGGCTATGCTTAAGTCAGAATCATTGAATTCATATCTGATGTTGAACCCTAAAGGACCGAATTTTCTTCTTTCTTGAATGATCGCGTGGAAGAAACTTAATGTGAAAACAAGTTTGTGCCAATCTTTATTTTTAGTTTAGCATTATTTGAAGAATCTGTCATTTAATTAAGTAAAAGATTTTTTCAAATTCGCCTTGATACCTCTTGGTGGTTAAAGTGTCAATTTACTACCATTTTGGAGAATAGGAACAGGGAAATAGTCGGCAGGCATTGATGTTAGAATAAGTCTGAAGTTTTAATTTCCTTTGTATTCTTATTGAAGATCAATGACAATCTTTTATAAACTGGGCATCCAAGACTTTGCCAGGTGACAGTTAGTTAACAATACCCAACTTCCTTAAATTTTAGCTTTTTCAATTAATCTTTCAGCCTTTTAGCCTTGACCTTGACCCAAACTGATGACAGAAAGCTGTTTCCCTTTCTCATAGGCAAATTTAATCAAAGCAGATGTTGGGTCTGCTCCGGTAGATAGGATAAATATCATAGGAGTTTTATAGTCTGCGGTGTTGTAGATTTATTCAATAGTGGTTGATTTGATTTAATCAAAGTAACTTCCCATTTATTTTAAAACATAATTTGAGAATTCTCTCATAACTTTCTACGGTGCAAGTCCTCGAGTAAGAATCAATCTGGCAAATGGAGAGATTTATGAGAATTTTTATGGTATTGTGGCTGAAACTAAATTCTGTTCTTTGACAAACAATTTCCATTCTTTAAGGTTAACTTTAATACTTTCAACGATTCCTTTGAGTTAACTACAATTATCTTAAGCTCCACTTAAAAAGTCCCAACTGGGCTGACTTATAAATGAAGGATCAGGATTTGGAGTTTTAGCTTATTTGGCAGTTCCTCTAATAAGGTAATTCCAGTCTGTAAAATTAATTATTTTGCTTTCTCTTCTTATAGAAGTGCAAATTAAGAATGAATATATTTTTTTATGGGATTCGAACAGACCACGACAAATGTCAGTGAACATTAACTTAGTAATACTGTCCATAATCGAGTTGATTCTTTCTTCAAGAATATTGGATGGAGTACTGTTCTCAATAGCAACACCAAAAAGTTTTTTGAAATACTTGAGCGAGAATTGATACATAGGATCAATCAATGCAAGATCAGTAATTACAAAGTATAATACTGTACCTCTAATGGCTATCGGAATGTAAGAACTTCTTGAAATGTTGATTTGCTACTCAATAGCTGTAGTTTCTTAAAGTTTTTTCTTGATTATAGCAGAATTCTTTTTACTTTCCTAAAGTGTTTTAATCAGCTCCACATTATCGAGGATATTGCCTTTACTTTCCGACAAAAGAGTTAAAATGTTATCCTGTGCTTATTTAAGCAATTTTTTCCCTTAAGAAATAGAAACGACAACCTCATCTTTTTGTTTTTCAATCTCTGGTCTTTCATACTTGACTACATCCCCCAATAGTTGGTCTTTTAGACCTTCGAAAGTAATTGAAAAATTGATAACAGTAACTTTTATAAATATTTCTGGCAAATAGTTTGGATTGCTGATTTTTGTTGTGAGGAAAAGTTTAAAGTTTTTATGGTAAGACAATTTTCTTTATCCAACTCTTATCATAAGTCTGTTGTCTTATTCGAACACTTGCTTTTGAAGGACCGAGTCAATAGCTGGTTAAAGTTTCTCTTATACATTTTACAGTAAAACAGAATATCCAGATTCGATAGCTGTTTGAATAGTTCCCAAGAAATTTTTATCTGAAAAACTTGTTATTTTTAAACTATTTTTTTCTTAATGCTTTTTAATCCATTTGTGTGCTTACCCTTGAGGGTCGATAAACAATGGCCATCTTTCACATTTTGTAGCGATGACACCGTTGTCGATACTTAAAATATCATTCGACAAGCCTTCCATTACCCATTCTCTGATTGTTAAGGGTGTCTGTAAAGTATTAGCAAGTGAATAATTTTCAGAAAATGGAATGGCAAGTTAAGTGAACTTTTATTTCCATGCATTAATGACAGGTTAACGATATGCTCCAGTGAATGGGCCCAAATATGAAATCGTAGCTGCTGACAGGAAAACATCACCAATTAATCTGAGAAGTTCTTCACCAATGGATTAAATTTGTTATTTCCATCTTATACCTTCCTCTTAAAGAAGAACAGTCAATTTTTCAGCGCTGATTAAACGATTATTTGTCCTTATCATGTCTTATTAAAGCTTTTGTTTCAAAGCAAGTGTTTAATCACATTATTTTTGGAGTTTTGCTACTTTTGATTTAATTACATTTAATTCATCTTGTTTTACTTTAAGTTCTTTATTTTTTACTTAAAGTTTGGCTGAAAGTTAAGCAACCTTTTTCTTCTTTGGTTCAACTTCTTTTGATACTTTTGCATAAATATCCATGGCTTTTGCCCACATCGCCAAAGATTTGCAAGCAGAACTCTTTTTACCGATTTCATCAATATCAAATTCAGGTTTTCTTGTAAGAACTCTTAGTTTTCTCAGAAGTGCTTATTTATTTGCGAGAGAGTCTTTATCAAATTATTTGAGTCTATCAAAGAAACCAATATCGTTCATAACTTTCTTTGCGCCATCCCAATCTGCTTTTTATTAGAGAAGTATACAGACTGCTTAAAGTACCATCTGGATTGATGGATGCGGTTTAAGATATGATTTAACTTCATTAATTTAATCTTTCTTAATACTTTTTAATGCTTAGGCAGCCTCTTTAAGAGCGGGAAGTGCTTTATTGAGTTAAATTTGTGCTTCATCAGCAATCATTTTTATTTAAAGCTGTTCACCATTGACAATCTAAGCTTGTTCTTGAACCACGCTTTCGACTTTTGATGCTGCTTGAGTATCGATAGCCAATTGTTTTAAAAATTATTAAGTTTTAATTGATTGTTAGGCAAGCTTTGGCTTTAAGATGGTCATTTATCCTTGCAATTTTGCGACTGTTTAATTGGTTGTATAAAGCTTTTACAAACCAAAAGTAAGTTTTCTTCTAATGGTTTCGACTTCATCTCTTTTCTCAGCTAAGAGACTCTTGTAAAGTTTTATATGATCAAGATAACTCTTCGGAGTTGTGTATACTTTTCTCCTTAACTCTCGGGCATACTTATCACAAACAGAAGTCACATCAATCGAAACATTCATGCACATTTCGGTTATTCCGTTTCTCACCGTTTCATCAGGGAATTAAATATCAGCAATGAATTTGTTTGCAACTTCAATCAAAGCTTATTTCGGCCAATTAGGGAACCAATCAAGAGATGTACAGTTTATAAGCGAAGGGAATTTTCTACATCTTACTCTCAAAGTCTATCCAACTGGACTCATACATAAAATGATATGAAGATTTTCTCTAATGCAGTTTATGAATAAATTCCATAAATATTCAGGAGAATCTTGAACCTTTTTCTTAGCAGCATAAGGTCTCATCATGTTGTAAATTTATTCGAAATCTTACTTTTTAACAAAAAGATTTGGTACTTAACCAGTATTAAGAATGTTGTTAATATCTTCAAGGAAAGATTCATAAGCTATCTGAACATCTGTGAAAATAAAAGAAAGTGGTTTTCTTTATCCACCTGCTATCTTAGCAATTTTTCTCAAGTCTTCTCTAAAAGCTTCTGAATTATAATTCTTAATGAGCTCAATTTGATACTTTTCGCATTTCATGATGAAAGATGCTAGCTTTGAGAGACTTTGCTTTCCACTACCTCCAACACCAATAAGCATTGCATTTCCACGAGGTTGTCTAATAATACGGCAGATTCTTAGAATCTGTTGCACTGCCTCATCGAAAAATACAAGATCTAATTTGTCATTGTTTGAAAAATTATAATCCTCCTGTTTATTTTATAAAATTTTGTACAACTTTTTGGGATCAGTTACTTACTCATAAATTGAGACTCCTCCGTCAAGTTTCAAAATATCAGTAAAGAGAACATTGAAAGTATCATCAGTTAATAAACTTAAGTTTGAAAAGTATCTTTTATAACCATCTTGTACTACTTGTTTAAACCATTGATAGTCTTCACCCACCATTCTGTCAGCAAAAACCCTTCTAATTTCGTGAATAAAAAGTTTTACAATAAATTATTACTTTCCTTTTCCAATGTTTTGGATTACTTTTCCTATATCTCGCATGTTGTAAATATATTGGAATTTGCTTGGAGTTGGTAAAAGTTATTTTGAAATTTTTTAGAAAACTGCTAATGTTGTCAGTACAATCGGTTCACTAAAAGAACATTTTGGAGCCAATAATCCGTTGAAAATTTTAAAGGCAGTTCCTGAGCTTGGAGTTGGGAACATCAGAGGGAGAAGTTGTCTCAAAAATCTAAATGATAGTTGATTACGTCCACCACCTGGAGGGGCACACACTGGAATCAAAGTGGTATCTTCTACTTGTTTAAAGAAAAGTTTATGACGATCATAAAGTCCTCCCAAATCAACCAGTTGCCTAAGAAGTTAGATACAAGGTTGAGCTCCATAAAATTCAAGGGCAGGCATATTTACATCATCAATAAAAACACATATTTTTTCAGTTGGTCTTGCACCGAATAGAGTCTTGCCTTTTTTTATGAGTTTGCTTTCAATCGCAAGTTGCACTTATTTTGCTTTAGTTTGTGCTGAAAAATTAAGGAAAATTGTTGAGACTCCTTTTCTTTATTTCAAATCTGAAAGTAATTTTCCAACAAGGACTGACTTTCCAACACCTGATTACCCTGTCAAGATAATAGGTTTTTCAATATCAATCATGAGTTCAATGACATGTGAATATTTGATTGTATCGATTGTTGGGACAAGAAGTTAGAAGAACTGAGCATCTTTATCAAATTAAAATTATGGGACTTTTGCTGCCCAAGAAATGAAGCTTTGTTGTGTTTAAGGATTGATCATATGGTCGAACACACATTAACTTCTTGGGAAAGTAAAGTCGGGAAATGAATCTTCAATAATTGATTGAATTTATTGATTATGAACGAAAGATATTCCACCACCAAGACCCCATATCATACAATAAATGTAATGTACTGTCAATACTTTAGGTGCAATTTCTTATTCTTCGAGTTTCATTGTCGATTTTATGCTTTGGAATATAGAGCATATATTTGTAGCTATTTGAATTAAAGTTGTGGGGAAAGGTTCGTAAAGTTTTTTCTTTTTAGCAAAAGCTTTTTCAAGAGTTTTATGGAAAAGACTGAAAATAAATTCCTTGTGGTTTTATTTGAAATCCATTTTAGAGAGCCAACTTTTCACGTATAAAGACCAATCAAGGTTATCAAAAGATAAATAAACCATACCGCAACGAGATACTGTTGCTGGAGATGCTACAGCTAAATCTTGAACTTCAAAGAGCATTCTTAGTTATGGTCTAAGTTTGATTCTTTAAGCATTAGCAAGACAAAGGGTCATGTTATCATCAAGCACTGTGTTCATATTTTCAATCCAAAGAGCATCGACAGGCCCATCAAAAACGACCCAATACTTTTCATTGGGATTCCAGTCAGATTCATCAATTCTTGGCGTGTTAACCTCTCTAATAATTGAACTTGCTAAACCATCAACCCATTATTGAGTGAATGGGTCAACCTAACCATACATTTAACCCATTGAAATTGATTTTGGGTTGAGAACCCTGTAATGTGTTTTTTCAAAGCCTTTGACTTATTTTTACTTCATAACAGAAGAACAATGAGCCAACATCTGATAACAAGTTGACTTTCCACTTCCAGCCTGACCAACTAACATAACACCGAATCTGACATTGAAAGTGTCATAAAGTTGAATTATTTTTTATTAGAAAGGGGCGTAAGATTGTAGTTTATTTTTTGCGAGTTATGTAGGTAAAATTTATTGAAGTTGAGAAACAGCTGGTGGTGGTATTTCAGTAGTTGGGAATAAATCATAAATAAGAGCAGTAAAAAGAGGAATATCGTCTTTTACAAATTTGGGAATGTTAGAGAATTTCATTGCTTTTATAAGAATACTATCTTATTCTAAATTGGGTTCTGCTCTTTTTAGGGATCCTGCCATGACCAATAAAGATTTCACTGCTCTCATACCAAAGTCGTAATGATCTTGGGAAGAAAGTTGTTATGATGAGAGTTTATAGAGTTGGACCATCTTCTTGCTTAAAATACTGGCATTTTAGAAACCTTCTGCAAAAAGCATGATTTCAGCAATCATAGCATAATCAGGAATCATCATACTTACAGGTCTAAAAAGTGACTTGAGATTGTCTGGTAGTTATGTTCTGCCTGCATAGCCAGGATTCATAGTGATAAACACACCATAATTGGGTAAAATCGGGATAGTTTGTCCATCAAATTCAAAGGGTTCAAAAGGCCTGTCTCTTAATAAAGCCATTCTAATGACGAGAAGTTGCTGAGCAATAACTGATAAGACTTCAATATCGATTCTGTTAAACTCATCGAGACATGCCCATGCACCTTGTTGTGCAAGCCCTTTAAAAAGTTTGTTCATCATTTTTGCAGTGATTTGATCTGAGCAATTAAAGACAATGCAAAGTCTCCCCAGAGCTTTGGCAAGATCTTTGGTTGATTAAGTTTTTCCTGTACCAGCTGGTCCTGCAGGACTCGCTCCTAATTTGTTGGCTAAGGCTGAAGTAATTGTAATCCAACAACGATCAGTCAGTGGCGTAATAACTAACCTTGAAGTTGCACCTAAATATTCATATCCATATTAAAGTGTAGAAGTTACCTGTTTATGTATAGTTTTATCTTCCTGAAGGTAGTATCTTAACTGTTGCAACCATAGAAAATCATTAAGAGACTCACATTGTTGTTTGTTCAATGTATCAACAATGTCTCTGTTATGAACTTCAATCGTTATCAATGCAACAATAACTTTACGCAAAATTGAAGGGATTTAACCTCTTACAATCAATGTGAGTTATCGAAGTTGACGTATGATCATTTGCAGATTTTTTTCAATTTACTAACCTGTCTTTTCATTTTCGATTATACTTTACTCTGTGTTTAATGTCCAAATAATCTGACTGGCAACTGCTACGACTTGACTCGATTGTGCCATAATCCAGTCAGTCTTTGTTTTGTACTTTCCATCCATCCATTAGTGATATCCCACACTAATTATTTTTCTTACTGTTTCATACATCTATTTCTGCAACTGTCCCAACCATAATTCTACATTATTTTTAGCTGTCACAATGTTTTTGAACATAACTCTCTATTTCTAAGGACTTATCATACCCTCGATCGCATTAGTTTAGCTTGTCGGCTTTCCTCCCACCATATAAAACTTTACTAATGCCTCAAAACATTTCCCTAAATTTTGTTAAACCATCTCAAGGTTTCCTGATTTTGATAAAATTTACAAAAGCTCATCATTTGATAAAAAGTAAAATCTTGGGAAAATTTGTCTTTTTCCTTCCAAATACTGTTAAAGTTTCTTTTCAATTTCTTAAAGTGACTTTACATTTTCAACAAAATTTTTTAAAAGATTAGGCATTTTAACTAGCCTACTTATTTTTGGTTTAGAATTAATTTTCTTGACATGGTCCTTGATGAACTTGTCACAGATTTAGAAAGACTTGGATTAAAGAGGCATCTGTTGTTTGATATCAGGTGCAACAAAGATGTTTTAAAGATACATCCACTTTCTTTGAGCTTCAACCCATTTTTAAACGATTTACATGATAAGTTGAATATCAAGAGATAGCTTTTAAGCTCTTGGCCTGATAGCTTTGACATATCTATTAGCAAGTGTGTTATTAACACTAGCTAAGGACTCGTCAAGAATAACAGTCAGCTAATCAACTTGACCGAGAATATATGAAGCTCCGTCTTTATAACTTTTGATACACATATCAGTATTCTATAGAATACTTTAAACCTGAGCCAAGGCTTACTTAAGTTGTCTTTCTTGATATGCTTTTGTTGCAATTTATATTAAGTCGTTAGATACAATTTCGATATTCAGATCTAAAAGATCTTTGAGAGTGATTTTTTAGTCCTGTGGATTGAACTGAGTCTTTAAAACGTTTGAAATTTATAATACATGCTATTCTTCCAGATATTGGGATTTCAATGCATTGACTGCTGGAAGAGCCTATTTAAAAAGTACTACCATTTTCTTCAATTTAGGAACGATTGGATTATCTGAAAGATTCCTTTCACATTGGTTAACGATTCTAAAATACTGGTCAACTTTCTGTACCATGGGTTTAACTTAGATTTCCTTCATGGTTTTTTTTTACCACTCTTATTTAAGTGACTGGAAATCTTCAATACCTTTCCATAATGAGTATCTTAAATCAAATTATGACTTCAAAGAATATAAATTCTAATAATTTCCATCACCATTGATTTCTAAAACTTCCTCAAATTATAACATTTTTTGAACTTATGCTTCAAGACGATCAATTTTCGGTTTAAGTAGCAATATACCTTAACCTTGAAGGGTGAGCCATTTTTTATCTTGAACTTCTGTTAAAAATTCCTAAAACTGACGATTAAGTTTTTTTTCTTTTTATTTGTACTCTTTTTTGAACTTATCGATTGAATTAGTGCAATTTGATTCCACTTGAGACAATAAATTTGCACATTGTGCAGATAATACGATAGTTTTATCGATTTTCTTTTTTAAAGATCCATTTTTAAAATCAGGCAAAAGTATGGGCAGCATATTCATAAGTTAAACTTTTTCTGTGACATTGGGCAATGCAGTGTAGATTTAATTGATATTATCTTTTTGTTTAGAATAATCTTAAATACCTAGAAGTGGACCGGATAATTTTTAGATGGATTTATTAAAAAAGTCTTAAGCCTCAGTACATATTTTATCCATATGTTTTTCAATAAATCTAATAAATCTTGATTGATTATTTTCCTGTTCAGCCACTAGGCTTCTGTTCAATTATTTTGAATTAATTTCATAAATCGAAACTTAATTGGTTTATTCAAGATTTTGTCTCATTTGATCTAATAGCCAATCATTTAAATTAACCAGTTTAGAGAACATTTAATTTGTAGACTCATACTTATTTTTAGCCAAATCCTCGAAGTTTGTTGTTTTAAGTCTTTGATATAAATTAATGTAGTCTCGGTATTCATTTCTGAATTCATAAACATTTCCATAAGTGATCTTCATTGCCTTTTGGATACGAGGGACAAGTTCAGCCATAATTGGGAACTATTTCAGCCAAAATGAAGGGTCAGCATATTAAGATGTATTCTAACGATTTCTTGTTCGTCCTCCAATGACATCATCCCATTCCTATAAAGAATCTATATATATGTCAACGTCGTTTCTCCAGTTTTTAATTCCTCTTTAAATGGTACTTTCCTTGAAAAAGCTGACCAAAATATAAGTCAAGTCTGATTATTGAGGGATGATTTTAACCATTTATTCACAATTATTAAAATTTCTAAACTTATTACTGTCCCAATAGTTGAGATCGAAATCAACCAAAGTTTTTTTGTATTATTCATCCATTTCGAAAATAACTTAAGGAGTTTATTTACTCGGATCAAAATCAAAAGTTACTTGGAAAATTGCTGGATTTTTTTCTTTTTTTCTGGCCTCAGAAGAAGACACCGGAACTACAGGGTTATTCGACTGTTACTAAGATTTTTTCTCATTAAGTTTTGATTTATCATCCTATATTTTTTTCATTTCAACATACTGTAAAGGCTTCATAACTTTAATGTACGGTTCTTCATAATCTTTCAGTTCAATCATGTCTAACACATCATTAATATTCTGCATATAGCATCTTCCTAACGATTATATGACCATAAATTAAAGAAGGTAGGAAAGTCTGACAATTCTAATCAGTTAGTGTCTCATCATTGCTCTATCTCCGTAATTCATGTTTTAAGGAAATCCTAAAGCATCCTATTTTTTAGAATCTTCTTTCTTAATTTTTTCTTTCAAAGTTGCTAAAATTACATTTATTCCTTTTGTTGAATTTTAGTGCATTTTTTTTGAAAAAGCATGCAATGACATTGAAAATTATTTTGTTTTTTCAGTCTTTTTAATTAACAAATCTTCTTTGGATATGGGTTCTCGACTTAAAAAGTTTGAAAAGGACAAATTTCTAACTTAATTGCACAATGTTTGATGATTTAAAAGTATCTTTTGGTAAAAACCATTAGTTAGAAACATTTTTTATTCAAGAATTTTAGAAAGAGCTTTAGTTTTTTAAGAAATCACAACTTTCATCCATTTTTTAAGAGATTTCCATTTTCTAAACATAATAAAGAAGTTGTATTTGCATATCTCATTGAAAGCTTTGACCTAATCGAACCATTCTTAAACAGAAATGAATTAAGCTGGTTTAGAGTTGACGAATTTTGAGACACCTTTGCATGAAAATGTATAGTAATCAACAATATTATTTTTGACTATTTCAGAGTAAGGAACAACATCCATGTTGTAGTGATCATTTGGATTTTTTCTTATCATGTAAATAAACTATTAAGCAGTGAGTTTTTTCTGACGTACCATTTTGAAAAAAGTAGCTACTTCAGTGTTTTAAATTGGGATGTCATTTTTGGAGCTCAGTTTGATCGGCGAAAGAGGGGTTTTTTGTTAAAGATTTTTACTTGATATGGGATGTTTAAATGATGGTCTACGTGTCATCGGCAAAGTTGGTTCATCAATACTTTTTCTGTCTTTATTAAGTGAAAATGAGTTTCCCCGAGTTGATCTTAAACTTGCAATTCCTCCTTCGTGGTGAGGCTATTAATGCTGTGACTTTTTTATACTAAGTTTAGGTAAAAATGATCTTGGTAATTCTTCTTCCTTAAATGATTTCTTTTTAGTTTGATAAAAAAGAAGCTTTGTATCTTATGGTCTGACAATGTTTTTATCCGCTGAAGGATTATTCTTTGACTTATAAAGTCTGTTAATTAGAAGTTGTTTTTGCTGAATGTTCTTTAGTTAATCTTCCTTCATAAATTGC
>JGI24217J29970_1005368_pt1 | contig 12291 bp, 1 predicted proteins | sample EnhBioin_Aerobic_FD_29970 | JGI IMG/M metagenome (IMG submission 29970) | reverse complement strand
CTTCTAAAAAACAACCAACTCATAGAAGGCTATGCTGAAATGGATGAAAAAGGCACTAAGTTTAAAGATACCAACGCTATAGAATATACTTCTACTATGCCTTTATCAAGAGTAGATTGTAACCAATAATCGCTAAAAAATACAATTTAAGATATTTGACAAATTGTGTTTAAGTCCGTCAAGTATCTTTAATTTTTATAATATTTCCTGAATTTTGGATAGGTTATAGCACCAACAATTGAAACACCAAGTATCATTTCATAAATCCAATCTAAGGATTTCGCTTCACCACTAGCATAGGAGTGCAACCCAACCAAATGAAAGTTTACACCATAATAGGTAAACAAAATGGAGATAAATGCAAACATTGCCATTACGTTAAAAATCCAACGGTTTTTCATTCCAGGCACAAAACGCGCATGAATTACGAACGCATATACCATGATACTAATTAGTGCCCAGGTTTCTTTTGGATCCCATCCCCAGTATCTTCCCCAGCTTTCGTTTGCCCATTGTCCACCAAGAAAATTACCAATGGTAAGCATCACCAAGCCCACTGTTAGCGCCATTTCGTTGATATAGGTCAATTCTTTGATGTTCAAATCCATTTTTACTTTGTTCTTTTCGGTGGTAAAGAACATCAGCAAAAGCGATACAAAACCAAGAATAAATCCAAGTGCAAACGGACCATAACTTGCCACAATCACAGCTACGTGAATCATCAACCAATAGGAATTTAACACTGGTTGCAAATTGGCTATTTCAGGATCAATCCAATTGGCATATGCTGCGGTTAATATCATTGCCGTTACAAATGCCGATGATGCTACGGTTAGTTTTGATTTTATGTCGAATGCCAATCCGAAGAACATGGTTGCCCAAGCTACATAAACGATGGCTTCGTAGGCGTTGCTCCATGGTGCATGACCCGAAATGTACCAACGGGCGATTAACCCGACGGTGTGCAAGGCAAAACACAACCCAATTAGAAGGTGCAAAACATTAATTGAGATTCTCAACACTTTGCGGTCTTTAAAAATTTGAATGATTACCAAGACGAACATTAAAATGGCTAGAGAAATATACCAATAAGGTAATTTCTTAAACACATCATACTTGTTGTACATCACTTCATAGTTGATTTTTTCTTGACTTGGCATTACTTTGCTTCCATACTTCAATTGGAATTTCTCTAATCCAGTAAGCATGGTGTTTGCCATGGTATAATTTTTAGAACTGTTAGCTTCCGCCAAATAATTTAGATACAACGGAAAGGCAGCTTTGATAGTGTCTAATGCAGTTCCTGTAGGTTGGTTCAGTTCGAGGTTGGAAACCCATTTGTTGTTCTTATCGCCAGGAATTGGATAGATTTTCAAAATACTTCCGAACAAAGCCGAATTTAATAGGTTGATTTTCTTGTCGGTTTCTACAAAATCTTTTTCAAATTGATTTGGATTGGCGGTTTTGTAGGCTTCATCCAAGTAGGGCGACAATTTATAGTTGCCTTCTTTATCAAAAAATGCTGCAAACGGAATGAGTTTTTGTTTTGCTTCTACACCAAGAATTTTTCGGATGCTGTCGTTGTCCTTTTTAATATATACTAACGGAATTTCCATCCAAGCAAACGGAAATTGTTTCATCGAAATGAATACTTGGTCTGCATTCATATCTTCGTAAGTATCACTATGACTCACTTTTCGCAATAATTCGGAAGAAAAAGTATTGATAGGTTTCATTCTTCCACCATCGTCTTGAATGACCAATCGTCCGAACCTGTCGGCTTGTATCAGCGGTACTTTATACTTTAAAATCGAATCTTTGTAGTTAAAATTAGTTTGTTTATGCTGATGATTTTCTTGCGAAAACCCAATTGTGCAACTCATCATCAACAAAAGAATGGAAAGCAATTTGGCTTTTTTCTTTTTAACGGTTTCTAGTTTTCGTTTTAGCTCGGCAAAGCGTGTGTTTTTTACAAAAAGGATTGCCATCATGCAGAAAAATAACAAGAAATAGCCAATGTAAGTGATGGTTGTTCCCCAAAAATCGTGGTTTACCGACAATACTGTTCCTTTTTCATCGGGAGAAAACGATGCTTGAAAAAAACGAAATCCTTTGTAGTCTAGAATGTGGTTCATATAGATGCGTGCATCAAATTTTTTGGCAGAATCAATTACCGTTACTTGGCTTTCGAAAGCAGAATAGCTTTTTTCGGTACCAGGATATTTGTCGGCAATAAAATCATTTAGTTTTATCTTGAATGGAAGCTCATAGACTTTGCTGCCAAACATTAAAGTGAAATCGAGTTTACCAAGTTTGACAACTACAGGCTCGCCTTGCTTACCTTTTGCACCAATTAAGGTTACTTCTTTCGTTTCGCCACCCGATTTTACAACAACGGTTAGTGCATCGTCATGTTGTTTTGGTTTATAATTACCTGAAGCTTCAAAGGATTTTACACCTTTTATTGCCGCTTCTGGTAACACAAATTGGGAACCGCCAACATTGTACAGCGAGCGATACATCAATGGTTGCACAGAATCTTTGATAACTTTTCCTTCCAATTTATCTGCCATTCGCATAAACTGTCCGTCAAATGGAGTAACGATGGTGTTGTTGATAGTATTAATGTTTACGGCACCATCGGTTGGTTTGTTTAGAGCAAAAAGTACATTGTGGATGTTCTGAATTTCGCCTTCTTTAAGATAATGTTCATGTCGAGTACCATCACCTGATTCAACCAGCTTTAAATACAGCACACCTTTGTCGTCTGCCTTAATGGTTTCTTTGGCATCTAAAACATAGTCTTTATATTCAACTTCGAAAGGTATTGTGCCAAATTTTTTATTAATAGAAAAGTAATTGTCTGCAACTGGCGAAAGCAATAATGATTTCTCAACGGTTCTTCTTTTAATACCGCCTTCATAATCTCCATCAACATAAACTGTCAAATAGTTTTTATCCGAATACAATTGGTTAGAAATTTCGCCTTCTCGGATGGGCATCATGCCTTCGTAGCTAATATATCGAGTGATTGCCGCTCCAACGATAATAAAGATGAAAGAAAGATGTAGTAGTAACGTTGCCCACTTTTCTTTTCGATACAATTCATATCGTTTAATGTTTCCGATAAAATTGATTAAGAAAAACACATGAATTGCTTCGAACCACCAAGCATTATAAACCCAAATTCGAGCTGTATCAGTATTGTATTTACTTTCGATAAATGTTCCGAAAATCATGGCTACAGCATAACCAATAAACAAAACAGCCATTAACCTAGAAGAGAACAAAAAAGCGTATAATTTTTTTTCCATAATTGGAATTGTTGATTTTTTATAAAGTAGTGCAAAAGTAAATTAAATAAGTTGATTTTTAATGGAAGTTTTGATGTTTTAAGGATTGTTTAACTCGACTTCAAATAAATAAAAAATCCACTTATTGCTAAGTGGGTTGCTTGTTTTAGTTTGTATTGCTTATCGTTTCAACGAGAAATGTGCTCTAAATTGTTTCATGACTCCTTGCTCTAAATAATCTACTCTAAACCAATAGTCTGTAGCTGGCATAAGCTGTCCGTTGAAAGTTCCATCCCAGCCAGGACTAGCCGGACTAATTTGTTTTAATAGTTTTCCATATCTATCAAAGATGTATATTGTGGTAGTTTGCGCATAATCTCCTAACCCAGCAATATTCCAAGTATCATGTATTCCATCACCATTTGGGGTAAAATAGTGAGGATAATCGATGATTTGTACGTCTTCGATGTCTTCAACACCACATGAATAACCATTAACATCTCTTACATCCCAAACATGAACCGTGTGTAATCCCATTGACACATTGGTAAAAATTCCTCCGTTGTCTAAGATTGGTCCGTCGTCTAAACTGTATTGATATACGCCATATCCATCGTTGGTTACAATGATGGTTTGCAAATCACTAAAGGCATTGGTTACCGTATAAGTCAAGTTTGCGGCTGTTCCTGATCGAACCACTGTGAAGATAGGTGATGTTGTTTCACATGCTAACGCTGATGTGCTGGTAACTTTAACGGTATAAACTATTTGATCTTGGTCAATATTCGTTACTTCATACGTGGCTCCTGTGGCTCCTGGAATGTCTATTCCATCTGCAAGCCATTGGAAATTATATCCTGGTGTGGTAACGTTGCTGTCTAGTATTAAATTGTTTCGTACTATGGTTTCATCCCAATTCACACACGCAATGTTGCTTCCGGTGTTGCTAGTGATGTTTGGTTCAGCTAATTTCTCTATAATCACATCAAAGCTATCTATTTGATAACAGCCTGTAGCATTATTGGTAACGCGTATCCAATACGTACCTGTCGATACTTGGTAGTTGGCCAAGTCTTGGATGGCATTGGAACTGATTCCTGCTTCGGCATCGGCTTGGTTGGTATAGAATGTTACAGTATAATCGGCTGGTGCTTGTGTGGTGCCTAAGATGTCGTCGATGTAATTGGCTAATCCTAATGGGTTTTCTTCATAGAACATCATACCATCATTAATGCCATCTACATCATCACAATGCTTGTAGTCTAGCATCGTATAGGCGATGATTGGTTTTGGATTTACTTCGATGTTGAAGGTTCCTATATCGCTAGTACAGCCTGTTATAGTATTGGTAATTACAACATATATCGGTTGTGGGTTACTGATATTAGTGTAGGCTGATGGATTTGGCACTAGCTGTGTGGCTGCCGCATCTAAATAAAATGCTACACTATACGTTGATGTTGGCGTAGTCAAATTGCCTTCTAATAAATCGGCTGTCTGACTCGTTAAATCAAATTCTTCAAAGCCATTATTCATTACAGCATCGGCTTCACAGATTTGGTAGGTATTGCTCGTACCTACTAGATCAACCACTGGCAATGGGTTTACAATATAGCCTTGTGGCACTACTACATAACAGGCTCTATTGGTGTAATCAAAGTTTTGGGTGCTCGATACTGCTATATATACGTATTGTACTTGATTAATCGTTGTTCCTGCAATCGATGGGTCGCCTACTAATGCTGTTGCTGGAGTCAGAATTTCATTGGTGTTATTTTCTAAATCACTTAAGCTTGGGAAATAATGTAATACTACATTTGGATCGCCATTAATGATGTAACTCGCATTGGTGGTTAAATCGACTGTCGCTTGTCCTGAGCCTGTTGCATTTTCACAAACTTGTGGTAGCGTTGTTGGATTGGTTTGTGGCTCGGGTACTGGCAATACTCTGATGTTTAACGTAGTGATGCTTTCACAGCCTTGTGGTGTGGTAATTACTACTCCCAATGTTTGTACTGCTGGCAAGATGTTGGTGTAGCTTGTTGGGTCTGTAATTTCATTTATTCCCGCTTGTGCATTGGCTAAACTTGGATAATATTTTATGGTATGTCCTGCCAATGCCGTGATTTGACGTACTGTTAAATCAAAATTGGCGTATTGATTGTTTGGCATAGCATCGTCATCACATTTGTTAATTGGAAGCGGTGTTGCAACAAGTAATGGTGCGCCAACAATTACTTGGAACGAACCAATGTTGTAGCAACCTGTAGCGATGTTTTCTATTCGTACCCAAATAGTTTGGTTGTTGGTCGCATTATAACTTGTCGTGTTTATGATTGGTGATGTTCCTGCTTCTGCCAACGCTTGACTGGTATAATAGGTTACCGTATAGGCCGATGCTGGTAATGGCTGTTGTGCCAATATGAGCGGTGTTTGTTGGGTTAGATTTACTATCGTCTGACCGTTTTGGGTATTGCTGTCCGTATCACATACTTCGATGTTTGGTACGTTTGTGATGGCTATCGGACTTGGATTAACATTCAACTCGACCATAGTAATACCTATACATCCTGTGACTGGGTCTTCGGCTCTTACGTAAATGATTTGTACAAATGGATTAATGTTCGTGTACAGCATCGGTAATGGGTTGTCTCCTGTTTGTGCATTGGTCAATGTTTCGTGGAACGTTAAGGTATAGGTTGCACCTTGTAGTATGTCTGTAGTTAACGTTGCTAAATCAAATTGTGCAAAACCATCCTGGTCGTCATCACAAACCGTGTAGGGTTGTGTTGGCGGTATTGGTGTTGGCAATGGTTCTACTCTGATGTCCATCGTTGAAATAACATAACAGCCAGTAGTAGTATTGGTAATACGGATTCCTAAGGTTTGAACATAAATGATGGTATTTTGATAACTTGGTGTGGTTATCGCATTGGTATCATTTTGTGCATCTGTCAAACTTGGATAAAAAGTAACATTCATGCCGGTTTGTCCTAGTAGTATATTAGCCACTTGACTTTGTAAATCAAAAACTTCAAATCCTATGTTACTTTGGTCGTTATCACATACGCTGTATTGCGGATAGTTTGGTTGTATTGACATTGGTAACGGATCTACAATAATATCAAAATCAACAATATCAAAGCAGCCTGTTGCCGTGGTTTCTACTCGTACATAGATGGTTTCTTGGTCGATGACTCCATTGATGTAACTTGATACATTGGTGATGTTTGCTGTACCGGCTTGGGCATCGGCTAAACTTGTGTAAAAAGTTACCGTGTGTGTGGAAGGATCAATACTTCCTAGTGTACCTGGAATGGCTTGGGTTAAATCAAAAGGTTCATAGCCTACTGCGCCTGTGTAATCACACTCATGCAAATCTGCTGGAACTGTAGCTTCTGGTGTTGGGTTGACGATTAATTGGAGGTTGACATAATTAGAACATCCTGTAGTAGTATAGAATACTTTTACATAAATGGTTTGTGTCCATGGATTGATATTGGTATAAGGACTTACCAATGGGTTTGCCCCAAGCAGAGCATCTGTTGTAGTTTCGTGGAATGAAACGGTTACTCCTGCTGGCAAACTTCCGCCTGCTATTTCATTTATCTTACTATCTAAATCAAAGATTCCAAATCCATCATTGTTTGGGTCACAGTATTGTAGCGGTAAAGGTGTATTTGCAACTGGTCCTTGGGTTACGCGCAACAATTGTGTGGTAGTACTATAACATCCTGTGAGGCTATTTTCTACGCGTATATAAATCGTTTGGTTGTCGTTTCCTAAATAGGTTGTTGGTGTTGCAATAGCATTGGTTGGTGCTTGAGCATCGGCTAAAGTAGTGTAATACGTAACTACAACTCCTGTGGCTCCTGCGGTAGTAACGCCTTCGTTTACCGTTAAGTTAAACGTTGCTGTGGTTACTGCGCCGTTACTACATTCGAAGATTGGCAATGGCACTGCTGTTGCTGGTAATGGGTTTACTATTAAATTGAATGACCCAACCGAATTACATCCTGTAGTAATGTTACGAATGTTAATCCATATTTGTTGTGGGTTGCTGATATTGGTATAGCTATTTGGTAATGGACTCGTTTGCGATTGTGCATCGGCTTGGGTTAAATAATAGCTAACCGTTACACCTACTTGTCCGTTGGCAATCTCTGCGGTTTTGGTATTTAATGTAAATACTTCTTGTAAATCACCTGGATTGGTATAATCACATAGTGAGTAATCTGAAATTACCGGGTTTGGTAATGGTTTTGGATTTACTATTAATTGTAAAGTGGTGGTAGCATAACATAATGTTGAACCGATAAAATTAGCTCTAACATAAATGGTTTGTGTTCCTGGATCAATGTTACAATAGGTTGATGTGGTAATGGAATTGGCTCCAGTTTGTGCATCGGTTGGGGTTTCGTGGTATGTGATTACTACCGTTGGGTCGGTGCTTATTTCTGCTGTTTTGGTCGCTAAATTAAATAAACAACTAAAGCCATCGTTATTGTCATCACAAACTTCGTATGCCGTTGGCATATTGATCACTGGTGCAATGTTTACCGTTATAGTGGCTATTCCCGTTTGCGGTTGTGAACATGCTGGTGTGGAAGCACTCGATACACTGATAAGTTCATAATCAAATGTACCTGTTGCGGTGGTTGGTGCATTAATTGTTGCGGTAGCTCCTACTGATGTTATCGGTGGTTGTGGTACTGAATTTATGGAATACACAAAGGTATAAGGCGTTATTCCATTGGCACCTGTCAATGTGATTACTGGCTCTGGTGTGGAATTTAAACATACGGCTTGTGTGCCACTAATTGTAGCGGTTGGCATTGGGTTTACCGTTACTGTAGCCGTGCCTGTTTGTGGTTGAGAACACACTGGTGTGGTGGTACTCGATACACTTTGCAATTGATAAGCAAAGGTTCCAGGTGTAGTGGTTGGTACTGTTATTGTTGCTGAATTCCCAGCGGTGGTCGTAAGTGTTTGTGAGGCACCATTGGCATCTAAATAGGTAAAGGTATAAGGCGCTACACCATTGGCTCCTGTAAAGGTTATTGTACGTGATGGTGAACCTTGACAAACTATGGCATCTCCTGTGATGGTAGCGGTGGGAAGGGGAATGACTGTAATCACTGCGGAACCTCCAATTAATTTAGAACAATTAGTAGTTGGATTAGTTACATTTACTAAAGTATAAGTAACTGTTGTTGGAACATTCGTAGCTGTTAAAGCCGATGTAACTAAAGTTGCATTTCCAGTAGCATCTAATATTATTTGTGCTGGAGTGCTACCAACTGTATAATCTACAACAGCGTCAGGTGTACCTGTAAACGTTATTGTTGCAGTATTACCAGAACAAATGGACACAGTTCCCGAAATTGAGACAGAAGGTAGTGGATTCACGGTTACAGTTGCTGTACCCGATTGATTTTGAGAACAAACCGGTGTAGTGCTATTTGAGACACTTACTAATTGATAGTTAAAAGTACCTGCAATAGCCGTAGAAACTGACAATCCAATAGAACTACCAGTTGTAGTAGTAATGGTTTGCGTTGCACCTGCTGGATCTAAATAAGTAAAGGTGTATGGTGATGTCGAATTTGCTCCTGTAAACGTTATGGAAGGTTGAGCATCATTTACACAAACTGTAGTAGTTCCTGAAATTGTAGCTGTTGGTAAATCGTAAACCGTTATAGTAATTGAATCGGTGAAAATACTAGAACAACCTGTTGCTGGAATAGTAACATCTATTAATGAATAACTAGTAGTAGCAGATAATGCAGGTGTTGTAAACGTAGCAGTTCCAGCCGCATTTAGAGTTACCGACCCACCTGAGAAATTAATCACAGCATTTGGTGTCCCCGTAAAATTAATAGTAGCGGTTTGACCTGAACATATAGAAACCGCTCCAGAAATGGTAGCTGTTGGTTTTGGGTTGACATGTAAAGTAAAAAATCCAGTATCAACACCATTTGTAGCGTTGTCTAGATAACGAATGAAAATTTGTTGTCCATCTGTTCCATTAACGGAATTAATTGGAGAAATTATACCCGTGTTATTGGTGGCTCCAAGTAATGAAGTATGAAATGAAACTGTATAATCAGTTGGACTATTTCCTCCTAATATAATAGGTATTTGTGGTGTAAAATCAAAAGTTGCCACTCCTGAACCAATAGTGTTTTCACACAAAGTCAAGTCTGGCGGAATCGTTAATGTTGGTGTACAATTGGTTAAACTAATAACAAATGGTTTTACAACAATACAACCAAAAGCATTTAAAAATATGGCAGCATAAATCGTTTGAGAAGCTCCAACAATTGGATATGCTGTTGGGTTCATTATTGGGTTACCTAAAACATTGGCTTCTGCTTGCGTTAAATGATAGCTAATATCATAATCGTTTGGATCCAAACTTCCCAATATATTTATATTATTTTGTGTTAAATCAAATAAATTATTAGGTACACATTGCGGAATATTAATTGGCGCACTTGTTAGGTCAGGGTTTACTGTCAATGTCACATTGGATGTAGCTGTTTGTATGGCGTTACAAATAGTATATTCAGCATTCAAGGTATAAGTCGTAGTAGCTGTTGGACAAACAGTAATTGACGGTCCTGTTCCAATTTGTGTAGGGCCTTCAAACCATTTTATCAATACTGGTACATTTGGACCTGTTGGTGTAAAACGCCAAGCTTCCATATTTGCTGACCAAGCTCCAGTATCTCTATTTGGCGCTGCTAATGACTGAGCTCCTGATGAACCTATAATACCAATCACACCTGAACCAGCCCAAGGTGTTCCTGCAACTCTTCTTTCAACAAAAACTTCAATAATATTAGAAACTTCATATAATACAATTTGTGAAGTTTGCAAACCAGGATTACTACCAGTAGAGTTCCATTGTCCTAAATGATAAAAATTCACAATAAGCTTTCTACAAGGATAAGTTCCTTCGAGAACCCAATTTACCTGAAAGTCAGGAGCTGATGGTGGTACTGACATATCTGTGTCTTGAAATACCCCAAATATAGATTGTTGTTGGTTTATAATGTTAGCAATCGAAACACTCGTATCAGGCCAATCACAAAAACCTCCAGCTGTAACAGACCTAAAAGTTAACAGACCATTTGTCCCTGCATTACAAGAAGTATAATTTTGTCCATAAAAACAAAAACTAAATGGAAGATTAATCAAAGGAGACCAGAAATCATCTCCGCTTGTAATTGGCACTATATTATAACCTGGACCGGTAAATGGATAAGGACAATATGGTATTTGAGAAGCTGCATAACTCGTTGTTGAAGGCACATCAGAAATATTTGCTTCAATTGTTCTACATTCTCCAGGTGAACATAATGTTAAGTCTAAGGGTTGTGTTCCTGGTGCAGGAACAGTACCTACTGTAGCACAACCATTAGGTACTACAGTTATCGTAAAAGACATACCCGTATAAAATCGTTCACATTGTGTAAAAAAGTTTTTTACTTTAACAACAGTATATACTTGAGTTGACTGCAAAATTGGAGTTACAAATGTTCCAGTTCCTGCTGGTCCAATGTTTCCAACAAAAGTAGCACCGTCTTGATTTGTAAGTGTAACAGTTGAAAATGCTGTACCGACTAAATTTACTGTTGCCACATTTCCTGGACAAATAGTTTGATCTATTGGTGGATTAACAGTTGCTTGATTAACGGTAAGTGTAATCTGAGCATTTAAAAGACACTGTGCAGGAACAGTTGGTGTAAAAGTATAGGTTGTGGTTATAGTGTTATCTATTGCTGGTGACCAAGTTCCTATAATTCCATTCGTTGAAGTTGTTGGTAATGCCGCAAAAGTATCACCTATACAGATTGGAGCTACAGGATCAAAAGTTGGTATAGTGCTTGGCAGAACCGTAACAGTTACTGATTTTGACATTTGAGCACAAGATCCAACAGTGGAAGTTACTGTATAAACTGTAGTAACAGTGGGAGAAACTGTTATCGAACTTGCGTTTGGTGTGGTTAGAGTTGCATCTGCTGGATTTGCTGTCCAAGTGTAAGTACTAGAGCTTCCTCCTACATTAAGTGTTATTGGTACAGTTGCACATATCGTTTCATCTAAACTCACAGTCAATTGTGGTCCTACAACAACATTTGTTAAAGTAGCAGTTGAAGCTGTTGGTAAAGCACTATCAGTAACAGTAACAGTATAAACACCTGGTGGTAAATTTGGAAAAATACCTGTTGCATTATTTTGATTCACAGGTCCAGAAATACTATAATTTATATAAGGCGGTACCCCTAACAAACCTAAAACAGTCATGGAACCGTTATTAGCAGTAGCACAAGTAGCATTAGTAACATTAGCCGTTACCATTAAATCACTGGTCAGCATCATTTCGTCAATAGCAAAATCATTACCAACAGTACTTCCTTTGGTATTCCACATTTCTATTTGCACTGTTGTTGCTGTAGCTACAAAAGTATAAGCAACTTGTTTCCAACCTACGGCTGGCAATGGTGCAAGCGAAGCTCCAGTGACCAAGGTTTGTAGATTTCCACCAGTAACCAAAACTGAAATATCAGCTTGTGTAGCTGCATTGGTTACTAATGAAGAAACAGAACGAATCCAATAACTAAAAACATAAGTTGTTCCAATTGTTAAACCTGTAACGCCACTTCCAGCATTACCTGCAGACCAAAATCGTGTGTTACCAGCAGTGGTACTTTTACCATCGATGATAAGCATTTTTCCATTTCCAGAAGTTTTATCACCAACAAAAAGAAAGTTTGCCGTGTTAATTGTTTTTGGAAAATTAGTTACTGCATAATTTCCTGGAACTGTTGTCCCAGAAAATGGTGCCGTAAGTTGATTGTAACCAGCTCCATTAGTTATATAACCAACATTGGCACCGTTCTCAAAATCGCCATTGGTTAATAAATTCTGTGAATTTAAGCTGTTTACAAAAAGAAAGCATAATAATAGTAGTAGTCCATTTTTCATAGCA
>JGI24217J29970_1009831_pt1 | contig 12330 bp, 9 predicted proteins | sample EnhBioin_Aerobic_FD_29970 | JGI IMG/M metagenome (IMG submission 29970) | reverse complement strand
GGTTGAGATAATCATATTTTTTGTTTCGTCAGGGAATCACCATTAATTTTCACCTTATTCACCTTCGTACATGACATCATCTTCGATTTCATTCATCAAAGGGTTGTCATCGGGATTGAAGTTCTCATCTGCGTTGATAGACACGCAATCCATGTTAATTGCCAACAGCAATTTTTGTCTCATTACTTACTTTGTTGAGTAATTGGGAAGCTCAATGTTGAAGAAACAAGTATCTGCCTTCGGTAATGACTGGTCGCTTACTCTCTCATTCATCATCGGTTTGATCATGAACCTGATGTTGTTTCTCTCAAATTCCTCGCTGTTTATTGGTAAACGTTATTGTCCCCAACAGAACTTTATCACCTTGAGTTTGTCCGCTTCATCAATTTCTCTCATTACTTACCAGAAGTATTTTATACGCTTTTCTTACTCATTAAGACCACCAGCATATTTTGTGTGTTTTCTTAGCAAATCGACATCCACTTTTGGTCTGCCACATACCATTAATTTCAATTAATCGCCAGTAATACAGTTAAAGTAAGATTAAGGCATCATTTCTTGCAAACCTTTCTTTATTCTATTGATTTGTAGCATAGCTTCTGTTACTCTCTTTCTTTTAACTTACGCAATGTATTTTTCCCTTTCTTCATAAGTGACTTTAACATTTTTTCCATTGTGAACAATTTCATGCTCTTCTTCGTCACTTGTTTTAAATGTCCAGGAAATTGGTTCAGTGTATTCTTAAAGTTGTTCGAACATTTATTGATTGGGGATTTCTTTAATCATTTTGAGAGTTTATAACAACTGGAAGTCTGCTTATTCAATGTCACTGTCTGTAACTTTTTCGCTAACTAAAAGTTTCCAGAACATTTTTGGCAAATCCAATGCTAAGTGAGTACCTGTACGGATGCAACATCCCATTAACAAACCTAAGAATTAGAACAAACTCAAATGGTAACTGCTATTAGCTTTAGGATTCACTGTCCACTTGGACTTAGCCTCACCAGTTTTGTGTTTATTGTTAGGTGTAGGAATAAACAGTCCCATATGGTTTTTAGGGTCAAGTTATGTTGAAATGTCTGTGAAAAGTTGTCTGTAAGGTCCTGCTTCACCCATAGCATTTTAACCTCTGAAAGTAATTGAAAATGACAAATATGGGTCTGTTCCTTTGGGTTTGAATGGTCTCAACATTGCTGATGATACTTTTTAGAACTGTTCATGGGCCTTTGTAAACAAGTAATCTTCCTTTTCTCTTAAACTTACAGGTCTGTGTTATTTACCTCTTTATTATCTCACTTTGAGTCTTTAGACGTGAATTTTAGGGACTTCTTATGGTTACCTAAGAACAGAAGTTTTTTGAATGATTTTTTGTGTCAATTCTAATTTGATAGCACCCATGATAAGGTTTCTGAAAGATTTTATTTTCCATCCAAGACAATCACTGGGTTTGATTCCTTAAGTTTATTGATCATAATTTTTAAGATTCATGTTGATAAACTGTAGGCATTTAGATGCTGCGACATTAAGATCCTTAACAATCTTCCATGAGTATCTTATGTTGTATGATTTAAGTTCGGCAAGGTTTTTATATTTGGTTTTAACACCAATATTATTCTCTACTTGATAGTTTATAGGTTAATCATCAGAATCAAGAATTGGGATTGTGCTTAAAAGTCTTATCGATTTTTACGAGTAAGAAAGAACACTTGACGATCCTTTACAAATTTCGCCTTGAATGTAGTTCATCAATTGATGTAATCTTTCAAATGGGATCAATGTCGGGTTTTAATGGAAAATATTGTCACACCAAAGATCATAGCCTAAAGTTTATAATTTTTTGAATTTAGATAAATATGTTTTTTCACTTTCAACTAATTTTTTAGCTGATTACTTGAATCCCGACCATCTGTATTCCAAGAAAGATTCAATAATTTAGTCATTAAGGATATCAGATCCTGTAAGTAAGAAAATCTCTGGTTTTTGAGGCAAGGGTTTTGGGAGTTCTTATATTTTTTACTGTTGTTTCTTTTTAATCACAGGTTTGTTCCTCAATTATTCAAGCTCCTTGTTTCTCTTTTAGACTTTTTTGATTGTATTTTCCCAATAAGAATGGAGGAAATTGACGATTTCTTACTTGATAGTTTCGAATCTCTTTGATTACAATTACTTAAGCTTATTTTCTGCTTTACCCACATCTGTTGCTTAGACTTCTTCGTAAACTTCCTGAGCTGGAGGTGCAGGTGGCATTTCAGTGCCACACATTTCACAATGAGAGTTACCCATGGGATTGACAAATGTACAGACCATGCATTACCATTCCATCAACAATCCTTGATCTTATTACTGTTCTTTTTCTTCTTACTATTCCTTTTCAATCTTTTCAACAATTTACTCTTCAACGAGTTAAGTGATATTCCACCCTTAAACACAAACAAGTAACTTATCATCTTTGGAGAAGATATCGTACTTGGGTGTTAATATTTTTCCTTTGTTTCTGTTGATGATTTCTTTAATTTCGTTGATAAGATCTTTTCTCTCAACATAATCTGGGATGTTTTGAATGAGAAGGAATCTTTACCATTGTCCAAGAGGTTATGGTTTTTGGGTGATTTTTACACCTTTTAAATGCTCATCAATTCTTAATAAAACGCTTAGTAAGTTTATCATGGCTTCGATATGTTCGGGTACAGTTTAGGATTTGACAAACTGGGGTAATTTTCTTAACATAGCAGCAGCCATTTAGGATAAATTTTGCAATATTTCACTGTAAAGTGCTAATGGTGTTTTTTCTTCTTATTACAACAAAGTTTTAATCCATAACAATATATCTTTAGTAGACGCTTAATCTATGCCCAATGACTAAGGTGTAGTTTTGATATTATTCTTTTCCTGGATAGCAATGATTCTGTTAGTGATTCTAGAAACTAGTTTTGACAATTACGAACATAAAACTGCTACTTTCTTCTCAAGGATCCACTTGATGTAAAGTTTGTTCAACCTTCTCAATGTCTATAAGTACTCTACCTTTCCTTATTCTTATGCCAATTAGCTTATTACTTCACCCAAATAGCATCCTATGGTCCATATCTCATCCACTCCAAATACCGTCACGTTGATTGCTTTGGGCATGTACTTATTCATCTCACTTGGTTTTAAACATTCTTTATTTGTGTAGTACTTACAAAATACGTTGGGATCGTTAAAGATCAATGGCTAAAACTCTGTCTTTTCACTCTTTGTTGTGTATGTGTGCATTATCTCGTTAAACAAGTAAGGGTCTTTATAAAATCTCACACCTGAAGTCAATGAAATTCCTGCTGTCTTCTTAAAGGATACGATCAAAGCTTTAGCATTTTAGAATCTGTTCAGTTTGGTTACTTGATCTGTGAAAAGATCAGTATCGAATGACTGAACAGGACAAAACTCTTTTTATAGGAATTCAACAATTTGCATGTCTCCTTTATCAATCATGGTTTTGAGTGAATTTCTCATGGACCATTAATGCTGGGGTTTCGACAGCCATCCTGAAATTGGATCATGAATAAACAAATCGGCAATGGTTTCTTTGATAAGTTTAGATTGGTCAAGATCAGAAACTGATGTTAATTGAGTAAGGCAAAGTTTACTGTATCCATAAATCATGCCCTTGATGTTCTGTTAAATTTCTTTGTAAAGTAATTGAGGCGAAAGGTGCATGATTTGCTTTTCTACTCTGACAAGCGAGTTGATAGGTACCCATAAATAACTCATAATTGAGTATTAATCGATTCTGTACCTGACTAACACACTTGGAGCCTTAATGTCAATGAAAACAATTTTCACCAAACGATATTCTTGTGAACCAGTCATCAATAATGGACTGATTGCTTAGAAAGTGTTTTTAGGCAACTTTACCAATGCGTACTGTCCGATTTGAATGTCTTCTAAAGAAAAGGAGTTCCAGTTGTGATTTGAATCGGGTAATACTGCACCTTGTGGCAATTTATTATCACAAATCACATAAGCAATCTTTTTAGCCTCCATTTGGTCATTTTTACGTAATGGCATCCTCATCTGTTCGAAGAAATCATCAATTTCCAATGGTCTCAAAGTAGTTTTTACAAACTCATAAATTTTCGGCAAGATATTTTTCTCCCAGTACTTAAGTAATTTATTTTATTAAATTTGTGGAGGTTGGGATTTCAACAAATAAGAGGACTTAGGGAAATGATGACTGTTAATGTCTTATTTGGTAGTTGAGTTGATTTCACTCTTTTTCTCATTTTGTTACTGTTTGTTGATGTAAGCTGTGATATTGGGAGATACTTCATAGTCTCCAGAGTTGAAAATCTCAAAGATTCTCAAATTTGACTGTTTGCAATCGATAAACTTTATCAATAATTTTTGCATCTCACTTTCATAATGTTAAATGGGTTGATAGGACTTCACTCCTTCATTGAATCTCACTAAAGAATTGGCTAAGTTTTTCAATAAATCCTTGGAAACAAATTTCAAGTCCATCTTACTCAATTTTTTAAGGTAGAAAGAAAACAGTAAGTAATCCATTATCTTTTATTATGAATTGATTTGCTATCCATGGTGAAGCTTTGTTGTAAGAATTTGCAATAATTTTTAAATGATTTCTTCTGGGAAGTCAGTAGGTTATTATTATTCCTGATTAGAAGGCGTGCTTGATGGGGTTGTTAATACATCTTCAATGGGGACAGATTGTAAAGTAAGTAAATGTTAAGAAGCAGGAACTAAAGTTACATTCTTTAACCCAGTCTCAATTCCTCCCTGTGAGATGAAATATTTCAACTTAGGATAGTCAGGTAGGTAAACTTCTTCTTGTCTCTTCTTCATCTTGAAAATTTTAGATTGAATGAACTCTTTACAGAATTATGCCTAGTGTTGTTAAGAGGATTAATCAAGCGGTAAGAAATCTTCAAAGGGCAAATAAGCAGAGTCTTAAAGAATGTATTATTTTTTGTTAATCTGCATGTAGCTTGAATTGGAACTGTCTGAGGAGATGTGAACTGATGCTTATAAAGCAAGTAATTCCTCAAAGGCAGGATAGTTTTCGCTTTCAATTAAAGTGATTTTTATCTTCGAAGATGTAAAGACTGCGTCTTCAATAAGAATTCTGGTTTTGTATTCCTCTTTATTGAAGTCCACTTTGATAGGTTTGAGTTTATTTTAAGCACCGATACTGATTAAGTGACAAATTTATAAAGCTTTTTATTTAGTGAAGTCTTATCTGAAGACTACGTAACCTGAGTTGGTGAATTGACTGATTAAAGAAGATATTTAAGCGAGATGTTTTCTGATTCTCATGATGAAGTTTTTGGCTTTAATATATTAAGCTTTGACTTCTTATGAGTCTGTTTATTTGGGTTCTTATAAAGGTTTGCTGTTGAATTATTCGAACTTTTTGGTGACTTTGAGGAAGGCAGTGGATGCCCAGGCTTTTTTGTTGGGTTGATTTTGTTGTTGTTGAGGATTATTTTGTTGATATTGGGGTTTTTTGGATGTTTTAGTGGGTGATTGGAGTTTAGATTTAGGTTGGATCTTGGGAGTAGAGAATTATTGGAAGACATTGGAGTAGGTCATGTACCATCCTACGGGAAGTTCTTATTAGAGTTTGGGGTCAATGGAGAGGATTTTATCAGGGATAAAAGAGAAGATTCTTTCTTTGCTGTTGAGTTCATCTTTTTGTGAGAGTTTGTTGATGGGTTTGTTCAATTGTTGCTGTTGCTGTTGGGCTTGTTGTTGTAGATTGTTTTGTTGTTGTTGCTGTTGTTCATTCTTTTTGTTCTGTTTGTTTGCCTTCATTTACAGGTACTCTTTCCAGTCTTTGACCTCGCTGATATTACCCTTTCCGGACTGTCTCTACAACTCCTCAATGTAGTATAACACTCGTAAGAACCAGATAAGGTCTTATTATTGATGGATGTTTAATATAATATTGTAAGCTTATTTGTTAGTACTTGAAGTAGAAGGTTAAATGATGTTTTACTTCTCTTACTATGTTGTTATTGGTTGGATAGTTTTTTTGTCGTTTTAACTGTTAGAAAGTTCCAACAACCTTTTCTGCACTTAGTTGCTAATAAAGTTGTTCTTAAACACTGACAACGACTTTTTAGACAACAATTAAATATTGTTCTCACCTGTAGAATTTTATATCGAAAAACACTCCCCAATTACAGCTTTATTAATATTATTCTCAGTATCTAATTTTATGAGTTTGAATCTGCTATTGAACAAAGTATTGATATTAGTAAAGTTCACATCTTTCAGTTTCTTCAATACCTTCAACCCTACCTTGTGAATTGCAGGGACCTATGTCAAGTTCAATAAATAAAACAAAGTCTAAGCTACTCTCTCTTTCTCATCAATTTATAGCGATTTTTTCCTTACTATTTGTTAGAGTTTTCTTAACAAAAACAGAACTCTTTAAATGAATAACAAATCTTTCCATCTTTTGGCTGTAAGATTATTGCTACCGACTTCTTTCTTTATCTTCTCCAATACATCGGACAATTTGTGTTCAACTATTAATGCTCTTCTAACAATTAATGAAGACAAGAACAATATTTCTTCACATTGGTTGGAAAGGAACTTAAAGTTAATGAAATACAATGCCATGTCCAAACTCATGTTGGGGTTTTATGACTCAATCATGAATATTAACTCAGCATTTATCCTCAATCTGTCCAAAAATTGTTTATGATTGTAAGATACTGATGTTTCTTTTGTCACTATGGACTTTTTGTTGTTGTTCTGAGCATTACCATTAATGATGTTCCCATTGCTGACATTGGGATTAACATTTGGATTAACATTAACTCCGATTATTTTCAAGAAATCAGTATATCCCAATTTCATAAATTTGCCTTCAATTTACTTAACACACTGAGCATACTCATTATATGCCGAGGTCAACTGTTACAATTTCCCTACTGGAGCTGACTAAAGTTATTGCTTGTAATTTTCACCAGTATTAATCTAAGACCCAAAAGCATACTTGGATATAAGAATGGACTGTGAAGTTTGTTTCAATAACGAAGTCAAGTGTTTGTAGTAGTCAACTCTATGTTGGCACATTTTGGTCCTTCTCTAAATGGCTTACTTTATAGAATTGATATCAGTCCAACTGTTGATAAATTAGACGATCTCCAAAACCGGGAATTTAAGTTCTATTTTGTTCTCCTTTTTAAACCCTTTCCATTTCTTCCAATTCTATAGCCATTCTCTAAATAACTAAACTTTGTTTGTATCGGCATGCTTGTTATCAGACGACAATGAACGACCCAAACCTACAGGAACGATGTCGTTATCTTGTTATAAAGATTCCCTTGTGCTGGGAGATTTACATGTGAGTAAAAACAGACACCCTTTTATCAAATGGTTGATTGGCTCAATGTAAACAGACTGTTTGAACTCCGCTTTTTCAACATCAACTTTCTTTATTTCTTACAATATTCTTGTCACATTTTCATGAACGTTATTTGGTACGAATTACAACTTTTTCAATGTGCAAATTTGCTGAATCAAAAACTCGTTATTTAATCGTTAACGGATTTGTTTCTCAACTTATTTTATACGTTACTGTTCGAGTTATTATTTGGATTTCTTTAGCTCCTTCTATTGAGCATGGCCTCTTTTCGGTAAAGTTGCAGAGGGTTTAATAGCTTATTTGCTTTGGAACTGTACTGTCCTAATGACTCGGTTATTCTTACGGATTAAGATTTATTTCTTTCCTTAAGGTTGAGACTTCTTCATTTAATTCTTTTCTTCTTATTTCTGTGGCTCTTATTGTTATTCATGTTTTCCATGGTATGTTTGGACCAAGTCTCTCCATTACCTCACAGTCTGCATGCGTGAAATAAAAGCGTAAAAAATTCCATTTCGAGCTTCCTCAAATGCTTTAAGATTTTATTTTATGTACTCAATAGAAAACTTCAAATTCAAATGCAACAATCCAGAATGTTTCAAAACTGTTAAAAATAACAGTGCTTCACCTTGAAGCCAAAGTTATCTTAACTCTGGTGTGAATCCTGGTCTTCTCAACTCATGAGAATAACTTCCTTGAGGAGGCGCATGAACTCTGGCTTCCTTGAAAACTTCAATAAATCCTCCTTTAAAGTTTTTAATTTCTTCAATGTAGCTCTTAATATATTGTGGTACACCTTCAACACTCCACAAATTTTATATACCTTTTGGTTCAGCAACATTATTTTTCTTTTCTTCTTTAAAAAATAATCCTAAATTATTAAGTTTCAAAATTTCTTTTTCAGGATCTTGGTAATTTTTTTACAAGAAATTGTTGATTACTTGTTGATAATTAATTGAAGATTGACTCTTTTTAGCTTATTAAAGCCCTTGTCTTACAATTTTACCCTTCAACAGTTGCTTAACAGTTTTCGAACATTCGTCCTCTTATAATGTGTAAAGACTCTATAAAGTAGTTGAAACTGCCACAACTAAAAACTTTAAGGTATTGATGTAAGATTTAAAGTTCTTTTATGATTTGAAAGTCTTTTACAATTTTTTCATGTCGACATTTTTCTCATAAACTATTTTTCCTGCATTTATTGGTCGAAGTCCAAATTTAAAACCGAATCTACCAAATGATTGAGCATCTTTTGCATGGCCACTGCTGTTGAAATCAATTGAGATACTGTTTCCTAACATAAGAACAGGTTTTTTAAGATCTATTTTTCCAGTCAATCTAAGATAAGTACTAAAAACTTCATCAAAGCAAGGAATGCAGTTGCCAATAGGATTTTAATCTTGTAACAATTGAATTGTCATGATATCATGATTTTGATCAGATTGACAACGTTTATCGAAGTCCAAAAAAAGAAGTGAAGACTCGGGGAAATATGCAGATGGGAAAACTTGAGACTTTCCTCTTTCCAAAGGATGAGTAGTTTAATAGATTCTTTATTGGATTGTAGAGACACCTTCAAATTATAGATTTTTAACATAAGAGTAGAACTCAATAAATTAGGGTTTTTGAATTAAGTCAATGATTTTCAACAGAGACTTGATAATATTCTGGTTCGCCAATAATCTTATGGCAGATGCATAATAAACCTGAACGATAAATGAAACTATTGGCACAAACTCGATGGTTTTTTGCACAGAACCAACGGATAAACATTTTTCAATTATTTTCAGACTGTCTTCGAATAAGTTACAACGACAATTAATCCTTTCTTATGTACTTTTAAGTGTGTGGATTTATTTAAATGCTTAGGTGAACAAGGTCATAAAAAACTCAATGAATAATTGAGAGTCAACAGAAGTTATCATGCTTTCGATGAACTGTAAAACTGATGCATGAATTGTTGAAATTTATTTCTACTTTCTCATCAATACCAAAGCAACCATATTTTTGGATTGGACTTTATTTTCGCATGAATCTTTAAAAATATCTGTAAAGTTATGCTTTGAATCATATTTTTGTACAATCAAGTCTTTTTTATTCAATTCATAAATAAGTGATTCTCTTAAAGTCTGCTTTTTATTTGAATTGAAAATTTCTAAAAGATTCTTGATGTTATGTGGTTATAAAGAAACTAAAAATTATACTGCCTATTATCGAGTTTTACAAAATTTGTCAAAATGTCTCAGAATCGTTTTTATGACTTATTCTTTGTTAATAACCGATGTTGATGGACCTCCATGTATTTTCTGTAATATTGACAGGATTGATTTTATTTTTTAGTCTAATTATTTAGTTTGTAGAGAAGAACTGTTTTGAAGCCATTTTTCGATTACAACCAAAAAGGATGCAATTAAACTGTTTTTAGGGCAATTTTAAATGTTTTTAAATGATTATAAAATTTGGTTCAAGTTCTCAATACTTCCATCACTGTCAAATGAGTAAAGTTTAATGATTTATTTTGTCACTTTACCCCGTTTATTGAACTCATCCATATTATGTTGATAACTTTTAGTAATCTCATGGATTTTATTTAATTTTGTCATTATTTTCGCCTTTTTATTTGATATTCTTTTCTTTTCATCAGCGTTGGCTGTGACATTTTCAGCATTAAGTTTATTAATTTTTTGACCATACCACCAAACGTGATCATTATAACAAAAATTCTTATCATCTCTGATTTACAACAAAGTAAGTTCTGATAAATAAAATCTCGCAATTTATGAAATTTTTTGAGGAGATGAAGTGTCAACAGAAGATCTTTTTCTCAGTTAAAACTCAATTTCTTATTTTGAATCTTTTGAGACGAATACTGGACAAGGGAAATAGTAACTTTCAGTATTCCAGCAAAAAGTATAGAATAACTTGTTATATGGATCGTAAATCATTGTATATTTTGGGTTTCTTGGATGTTTGATATCTTTTCTGGAAATCAAAGTTGAATTTGTTATCTTTTAAGTATTTTTAGGCTTATCATCTTAAGGTAAACTTTGTTTTTTGCTGAAAATTTTAATACCGTTTTATGAGTAACATGTGACCTCATCAGAATCCATTGTCCATATTGACTCTGTAATGTTTTGCATGTGCAACAAAGATCCTTATTTAGTGACGACTTAAGCTACATTCTTGAATGTCTTTTAATTAAAGTTGTTATTGATCTCAGATTCACACAAAACAACAGTTTTTTGAACAGGGAGTATTTTAATAGCTTTTTCTTTTTATTTATTTCCTTCATCAAATAGCCATTGACATGCTTACATAACATCGTAATGATTTAATCTGTAAGCTCTTTTACATTATTATCGTGTAAAATAGCCACTAAAACTTTCAAAAATATCCTGAATTGCTTATTCATCAACTGGTTAGCTTTATTCTTCATCGATTCTTCCTTAAACATCAAACTTTGCAAGAACAAACTCAACAAGTTTTATTGATTGATCAGCTGTTTCTTGAATTTGAGGTTGTTGCTGTGGGTTCTGTTGGTTTTCATTTTTTTTCTTCTTCTTTTGTTTCTTACTTGTTTTGTCATTTTGTTGAGCTTCTTATTTTTTCTATTCAACTTTTGGCTTTACAGATTGAGCGTTTTGGACGATTTTAATTCTTTTACCCAAAAAGTAAAGATGTTATCCATCAGTCATTAAAACTGAGTTTCTATTTAAAGTCACAAGAACAGAATGACCGAAAAGTGATTTACAGGCAAGTTGAACTGTACCTATTTTTTTGAAATCTTAAGGTGAATAAACATCAAGGTGTGATGGATCCTTTGTGGCGGATTTAAGATAAATTTTTCCTTTCAAATATACCCAACAAACATCATCAGCTTTGGCACCAACAGAAAGATTTATTGATTTCTAAAAGTAGAGTTGGCCAGCAACTGTTCCATTATTGCCTGTTCCAAATTTGAACATCCCTCCGTTCATTGAAGAAACATAAACATAAAGGTAATTTCCATCAGTAGTAACTGAATAGAAAGAAAGGCCAGCTGATTTCTGAAAGTTAACTTTTTTCATTAACAAAAACGAATTTAAATTCCAAACATTTTAATTGCAGTGGAATGTTGATTTTTACTCATGATATTTGGGAATCGATTTCAGGTAAATTTTAAGAACTTCTGTCATTTTTTAACAAATAATTCTTTATTCTTCAAATTTAATTTCTGTATCACTTAGTAACTTCTCAATGAAAAGGACTTGCTGAAGTAAAAAGGTTTGACTTAGAGTTTTTAGAGCAATAGCAATTAGGACTTCACATTGTTGTATGAACCTTTAGATTAGTTGATTTCTTTAACTTTCGCTTATAGTTTTCAATTTTTTAGTACAATTTACTATGCTATTTTTTATTTGTGACACAATTTCTTCAAGAAGAAGGAAAGATTAAGTGGAAAAGGCGTTCCATGGTAATTTATTAATTTCTCTTTGGAATTAATTTAGTCCTTCAGGCCATTTGGCGGGAATGTTGCCCTTGATACCTTCAATTCTAAAATCAAGCTCCTCTTTTGAAATTTAGAACTTTTTGTCTGTTTTAGGAGCATTAGTTGGATTATATTTCATTAAAGATTGATAGGTTAGTGTGGACATTCTTGCATAGAATTCCTTAAAAGACGATCTGATACCCTTAACGACTGAGGCATTTTTTGTACGATAATTATTGATAGTTTATTATAAAAGATGGTCGTAAGTTGAATCATCGAAATCTGCGAATGGATACTGGGATAAAGGTGATTGATAGGTGTCTTTTGGATGAAAATGGACTGAATTATGAGTGATTGGGAAGTCGCTTAAAGATAAGGTGTAAGCAAGTTCGGGATCATTGGAGACGATTCCTGGATTGTAGGAAACAGTCTTTATTGAGTCTTTGATTGCGCTCGGCAAAGACATCAGAATGGTTAGGAAGATATAATT
>JGI24217J29970_1018644_pt1 | contig 12348 bp, 5 predicted proteins | sample EnhBioin_Aerobic_FD_29970 | JGI IMG/M metagenome (IMG submission 29970) | reverse complement strand
TTTTTATCATTCTCTTAAAGCTAGGGCAGTCGATGCCATTATTTTTGTGTTATTGTCTCCATCTGATTGGATCGGCAACTGAGCCAACAAAGTAGATCTTCCGATGTCAGTGTAAAATGGAATGAGGAAATCATTTGGCTTGTTTTCTTGATCGTTGTAGTAAACATAAAATGTTGAAATCTCTTCAAATTACTTGTCATGACCTGCATTTTTCAAGATATTTCCTTGATGTGATGCTCCTTGTAAAATTAAAGATGTAAGTTTGACAAATATTTCAGTGTTCGGTTTTTCAAATGAACATTTTACTTTCAACTTATTGATTGGTATTTTTCTTTACCTGCCTGTTTTTTGTTTCAAGGCATTGAAAAATATTTCTGGTCGATAAACTTCGGAAAGGTCAAGTTGTTCGTTCAATAATCGACTGGCTTGGACCATTTATTTCCATTTTTTAAGATGATTTAATTTCTTGACAAAGATATTCACCCATTAAATAAGCAAATCAGGTCCTTACCAGATTGTTCTCCATTTACTGTAAGTTTAACCTCTTACAAGATATCTTCCGATTTATTAAATTTCAGTTGTTAAAATATCATTTCCGTACACTACTCCATAAAGTTTTTTAAGTCCTTTTCTGATATTTTAGAAATTTTCAAGAGCTTGAGAGTATTATCCATAAACGAAGCTTTCCACAGGATCGATTGACTTCATTTATTTTTCTGTTATTGGTTCAAGCTTTCCTACACTTTGAACAAGACCTTTCCAGATGGAAAAGAAGCTTTATAGGAGTTTAGACCACGATTATCTGTTGAATTTTAAGTCTTCACTGGAAGACAAAATTGAAATTTTTAGGTTTTCTATCAGTTATTTCGACTTAATCCTTAAGATTGTTTTATCGATTCCTAAAGGTAAGGAGTAAAGTTATGGAGTATCAATGCTTGGAAGAGCCGAAAGTAATTTTGGTAAGTTATCGATGGTTAAGTTGGAGTAAATGGGTTTCTTAGATTTTTCTACTTAAGGATTAAAGTATTAATGCAAATAAACATCGAGTAGTCTCATATCCACATCATTATCGATTCTGCCTCCATAAACTGTATCAAGCATTAATCCATACAGTAACTTCCAGTTTGTGTCATAAGTTGTGTTTTGGGCAATCTTAATAACTTAAAGACCTGCTTTATAATCACCGTAACTGAACTCATAGAACTTTATCCATCCTTGAGGATTGTAATTTCTTCTTTCTTGAATCGCCGAGTGGAAGTAAGTCAAAATATTCTCAATCGGATTTTGAACCTTGGATGATGAAACGTTTGATGATTACAACAAACGTGAAAAATTTTGTTTTAATCCTGGTGGTGCTTCATATGAAATTTTGTAACTTTGTTCAAGCAAAATTGAAGGGAATTTAGTGTGAGATTATGTGGTCAAGAAAAGTCTAAAGTTTGGATTGTATTCCAATCTCAACAATTCTTTTTACAGCACTGTGACAAAACCAATGACTAAATGAAGATTTTTCAAACATACCCATTTTCCTGTTTTGGATGCATCTTTAACCAATTCCAGTGCGTATTAATTTTGGTCACCACCCATTGAAAGTTATTGGAAATTTTATCTGCCCACTGTGCTACTGGCATACTCTTGGAGTTATTTACTTGGATCAAAACCAACCGAAACGATGAAGAGAGCAGGAATTTAAGGTTTCATTTTTTCTTCAATTAAAGTTTTTAAGTTTATGTTTGTTCCTGAAAGGTTGTTGACTTGTAAAACTTGGCGTGAGAAGTTAGTCAAGGCATTAATCAGTCTGTCTGGCCTGCAGACTTTGATTAATAAACATTTTTGGAAATCGGTAAGTTAACTTTGTGGGTATTTTTACTCAGCATCGTATTAATTGAACCACTGATTCCATTGTGGTGAGTCAAAGTTTTATCTTAGACCGCTGATACGAACCAATGTTCTGAACATTTCTCCTTGTTTTGAATCCAAATATTTCGGTACGGGAATCTTGGAAGACTCTTCAGTAATCACATTGCCCAGTAAAAAGTCGAACTCTTACTTGTTGAAAATGTTTTCATTGATTTCTTTCGCAAAAATGAGAGCCAATAAAAGTCTGTGGCTTTTCATCAGTCCAATTGCTACGTTGTTGAATACAATTTATATCAAGGATTGTTTAACCTTTTCAATATCGTTGTTTGAGTCGAGTGCCTCATTGAACAAAACAATAAATTGAGACAAACTGTAACGATACATGTTTGATAATTTGTTCAAAATTCCCAAAGCCAAGTACATTTTGGATCCCAAGTCTGAAATTGGTTTAAAAACTTCTCGTTTTTCGTCAAGTTACTGCTGAAGATTTGAAGATCTTTTGAGTGATTTTGTAACAATTTGAGATTTTTATTTGGTGTTATTGAGCGATTAAATTAAACTTTTATTTTCAAGAATGTTTCCTGTCGAATCGGCCAATTATTTCAACAATTTTTATTACAAATCAACCAACTAAATTTTTAACTTTTATTGTTCTTCAAGAAGTTACTGTTTTTGTTTTTAAATTTAAGGTTGGAAATGAGTGATAATCAAAGACAGGAGTTTTGACTCCAAACCCGATCGAGTAACTGAAAAGTTAACGAAACTCAGATGATCTTTTTGATTGTGAGGAATTACAATTGATGAGTTTCTTGTGGCTAAGAAAAGCTTGAAAGTTTCACTGACATCAATCATTTTCTCTCCCAATTGCATAATATTTCTTGATCCTTGTTTTATGAAATCTCTCTTTATGATTGGCATAAGGACAGGTTCAATAAAATCAATTTCTTCAATGACCAAAATCTTTCCGAATCTGACTGCCAATTATAAAGTATTCATGAATTTTGGATCTTGTTGTGTAAGTGTTTAAACTGTTCCAAATTGTTTTAAATTTTACTTAAGCCATGAAGTGGCCTGAGTGTGTGGATCGATTATTAATGGAATCGATTCTGAAAAACTGATTATTTGGCTGTTTTATATTGACAACTGGTCATTTGGAAGACCTTTGACGACTTGTTATAAAATCGCAGCTTCATTTGTAACGAACGCTAAGAAATTAAAGAAGTGAGATTATAAGATTTTTTTCCATTAATTAATTTTTTCAACTCTTATATTTTCTGGACTTTAAGCCAAATATGTTACAAAACATGCTGTCATTACTGCATATCGGGGCATCATCTGAACCTAAACCTGAAGTTTATCGCTGTCTTTTTACCAACGAACTTTTTAGTCCTTTAATTTCTAAAGTAATTCTTGACCGCTTGATAAAGCTTTTTATGCTTTTTGAAGTTCTTATTGTAACACTTGGGCTTAGTTCGTTTTTTTAACGAAATCTTCATTAAGCTATTTAACTTTTTCTGTACATTATTTTTCCTTTTGAATACATTCAGTAAGCTTTATACGGGAAGAGGAAAGTTATTTTTCAATTTTATTCAAGTTTTCTTACAAAGGTCTCACTTTCTCATAAGTTTTACTGTATTAGATGGCTGCTTTGACCCAGTCAGCAAGAGGAACAGCATCCTGCGAAGCTTTGAAAACGTTTTATCTCTGGAAAGAGTAAGCATATTAAGTTATAATTTGTTCGACTTATCTTCGAGTTTTTTAACTGATTGTCTTAATATCGAACATTAAGATTTGATCTTTACAAACTTTTAAGAAATTTTTCATTTCATTCCAAGTATCATTTTTATTGCCAAAAAGACTCAAGACAGCTTTTAAAACATGCTTTACGGCTTCTGGTGGATTCATAAAAGCACGAATTTGTTGGATATTTTTAGGAGTAAGGCCACTTACGGCTGTCTTAGCTTACTAAATTAAAGGTCGGACTTTATCGAGTTCGGACATGACAATATATCTGTCTTTTTAAATTTTCTTTTCTTATACTTCTAAAAACGCTTTCAACTTTTGTGCTTCAGCTTTACTCATTGAAGCTTCTTGCATTGCTTCAGTAATGTAATTGAGAGATTCATCTGCTTCTTTTTGTTTGGCAGTAAGAAGTTTTTTCTTACTTAATGCTTAAGTGGTCAGCTTGTCAACAGTTTTAGCAGTTTAACTTAACTTTTTAAGACCCATTTTAAGTTTTGATAATTTGTTTCCGCTTTTTGACTGGATTTTATTGTAAATAAGTAGGAAATTTTTGAGTAAATCAACAAATTTTTGGGAACTTCCTTGATGAATTTTAGTGATTGCTTTTATGATGTCTTTTTCATCTGCAAGTTTTAATTCTTTAATCTTTTAGGAGCAAATCTGAGCTAATGAGTCTGGAGAATAACAATCCAACCATATTACTCTTGTCGAGGAGTAGAATGCAGGATTAGCAGAACATATTTCATAAAACTCTTTGTTTCTATGATCGAAGCTAAGAACTATCAGAACATTTTTCTTAATTCTTTCCATGAAAGATTCATATAAATTTTTGCCATAATACTCATTGACTAAAGTTTATTTATCCTGAACTATTGCTTAAATCTATTCTAAGGTGTAGAGTCCTTAAATTTCACCAGAAGAAATAAGACTGTTGATTTTTTCATAGAATTCGCTCTTTCTTAATTGATGTTCTTATAAAAACAGTAAAACTTGCTGATTTTTTCCTCCTGCCAATTAAAAGATATTTTTCAAGTCTCTGTAAAATTATTTCAAAGAAGGGTTTCGAATGTTGGATAATGTCTTTAATTCAACACCATGATTATGACAGATTACTTTTGCAGCAGTTTTTCTAAAACTTCCAGAACTTCCTGCTAGCAAAATAGCTCCTCTTTAAATGATTTTTTTTTCGTAAGCAGCCATCAAATCAATGATTTAATTTACAAAGACAGTGTCAATTTTTTTAACTTCCTTTTAATACTCAGAAATATATCCGCTCAATACTTGTTGGTATTCTGCTTTTGAAAGAGGTTTCAGCTTTTTAGTTTCTTTACACAGATAATAATATGTTGAAAGATCGACTCCGAAAGTTTTTTTTAAAAGTCCATAAAGCGTTTTTTTCTATTAAAGAGAGACTAATTTATCACCAAACTGTCTCATAAACTCATAAAAAAGAACTTGGTAAAGCTGGTCAATATTATTCAAGTCAATGTGATAATTTTCCAAACAGTTGACGATACTGTTCAAGTCTCTGGGTGTGAATAAATAATGTGCTTGATCATCAGATTTGAAATTTTAATTAATTAACAGCCAAACTTATTGCAGAATATTTTCAATCTTTTCCCAATGTTTTGTTAAAGACTCAAGTTTCTGTTTTGTTCCAACAGAAGGATAATCAATTTTTAACACTCTTAAATTGGAGACAAATCTTGTAGTAATTTCGTATCTTCCAATCGTACTTGAAGGCTTCATTGTACAAACAAATCTGATACCTTCACCGATTCTAACAAATTCCAAGTTTTGATCGTAAAATCCTTAATGGGTGATCAAAGACTGCAGGAATGTGATGAGTTCAATCGTTTGATATTTGTCAGGTTTCGCTAAGTTAATTTACTTCAGAATGAAGATTTGTTTTGAACAATTTGATGGTTTCAATGTTTTTCCATTCGCTGTTGTTACTTTTTGACAAGTTTGATATAACTTCTTTATTAATTGAGAAGATTTAGTCTCTCTGTTACAGTGTAAAGTTACTAATTTACATTTTTAAGTTTTCTAAAGTTCGTTAATTGCCGCTTCCAGTAAAATAGATTTTCCACATCCTTCTTTTCCGACAATGATGATATTTTCGTTATTTTTTAACCAAGTTGTTACAATTTAAATATCTTTTTTGATGTCTTTTGTCAGATAAATTCTTTTAAGTCCATTTTAAGATTCATCTTTATATTCTCCAATTTTACCATCTTTTTATCTTAAACTCAAAGGGTCACGGTCTCCAGGGACTTTTTTACCATAAACTTTTTAGAAAATCTCACAACGTATTTCTTTATCGAAATTCGATGCCAATCCTTTTACAAGATTTAATTGGAATTCAGTTTCGCTGTTTGACTTTTCTAACAATGACAGTGCATTTCTGACGAATCCTACTTTGGTAGTTGGAACAATAGCTCGCGCATTGTAAGATTGTTAAACCAAATGGCAATGACTTTCAATAACTTAAAGTTTATTGAGGATGAAATCTTTATTTGGTGGAACAGTTTTTGACCATTTTTTAATGATTGAAGTGATGTTTATATCCTCATCATTCATGAAAATCATACCCATTCTTGAAATGGTTGCCGGAGAAGCGAATTGTAAATTATCAGTTTAAAAGATGAAATTGACATTTGATCCGAAAGATATTCTTTCACCAGTGGGTAAAGTCAAAAGTCTGTTGTCATCCAAGACACTGTTAAGAGCTTCAATCCATTCAGGGTCAACATCTCCATCGCAAATTATCCAATTAAGAACATTTTCAGTTTATTTAATGACTTCACGGGCTGATATTGTCAAAACGCCTTCTGCAAATTATCTTGTATCGTTATTCATGTAACCTAAAAACTGTGACCTTGCCATTGCTTTCGGGTTGATTAAATGTACCTTTACACTTTGACCCAATTTTTCATAGGCTGATTTTAAGGCTTTCCATATTGTAGTTTTACCACAGCCTGAAGGTCCAACTAATACTGCTCCAATTCTTTGCTTAGTAGCCTCGTAAAATTGAAGTATTTTGTTCAGCTGATTGGGAAGAATTTCAAAGTTTTATTCTCTGAACACTTCTTTTACTGAATTTGAGATTTTCTCATAAATAATGTCTTTAATGTTAATTCCTGGAAATACATCTTCGACTAAAATGTTGAATTTTAACATGTCAGCAAATGTAAGTTTACTGATTGTATTGATTCTTAATGCTTTGATCAAAATTTAACTTTCAACACTTTAGTTAACTTCTCCAGTTTATTAAAACACCAATCTTCCAGCAACTGTTAAAATTGTTTTCAAAGCTCTCAATCCCCAATCATAATGAAGTTGCTTTGAAAGAAGTTGTTTTGAAAGTGTAAAGATTGTAATAATTTTTTGTGATAAAACTTTCGCAGTCTTGAATCCTTCTGAAAATAAGAGAACTTCAGCGATAAGTTCGTTATCTGGAACTGACATAGCAATGGGTCTGAACAATTGTTTCAAATTATCAGGAAGTTTTGATCGACCACCGTAACCTTTACCAGCAGGATTAAGTGTAACAAAAATTCCAGAGTTGAAATTAACCACGACATCTTTTCCAAGAAGATGGATTTGTTTTTGCCTTGATTTAATTGCTTCTTGGATGATTTGAATTTGTTGCGAAATGGCTGAAAGCTGTTCTTCCAATAAACGATTAAACTCATCAAAACATCCCCATGCTCCACACTTAACGAGACCAATGAAAATTCTTCCCATTGCCATGAAATCAAGACCTTAATCACAATTGAAAACCAAGACTTGTCTACCAAAAGCTAGTGCAAGTGCTTTAACAGATTAAGTTTTACCTGTTCCAGCAGGTCCATAAGGATTTCCTCCCAAACCCATGGACATAGCTTGGGTCAGAGTAAGGTAACATTTGTCAGTAAGAGGAGTATACACAAGCTTAGCACTGTTCCCTTGATATTAAAATGTGTAATCAAATTTAGTATTTGCCATGTGAATAGCAACATCGTTTCCTTGACCATTTTTGAAAGTGAGTTGCTTTTGCCAAACCCAATCTGAAGTATTTTGAACATTTCCAGCAATTAAAGCTTAGATGATACTGATATGGTGGATGATATCCAAAATGAGAGACTTAATCTTTGAAAGTATGAGCTCATTCTTTATTTAATGACATTTCTTTGTCAAGACTGACAGCAAAGATAAGTTTTCCTTTTTGAAATTTTACAAGCCTGAGATTCCTTTTGGAATCACTGTTGAACAATTTACATTAAAATTTAATTAATTTGCTAAACAAATTATTTGACTGGGAAACCTTTCGAAAGTATCTTGGATTTGAACATTTCTTATGTCTCTAAGAGATGTTTTTAAAGTTTCAACCATTTTTTTATTCAATCCTTCCAGCCAATCTTCAACTATTTCAGTAACTTCAATATCTTCAATTAAGCGAACTTATTATTTCAAATGAGAAAGCATCGATAAAATTTTGTCTTTAGATTCAGTAAACTTAACAGAATGGATTCCAGAAAACAATTTCTTTAAATGCAACTGGATGATTGAAGGGTTCTGACTTTGTCCTAAAATTTAGAGCATATCGTCATCTCCTAAAAAGTAAAATCGAGGAAACTTGTTTCTCTTCTCCTACAAATAATCATTTAAAGCTTTTTGGCATCTTTAGAGTTGCGTCATGATTGTTGTAAGAGTTTCCAAAAAACCTGCTATTGTTGATATTTCAATGACATGAGGGTCTCTGGAAATGTTGTTCATAATGTTACGATAATCCTCATCAAGAGTTCTCCACCTGCCCTGTTATTGTGGGAGAGCTCCTCTCATGAAGATGGGTTCCAGATAAATCCATTTTCTCTGTATTTGATTAAGTTTCAACAATGCGGAATCAAGCACTCCGAATTTCTTCTAATAATTTTAAATTTCCGATCTGAATCTCTTTGCATATTTACTTTCTCTGATTGAAAGGACCATTGCCATATTATCACTTACTTAAGTCATCAAGTCTTTCCATTCCTTAATTAAGGTGGTATTTCTACCCATGGAATTATACTCGCTGAGTTCGAATTGTCTCTCGATTCCCCATGCTTCAAGCTCATCCAAAGCGTTTCTGATTGTTAACTCTCCACGAGCTTGAGACTCTAATTATCTGATTTAATTGGCTTTTTGGAGTAAGTTGGCTTCAATAAGGTCTTTGAACAGCAATTTATCGATTGATGTAATGTGCTTTATGTTGAGCAAGGAAAACAGGATTCCCCAATGTTCTTTTTAGAAATTTTCTCCTGTTAAACATCTCAACAGGTTAAGACTCTCACGATCATCTTCCATCATTTCCTTCAAGAACTTACTTACGGAGTCATGGGTCTCAATTTTTTTAGACTTTTCAATGTAATCATTCACTACATTGGCATATTTATTTAAACTCAGCCTAAAAACAATCCATTATTCATTAAAAAACTTTTAAATTTCTCCACGATATTCAATGAAAAACAGCCAGTTGCCCATTTCTTTTTCTAACTTCTGTTTTGTTTATCTGTACACTGAAAAAGATGGAAGTTTCATTTTAAATGATTCCAAATCTGCCTTAATTGTTGCAAAGTTTTTTTCAATATCATTCCATTAAATTTGCCAATCTTTTATTTTATTGAACATATCGATTGTATCTTACCGACTTAACTCATCTTTTTAAGGTTTAATCTTTTTGAATTTTTTATAACATTTTTGACATTAACTTTCAAGATTTTAGCCTCTTCTGAGACATTCTTAATGAAGTCTATTTTTCTGATCTTCAAGAATGTTATTCATTTAGAATGAAGCGATTTGGAAGTTGTCCCACCTTTTTAACATGTTGCCAGTATTGAGACTGTCTCCAACCAACCCTTTGATGTGTTTATTTTTGGCTTAAATTTTTTTAATCTTTTACTCAATTTACTTTTCCTTGTTTCTAATTTAATCGAAACTTTTAATGGCATCAGTCATTTAATTCATGTTTTTAGGCTTGTTTTAAAGTTTTGCCATGACGTTATTGATAAAATCCTACACTTGTTAACTTTAAGTTTTAATTGAAAATTTGATGATTTGGATCAGATGCTCAATTTGCTCATCAATATCCATTTTTAACATGTATTTTAGGTTTGAAATATCGATTTAAAAGTTTTAAACCAAGTACTCTTTTTGGTAAGAGTTCAAGGATTCGGATGCTTTTTAAAGGTTTCTTAAGTATGGCAGTAATTCTTATGCATTGAACTAATTTTTCTTATTCATTTGTTCTTCCAGTTGGTCGAAATCAACTCCAATTGCTTATAAAATGGGTGAAAATCGTTGTAAACTTTCTTGAATTTTGTTAAACTTAACTTCGATATTTTTGTAAGTTTAATTGATCAATTAAACAGAGTCATCAATCATTTTTTCTCCATTCAAAAATTTGTTTTACAAGGGCCACCCAATGTATGATTTTATTTACTTGTAATACTTTTCTTTTGTCTCAGAAATTGAAGGTTGGAAAATGATTTGTTTATTTTGAAGAATTGGAGTGAGTGTCATTTTTACTTCAACACCTGAGATTAAAGCTTTTTGCCAAATTATGGTGATAACGTCAGTAGCTTTAGACATCCAGAATTTTTTCCAACTGTTGTTTGCTCTTCCAGCTGATGCATTATCAATGATTTTGCCAATTTGTTAAACTTTTTGTCCAATAATGTAAAAGTTATGTGTTGTGTACTCCATCTGAAGAAGGTCGATACATATTTCTTCAATTTAGCTTTGACTTTGATTGTAAATTTTAATGTAATTGGCGACTTTCTAAAGAGCCACAGATAAAGAACTTCCAAAGTTATTGATTTCGTCAATTGATGACCATTCGTACACGTTTTGTCCAATGTTTTTTTTAATTTTTGGATGAATGAGCAACTTTTTCAGATCATCCAATTACTTAATGAGAATTTATTATTGGAAAGCCTGTATTTTGTTGATAATTGTATTGTATCTTGACTCCAAGGTGCTGATGTAAAGATTTTCCTTGTTGTAGAGCACAGCTTCTTCGTACCAACGCATTACCTTGTCCTTAATAAGGTAACCGTAACCAAGTTCATTGATTAGGTTGATTTCATTGATAAATTATTTATTTTTCTTACTGATTTTGTACTTCATTCCTTTTTACCCAACTGAAAGTTCAAGAACGTGTTTACCCAACATTTAATTAAGTTCTTGCTTTTTGGTATTGGAATTACACTCTTAAATCGATGTGTTGAATTGAGTCATGATTATGGATTCGAGTGAAGTAAATTGGGTCAAAGTTTTTTCATAAAGGTTTGCATAAATTGAAAAGGAAGAATTCGCCTGTGCAAAGTTTGTCAGTTCCATGTTTGTTTCTTTCAGTTTTTATGTGATATACTTGAGTAGTTTTAGTTTCGAAGAAATTTGCTTTTTATCATCGAGTTGTTTCTTCCACAGTTTGGTTGAAGTCTCAATCCACTCAGTAATTTTTCTGACTGTTGTGGTTTGCTGTTATTCAATCTTTTCTGATGGAGAAATATCACCCAAAACATAATACCATTTCTTTAAAACATTAAATAAAGTTTCAATGTTATTCTTTGATAAAACCTTTTCAATGTCATTTTATACCAATGGACAACAACTGTTTACCACTCTGATAATTTTGTCCTTTTCTTCATCCAGCTTCTTTTGTGCTTTAACATTGTTCTGCAATGCAGACATATGATTTGACAGAAATGACTCAATTTTGATAAGAAATCTCAATGACTGAGGATCCTCAGAAATAAAGTTTTTCTCAAACAAAGATATCAAAAACTAAACTTTTGATTTTATTCGGAAGGTAGCGGAAACTTTCAACTCAAATTCTTCAATGTTTTTCATTTTTATTTGAACTTTTCTTTTGCTGCTTTTCATCATTTTCTCACCCAATTTAATGAACTTTCTGCATAAGTCAATCGATATGATCAATTTCTTTCTTGTTTAACTTTTTTGATCTTCTTAATTTGACCATAAATCCGATTCTCTTGGGAATGAAAGTTTTATTTTGCTGATTATTTAAGCTTAGAAAATCTAAACAAGTTTTATAAACCTTTTTTAGTTGTATTTTTGTTCAGAATTATAAAGTTTGGAAAGGACCTACCAAGTGGTTTAAACAATGGAAGGGAGATTTTACAAAGATATTGAACCGAGACCTCTGTATGGCTTAAATAATGGTGATAAGATCTTCAAAAATTCAGATGTCCTTTAAGTGCTTCTTTAGAGATCTTAATCCTGCCAAAAATCGAATTCCTCTACAAAAGAACTGAATCCAAGATCTTCTTATCCTTTAAGTTTGATTCTATTCATATTTTGGAGGACTGCACTTAATTCTTTCACTTGAATCAAAGCTGTCTCATTTCTTCTTTTTATTATTGGTTCATAAACGTTTTTTATTGTGTTTTCAAGATGCTGAAATCCTTTTAAAGGTTTAATGCTGATCTTATAAAATTGTTGAATTGTGGCATCTCCTGTACGAATTTTGGAAATAGAAACAAGTGATCCTTATTCTGGAAGTTTTGATAAACTGGTGACAACTTTGAATTATTTGGTTGGTAATGCGACAATCCAGAGATTGAGGTCTTTTGAGGAAATGAATTTTTCAAGGGCCTGACTTGATTCAAGTTAATATGGTGCTGAATCAAGGTTAAACAGTGTCTGAACTGTTCGAACAACGTAATTTTTCTGACTTGGTACGTCTGCCATGAATCAATA
>JGI24217J29970_1030631_pt1 | contig 12370 bp, 11 predicted proteins | sample EnhBioin_Aerobic_FD_29970 | JGI IMG/M metagenome (IMG submission 29970) | reverse complement strand
GTTTGAGATTGTTTATGAGATCGTTTTTATTGTTTTTATCAATATCTGAGTGCCAAAAATGCTGCGACTCCACTTCTTATCCAAAGATCTTCTTCTTATTTTGTTGGAAGTTCAATATACATCACAAAGTTAGTGCTATGTCCTGTTGTGGACAAGGTTCCTGACCTGCTTACAACTTTGTACAAAGGACAGTTGTAAACATTTTGAGCCTATTTTCGATCTTCACAAGGTAACAAGTGCATGACAGGTAACTGACTGTAAAGTTACTTTGGCCTTGATTCACATAACATATGATCCTTATAATCCCATCGACAGCCTTACAAAAATAGTCCGTACACATAACAGCCATACTCAGGTTTTTGCTTTATTTCTGTGTAATGATTAATATGATCCAAAAATTGGAACTTAAACGAAAGTTTATCAATCGCAATGGCTCTCTTTCTTGCATAGTTTTGTAAGCTGCCTGTAACAAAAGCTTGTGGGAAGAAGAAACCACTCATCCAGAAAATGTTTGGCGTACCATTTTGTATCCAGTTATTCAAAAAGTTCACTCTCAGAATTAATTAATCAATCCATGAACCTAAAGGTTTAAGTGAAAGGAATCCTTTTGATGCCCATAATTTACCCACTTGATTGTCAAAAATACTGTTTGAAAGTTTTTAAAGTTCTTAAGACATGACAACGAGACCCTTCAGGGCTTTTTTAAGATTGTAAAGGGAGGATTTCATGACTTCAATGAGTCTGTTGTATCTAACAAGCTCCTGAACGAGTACTGTATTCATTGACTCATTGTAGTCAGTTGGGAACTTGACCATAACTTCTTCAAGGTTGAACATTCCTGGAGTTTTCTTTTCGATTGATTCTGCAATTTAGTAAATGATTTCCTATCTGTGTTTGCCTGACGAAGCTGATGTTCTGGGCTGGATGGAGAGAATCGACTCCAATAAGGACAATGTTTGATTCTGAGCTGTTGTGATTTAGGCGTTTTAATGCATTCCGAATGCTTCGGGAGAGGGTGACAATGGAAGGGATTCAATATATTGTATGTAATCAGATAATTATGTCAAGTTGGGAGCATAGTACAGTCCACTTTTACTGAATTTGTAATCTGGTTTGAAAATTTACCCTGTTATATACTTCTTCAATATACTCTTGATAAGTCTCACATCTTTGTCATCTGTTACTCTTCCTCCATAGTTGATTTCAGCTCCTAAATAATTTAACACTTTATATGGGATTGTTGAGTATTCGTCTAACAGCATTTTTAATTGTTTCTTACATACGTTCAAATCTTAATTTGTGAATTCGTAAGGAATATTCCATCCAATAGGGCCAAATTTTCTTCTGTCTTGAATAATTGCATGGAAAAAGCAAAATCCGAATAGTAGCTTCTTAAATTCTAAAGGTTTTGTACATTAATTAAATTAACTCTATGAAATCGAAGTATATGATCTCAATAAGTTTGCTCGAAGGCCTTGTGGCGGTTATAACGTCATTTTCACACCATTCTGGAGGACTGATATTGGGAATGAATTTGTAGGCATTGATGTAAGCCAAAGTCTGAAGTCTTTGTGTGTATTTTATCCAAAGTCTTCAACCAGTCTTTATAGTTAAGGCATCCAAGAAGCGGCCAAATGACAGTTTTGTAGCAAAATCCAAGTACCTTTTCCTTATCCTGATTTGACAAGTTATTGAGCCTTAGGACCCTGACCTTGTCCCAAGGAAATCGATTCTGTCTTTTTATCATTTTATGTCGCGAATCTCAAAAAGTCAGTGACTGGATCAGAACCTGGAGAAAGCATGAATATCAATGGAGTAAGATTGGTACTGTCTTTATAACACTTCGAAAGATCAAAAGTTGGAGGGACAATAAACTAACGTCCAAGTTTTCGACTGATCCAATTTTAAATTGCAGGAAGCACCTTATCCATTCTGATAGCTTTTAATACAATAAGTTTTTCGAACTAATTAAGTTTTGAATTCCATGGAGAAGGAAGCTCTTATTCATGGGGCTTTTTGCTATCGAACATATTTTTAAAATCATCAGTATTGTTGATAAAATGTTAGTAGATTCCTTTCAAGTTTTATAATTAATTCATTCCAAAAAATTGACTGTAGATGTCAGGCCAGGAGCTTTATGAAATCCAGTTGGTAGGATTTTCTAATATTTTAATTTCCCCGCTTGGTCCTGTGAGTAAGTATCTCCATTATTGAGGATCAAGCTCATTCTTTCCAGATTATATTTTTGCGGCAAGCATGAAAGAGAATAAAAGCTTATGTTTTTCAAATAAAGATCGACATACATTTTCATAAAGTGAGTAAGTGAAATAGTTATTGAGATTTTTGAGTCTATTTTAAAGCTATTTGGCTGGTAAAGCATTTTATATGGCCATTTTGAACAAATTAATGAACCATTGTAAAGAATATTGATACATAGGATCGATTCCAGCAAGGTCAATGATACAGAAGAAAAGTAAACTTGCACGATATGCGACACTTCTGTATCCCTCTCTTGTCCTATCAATTTGCTATTCAGTAATTTTAGAGTCCTGAATACGCTGATTAATTTAAGATGCGAATCTTTTACTGTTTTGAAGCTGATTAATAAGCGTTTAATCAAGTAAAAGTTATGCCACTCCACCATTACCTTGTGACAAACTTTGTAAAATATTATCTTAAATTGCTAAAAGTTATTTTTTATCAGCCGCATTTCTTTTAACGATGTCTTTCTTTTTCTGTTAAAGTTGTGGATTTTCTAAGGCAACAAGTTATGCTAACATCTGATCTTATAATCCTTGAGGTGTAATGGCAAAGTTAATGATTGCTACTTTGACAAATGTTTATGGACTGTAATGTGGATTAGGTAGGGTTGTAGTCATAAAAAATTTGAAGTTTTAATTATAAGTGAGTGTCTTATCTCCAAATGTAATACTGTAAGATCCAGAGGTTTTGACAATCTGTTGGTTTAAAACTGGCTCAAGAGATTGATCGAGTTATGTGCCAACATTTTCCAACAAGAACCACTTTCCATTTTGGATGGCTAACTATAAGGTTTTCATAAGCTTAGCATCTTCCTTTTGTTTCACGACATCAATTCCTTACAAATGATATTACCTTCCCAAAGCTTTAATAAACTTATTTGCTTGTCCTTGTGGATCAATCATTAATGGCCAACGTCTTGTCTTTTCGATAATGATACCATTTTCTATTGAGTTCTAATCTTTTGGTAATCCTGACATTGTCCATTGCTGAATTTGGACTGGTTTGCCTAAGAAATTTACTAAATTAGATTTCTTCTCAATTTATAATTTCAAATCTTTCATCTTCTAAATCCATTATTCATGTAAACTTTGACGGTAAAATGAGGTAAAAGCGCCTCCATAAGATATCATACCTGCTGAAAGGATAGAGTTTCCAGCTTGATATTTTGTCAATCCAATCAATCTTTAAACTTATAAGGTCCATCTTTATTTTTCATCGGAGAGTCCTGTTGTCAATTTCTTTGCACGATCAAGCTTTATTTGACATTCAACGATTTTTTTGCTCAGTTCTTCTTTTTTAGAAATACAGTCATTAAAACTTTTTTAAAGGTTGTTGATCTTTTAAATAACACCGTGTAGAATCTTTTTCTTTTAATTTAGCATTGCAGTTTTTTAAGCAACTAATTGTTTAACTTAAGCTTCTTTTTCTCTCAGTGGTTGAGTGTCAAGATAAATTTTATTGAAACTGTACATGGCCATTTACCAAAGATAGAGTGCTTCAATGGGCCCTCCAACTGCTTTTGCTTTTTAATAAGTAAAATCAGGGTCTTTCATGATTTTCTGAATGAACTTAGCTATCAATGCTTGGTTAATATGTTCCTTATCAAATCCTTTGAGTTGTTATAGGAAATTTTTAGGGTTATCCAACAACTCTAAACGAGCAGTATTGAACCAATCTTATTATTTCTTTATGGTTCCTTAAATCTTTTTCATGACTATTTCATGTCCCTTGGCTTGAATCATGTCCTGAAAGAGAACAACACAACCTCCAAGAACAATAACAGCGACTTTTGGTGGATTTTTGTGCGACTTGATTTCAACGAGATGTTAAGTTTTCAATCTATCAACAGCCTTGAGACTTTCAGCAAGTTTTGCATTTGCATCTTGAACTTTTAGTTCAACTTATTTGGCAATTTATAATGCTTCTTCAGTTTGTATTTTAGCTTAATTTTCTTCCATCGATACAATCTTTTAGGTTTATTGGGCATCTTTTTTCTAAACTTCAATCTGTTTCATAAGTTACTAAGTTTAAATAGCGCTTTTCTACAATTCAGGTTGAAGATCTCTAAGTTGGATTTGCATTTAACCAACTTATTTATTAGCACCAATAAGTTTATCCAAACCTGTCTGAAGTCTGTTAATAGAATTTTTAAGTTATTAAGATTTTTACTTTAATATAATTTTGAACATCTTCAAAAGTTACAAATAAGACATTGGTGTCACATAATTGTATCTTCTAAGCTCAGCCAAATATTTGGTCGACTGGTTTTAAACTGATTTATGGATTGTCTTGAAAATCTCAATAATTTATTTTTATTTGTCTGAAATGTTGTACTCATCAAAGAAATCTCTTAACTGTCCTGTTCCTACAGCGATCAAAGCTTACTATGGCCATTAACTGAACCAATCCAAAGTACAACAGTTCACTAACGAAGGGAACATTCTTAACCTTGTTGAAAATGTTTGACTGATAGGACTCATTGCGATGATTATATGAATGTTTTGCTTGATTCTTGAAAGATATTGAGCATAAATATTCATTTTATTTGGTTGAAGACCCTTTTTGATACAGTCGGATTTACATGTGTCCATGATATCCTAGAGATCTTTTTAATTATAAAGTCCAGTAGCATCGCCTGAGTTCAGGATCGAATTGAGATCTTAAACCATTTGCTCGTTAATAATCTGTGTGTCAGTGAAAAGGAAACTTGTTTGTTTATTGTTGAGACCTGTGTCCATCAAAATCTTTTTTATGTCTTCACGCCAGGATTTCATATTATAATTTTTTATGAGTTCAATATAAGTAAGGACATGTCCAGCGATAAAGACAGCCATTTTTGCTAAAGATTGTCTTCCACTGCCTCCAACACCGAGTAACAAAGTGTTACCATTTGGTTGTCTTATGGTTCTTACAATTCTACTGATATGTTAGCACGCGTCTTTAAAGAGAACCAATTTCATAGCATTTTTGCCTCTAGGACCACTGAATTTAGGATCATTATTATATTAATCTTGGAATTCATAAATCTTGGCTATAAATTTCTTTTAGTCGACAACTTACTGATAATATCGAGGCTATTGTTACCTTCCATTCCAAAAATCACAAAAGATGATGCCCTTGCCATTGGTAAGTTCATTTAATGACTTGTAATTGAATTTGGTCAGATTTTATTCCAACTGTTAATTCAAGTAAGACTTGTCTTCATCATTAATAAGTCGATCTCCGAAAACTCTGAATATTTCGTGATACCATAATTTGGTAATAGTGCTTTTTGAGTTACAAAACTTTAAGCTAGCGTTACATATCCCTTGGAATACCTTTGAGATGTCTCTTAAGTTGAATGTGTAATGAGACTTTTTAGGTGTGGGCAATAAATTCGTTTTAATAGTTTCGTAAATTGTAATGACTGAATCAATTAAGACTTTTTGAATGTCTTTGACTTCGTCACTGAATCTTTTGAAAAAGTGTGAAATTATTTGTGTGAAAATGTTTGAAATCGTTTGACTGTCCAATTCAGTGAAAGCAAGCATATTGAAATGCCGAGTGAGTCTTTGTGTGATTTGTGTTCTTCCTCCTCCAGGTGGACCAAGAGCAGTGAGTAAAATGATATTTTAAATTTTCATAAACTGTTGATCTTTACGATTATACCAGCCATTATGATCAAGGAACTGTCTTAACAATTAAATGGGAGGTTGAGCACCATATTATTATTTTTTCGGCATGTTAAGATCATCAACAAAGACGACGTACTTCTTTCCAACAGGTGCTCCATAGACGCCTCTTTTTATTTTTTATAACTTTAGATCAATAGTATCTTGGGTCTGGTTTGCTGAGGTCTGAGCAGAGAAAACAATAGAAATGTACTGATAAGTTTAGTCAAGTCCAGAAGTGAGTAGATTATTGGAATATATGGACTTACCTGTACCTGTAGGACCTGGTAGCATGACGTGGTAATTATTGGTTAACAATAGTTTAGTAAGGTAAGTGGATCTCTCGCTATCTTTTGTGGGGATGATGATTTCGTGATATGGCAAGTTAGGGTTAATCTCAAAATCGGAAAATAATGAAGTCCAAGGTTAGAATTGTTTTGTCTACAAATTAAAGTAATAGTCATAATAAGAGTCTTGTAGAGGGATACCCTTTTTAGAGAGCGACATTCTTAATTGCTAATTAAACTTGTTCCTGCCGTTATAATCAGCACTGGCACCAACACTCCACACCAATGCAAAGACCATAATGTCTAGAATCATCTTTTCCAACTAAGTTATATCCTCCAAAGTTATCTTAACAATTTAGGTGTCAATATATTTGCATAGGAAACAGTTCATTATCCTGAAGTAAGATTGTAATAGGTTTTGACCTATTGTCGAAATTATTTCTTTACATATTGATTTTGTGAACTTTATCATCGATAAAACTATTTATCTGCTGAATTAGTCGATTGTTTTCATAATCTTTTTACTGTCACGAATTTTCACCGGAAGTTCCTATCGCCATTTGTAATATAATGGGGTCAGGCCCAATGCTGATGGTTCCATGTAAACCATACCACAACGACTGACTGTCGCAGGAGAAGCTACTGCCAAATCCTAAACTTCAAACATCATCGTCATATGTGCTGTCAATGTTAAGATTTGACCACTGTTCAAACATAACTTCTTATTGTCATCCAACACTGTATTCATGTTTTCTATCCAAAGGGCATCGACTGGCCCATCGAACATAATCCAATGCTTTTGTTGTGATCTGTCTGAACAACATTTTCTGACAGTGTAGGCTAAGACTCCGTCAATCCATTCTCTTGAAGCTTCGTTAAACATACCATAAAGTTGACCCATGGTAATAGATTTTGGATTTACAACATGATTATTCACTTTGTAAAATCCTTTATGCTCCAATCTTGTTAAAGCTGTCTTTAAAACTCTGTAGGCTTAAGTTTTTCCACCACCAGCCGGACCGACCAACATGAGTCCATGTCTGACTTGAATCGTGTCATAAAGTTGAATGATTTTTGATAAAAATACATCCACAGGTTACAAGTTAAATTATGGAAGTGCACAAGATTATTTTATCGATGTAAAAAGTTCTCCATAATCAATGACAGGTCTTTATACTCCAGGGAAAAGATCCTGAATAATATTCTAGAAAAGTGGAAGATCATCTTTTAAGAACTTGGGTACGTTAACATCTCTTAAGGCTCTTAACAAAAGTTTATCCTCATTCATGTCAGGATCGCGCTCTTTCAAGATTCCTGCAGCGTTAATAACAGATCTGACTGCTCTCATACCGTAATCATAGTGGTCCTGAGAAGATAGCTGCTCTGATGCCAATCTGAATGTAACAACCATCTTCTTTGCTAACTAGCGGCCTTTTTTGAAACCAAAGGAATAAAGCATGATTTCGCCAATCATTGCATAATCAGGGACCATCATAGCAACTGGTCTAAAAAGCGCTTTAAGATTGTCAGGAAGCTACGTACGACCTGCATAACCTGGGTTCATTGTGATAAAAACAGAAAAAGTTGGCTGCAATTTTATTTCACTTCCTTAGAATTCCACTTGAGTTGAACCTTTGGCTTTTTATCCAAACAGAACAAGTAACTGTTGAGCTATGACTGACAACACTTCGATATTGATTCTGTTAAATTCATCGAAACAAGCCCATGCACCTGCTGATGCAAGACCTTTAAAGAATTTTCCAACCATAATAAAATCCATGGAATCAGAACAATTGAAAACAACACATTGTTTTGCCAATGCCTTAGCAAGATCTTTAGTAGTTTAAGTCTTTCCTGTTCCTGCAGGACCAGCTGGGGCACCACCGAGATTTAACTTCAAGGCTCCCATAAGAGTCATATAACATTTATCAGTCAATGGTGTAATAACAAGTCTTAATGTATTTCCCAAGTATTCATATCCATAGGGGAAAGCTGTTTGAATGCATTTGGTTATACAATTATCGCCCTGCCAATAATATCTGAGTTGACTGATCCATTAAAATGAATTTATATCATGAATTTGGTTCTTACCCAAATTCTATACGACATCTCTTGCATGGACATCGATGACTATTAATGCGTTTAGCGTGATTGATTGATTTTTTGATAATTTTCTACGTACCAACTCTACAGATACGTTTAATTGAGAAGAAAGGGTTTCAAAATATTCCACAATTTTATTGGATTTTATGCTTTGTTCAACCTAATTTGTCCAATGAACTTGGCTTCCATTTAATACGCACTGACCAGGATGTAAAAGGATCCAATCTTATCTGGACCTCATGATGTAATCTTTGATTGAGTTGAGCAAAACTGTACGAATGGAAGATTTCATCAACTATTAAACCTCAGTCATCCAATCCTCAACATTCTTACCCTTTGGATCAATAATCCTATCAAAAGGAATCCTTTATTTTTATCCACTCAACATCGCTAAGATAGTTTTCTTCCCTTCTGTATCAAACTAAACTTCATTTATGTTTTCAAAGACTTTATTTAGATATGGCTGTACAGCTAAAGGTTCTTTTGCTTGGGATAAAATTTCAAGTAATTCATTATTCGATAAGAAATAAAATCTTGCGAACTTGGCCCTCTTCGACTACAAATAATTATTAAGTGACTTCTGAATAACTTATAATTGGTTGTTATTATCTCTTATTCTTTACAAAATCTCATCAACCTGACAGATGGTTTGTACATTTACAATTTCTCTTGATTTGTTGATAATCATTTTCCAGAAATTATCTGTCGTTTTAAAATTTTTGCTTTATTTGTGTAACTGTTTAGCGATATCAGGAGAATCAAAAATTGGTTGAAGGTACATCCAATTTATTTGGAGTTTTGTCCATTCCTCCATAATATCGGAGATTTTCTTTAAATTGTTAAACCAATCAAATATTTTCTCTTCAAATGGCTTTTTAAAAGGTGAGAATAACATGCTTTGAGTATTTGCAATATGCTCGTCAACTAAGGCAACGACATCATCAAATGATTTAATCACAAATCCACTTTTAAAGGCTATGAATTCAAATCCAATATTCTCCCATGCTTTCATCATTTCATTGAGATTCTTTTAAATATTGTATTCTTTCATAGCAACCTCACTGATTTCAATACAAACATCAATATTTTTCATTAATCCCATTTCTAAAGCTTTTGAAAATGTGAATTTCTAATCAGGATGGACAGGGAAGCCTACTTTTTCTGACATGATATCCCAATGCCTGGGTCTGAGTCCTTCTTTTCTAAGAGCTGTTAAAAGAGGAACTTTGGGTTTGAATTATTAAATTTGCGACTTGATACTTTCTGTGATTTTGAGTATATGAATAATTTATTTGTCTTTAAAGTAGCGAATAGAATGATTAAGGTTTTTAATAGAGTCTTAAACAAACTTTTAGCACTATTAAGCACTAATATTCGCCCATTCTCCATGCATCCATTATTAGACTTTATGTGCCCATTGATTAGTGATAAGCCAGAGATTGGAATAAGGCACGAATTATTTGGCTAATTAATGTACTTTGGTATAGTCAGTGATTTATTTTTCGAAGAGATGCTCTCTTGAATTGAACTTTTTTGTATCATTGATAGCATTTTGTAATGCTTAATTAATCATGACAACCTTTTGTGCAATTTCATTGTGATAATCTTTTTTGTTGTATGTATGGAACTGGGCTATGGATCTGTTCAAGGATTCGATATTGTTTTTGAACTCTTACTGTTGTGCGACCAGTTGTTATTAAAGTTAAAGTTTTTTGAATTAAAGTTACTTATTTTTCTTTTAAACCTCATCCAATATCGATTTAGGTGTTATCATCACCAAGTAACGCTTTTTAATATCTTATGGGGCAAGCATGTACTTGAACTGTTATAACAATTAATAAATGTTGCTTGAATCATTAATTTATTTCTTTAGTTTTTCGAGTTAGAAAGGAATCGCTGACATGTATTCTTTAATTTAAACTAACTTCTAAATTTCTTTTGGTTTTCCTCTAATGATTTCTCGAATTTCATTAAACTTTTACTGTAACACTTTTGTGGATTTTTTGGCCTTTTTAGCTATCAAGGCCTATAACCCACGTGCAGTCTGATGATATTTAAGTGCCAAATGGTCGACAATATCTTTCAGGTATATCTTAAAGATTGAGATATGAATGTACTCGGGCATTTTACTTACCAGTTATTTTTCTTTATTGTAGTAGTTCTAAATCTCTTATTTGAGGAAACTGATTTATTTGGGATTCTCTTCATCTTCTTAGTCCATTTTCTTTATGATCTCTTCAGGTTTCATTTGCAAAATAGAAACCAATTAATTGAACTGTTACAAATATTTTGCCAATGGTTAGATGGCATTTTATAGCTTTGTTTTTAGATTGTCATGTAAGAGAATCAACCAATCATTTATGTCAATTTATCCATTGGTTTTAACACCCTTTCTATTTGGAGCTGACAAATGTTTTTAGGATTTTTATTTCTTGAACATTTCGATCATTATTTTTTGTTCCACTTATGGCACTTTATTGATTTCTTCAATCATTCTGTTAAAAATGCTCATTATAATATTGGTAAAGTTGGGTATTCCTGTTGCATAATTGAAGGCACTGTCATCCAAAGCTCTCATAAGGTCAGTCTCAAACAATGGCATGAACTCCTCAGTGTCTTGTTGCGCACTTTACTTTGTAGTCACAATAATTCTGTCACTAAAATAGTTCCTTACTTCATTTATCGAAACTACTTATGTACGGTCAGGAATAAAAGAAACAATATGATTGTAGAACTTGTTAAATGAGTTGAGAGACATTTCCCTTAATGAAGTTTCCATTATGTACTTTACTACTTTGAAATATTTTTGCATTTTTGAACCATTGTATGAAACAGGGTCAATACCGAAGTTAAACCATGGAACGGGGTTTTTCTTAAAGCTTGTTTCTATGATTTATTTGATGTTGGCAACCCAGGAGTTTCTTAATCTGTTTATTGTTCTTTGAATATAAGTGTTTTGTTAGGTTTGGTACTGTTCGAACCTAACAGATTATTTCTTGTCTCTGGTCATTTTGAACAGTTATAAAGACATGGATTTTTCGCATTCATACTGAATATCTTTGAGAGAAATGACAACAGTTTTTTATGAGTAAATGGTATTGGTGCAGAAAGTTCTAAATGACTCAGCAAGGGAAGGAGTTTGTTATAAGTAACGTTAATTATCTTACACGACAATGGTTTTACCCCTTTTGATATCGATGAGACCATTGTAAGGTGCGGGCTTGGCAGTTTTTTACACTGACACTATCAATCCACTCGGAACTAGTTCACCTCGACTTTAGGTAAGGTGCTTTCTTGCGATAATGGAGTTCATGGTTTTAAAATAGTCATCTTATACTTCTTAGAACAAAACTTCCTCCTCCATTTCATTGAATTTTCTCATGTTTTAAACTAAAATTTTAACTCTTGTTTTTTGCTCTTAATTGAGTTTGTTCAATCCTTCAGTTGGCATAGAATCCACGTAATATTTCAACTTTATCATGTTATCAGCTAGTATTCGGGAGTAAAATGCCTTACTAACTCTTTCACAGTAATATTTTGGGTCATCAGTGTCCAAGCATATATAAATTCGAGGAACTAATATTCTTTTCTCTTAGCCATTTTAGTTTGTATATACAAATTTATACTTTTGTTTCTACTTTACATATCCGATCACTGTTCCCTTTACGTAAGCATACCTTCCTTAAATATTGGCTAAACAACGTCCTGAAACTTATTCGTTTTACTTTTAATCTCCTAATTAGTTGTCTTCTCTTGCCTTGTAGTCGAAAAATGAAAGATTAAGCCATGATATATTCTTCTCTCTATCTTCAAAATCAACACCCATACTCAATAACGTTTCCAATAAATCTGTCTTGAGATTTTTCTTAACAAAATTTATCTGTGCCAGTTGGTTTTGATCGATTTCATTTACCTTTTATTCCTTAGGCATGGGCACATTTTTTATAAACCTTTCTTTTGAGAATTTTAATACAGCTTTCTGCTGTCTCTGAAGTTTTTTTAGTTTCTACTCTTCTTATTATTGCTAAATAAGAGATTTCAAGGTTTTTTTCATCCTTTAACTCAGAT
>JGI24217J29970_1019674_pt1 | contig 12390 bp, 8 predicted proteins | sample EnhBioin_Aerobic_FD_29970 | JGI IMG/M metagenome (IMG submission 29970) | reverse complement strand
TTGGATTTTCTTTTTTTCTGCTTTTCTATCTTGGTCATCTTCTTCAAGTAAATTTTACAGTTATGCCCAATTATTGAGTTGCTTTGTAGGTTTATCATCGTTAATTTAAGGGCTTTATTACATTGGGATTTTTTTTCAATCTCTATTCTTAATGGGTCTAATTTTTTATAATTTATTATTTAGTTTTGGATTATTCTTGGTAATTTGTTTTAAAGTTTTCTTTTTCTTTTTTCTTATTCTTTTGACTTACATGATAAGGAACCCATTAATCAATTTATTGTTAAGGTTAATCATTTTGTTAAACATTTTATGCTTTTTCTTCAATATTAAAACCTTTATCTTCAATAATGATAGCTTTTTCTTGTACTTTAATGTCTTAAGAGTCAGATATCATTTAGAAATCTTGTTAATCTTTTTCATTTTTGTAGGGAGTTTATTCAACTTATTACTTTTTGTGATTATCTTATTAAAGATTGTCTTTAGATTTCTATTCGAGGATATCAACATCCTAATTGACTTCACTGATTATAGCAATTTATTCAGACTGTAACTCATACCCATCTTGAGACATTATCTCATTATTTTTTCTTTATATTTCTTCTACTTCCTAGATTTGATAATCTTAAATATTTTTGTTTTACTTTTATTAATGCTTATCAAACTTCATGACAGTCCATTCCTAATCATGGATTGATTTCCTCATTTTCTTTTACATTTCATTGTAAATTTTTTGTTAATTTTAGAAGTTTTACTAAACTTTCTTAATTTGGTCTTAATTGGAAATGGACATTTTTTAAAATTAAGACTCTTTGTGTGGATATATGACCTGTGTCTCCTCCATCAATGGATTTTAAAGCTTAGTGTATTCAGATTTGTTATGTCTTTTTGGCGATTTATCTACAGGAGAGATATTTTGAGGGATAGGTTTATTTTTATTAACAACTCTTTTTCTTTTAATTTTGAGTTTAATGATAAGATCGCCATCATCCTAATTTTATTGTTGATCTTTATCATTATAATTGGTAATTTATACTGATTAAACTTCACCGTTCTCTTCATCGTTAAGCTCTTTGATTTCTTTTTAAAGTTCGTTTTAAAATTATTAGTCCATGTAAAGTTTATAGAACTCAGTTTATTTGAAAGCCTTGTAAAGTTACTTAACGAAATAATACAGTCTGAAATATGCCCAGATAATCAATATGGACAGATGAGCAATAATGACGTAGGTTATGATTTCACCACAAATGATTTTATGACCGATGGGTTCTTTCATTTGTTTTATCTTAATAAAGTAAATTATCCCACAGGGTATAAATCCAATACCGAATTCGTTCAAGAAAGTTAATGCTGTGCGGATATTGTCGATAAAAGGTCGCTTAAAAATCAGGTATGCACAGAATATAAATTGTAAAATAAGCAACATTATTGCTTGAACAAAAGAGTTGCTAATCGTTGATGCAATTATTAAAGTAAAAAGTATTTTTCTAACATAATAAATACTTATTGTATGTTGAGTGAAATCTGATTCTTTAAATCCTTCTATAAAAAATGCAAGATTAGCTTTTGTTTCTGTCTTACTGTCAGTTTCTTCATACGGAATTTTGTGATATTGGACAATTTTATAAATGATGAAACATATGCCTGTCAAAAATCCCAACATACAAATTGTGCCTATGGCCACATCTCCTCCATTGTATGTGAATCGGTATTGCATAAAGGCTGATACCAACACGTTAATTGAAAATATCCACAAAAAATCATTAAGAATTCCATACTTTACTCTTGTCTTGTAAATATTTATGAATATGTTTCTTAAAGGTCTGTTGGAGTTGTATTTAGAAGCAGCTAAGTAAAGTATCCCTGCAATAAAAGCATAAATTAGGCCGATAATAATAAATCCAGCAGCATTAAGAACGAAACTAAGTTGACCTTCAGTTTGAGCCACACTGACAGGAATTTTTTAAGTGAAGTAAGAAGGCTACTTGTAAAGATTAGAGAAGATACTGGGTAAGAAGGTAAATCTCGAGATTTTAAGTTTCCTCAAGAAGAAGAATAAATTAGGCGGTATTTAATTGAAGTAAGCGAAAAGACTTATGAGTTGGAAAGCCTCTAGCTGGTAGAGAATAGCAACAGGGCTGCAAATGAGAAGGGCAAATACAGGTGCAATAATGGCAATACTGAGTACAGTGCTGATGACTTCAAAAGATGATGAGGCTGAGGCCAATAAATCAGAGGGATAAATCTAAACTGTCGCTAACTATATTTGTGCCTCTAAAGATTGTAAAGATTGCCCTGATTTAGTCTGGACAGCACTGGGATCAGTGAATACAACATCAAATTTTACGTTGTCCAAAGACTGACCAGGGTTGAGTTTCAACTTCAAACTTCCATCTGGTAATACTTAAGCGTCAAAGTAAAGACCTTCATTTATCATCTATGCTGAACTCTGTAATCTGCGATTTTTAGATTACTAATCTGGAGCATTTAAATCTTAATTGAGTAATCTTCTTGTTTTCATTGATAGTCTCACTTTTACGAAATCTTTTGGATTACCTGTAATTACTGTCTCTTGATTGAACTTTACTACCAATACTGGTTGAAAATTTTATGTTGTTTGGACAACTGTAAAAGACAAAGGTTTTACACAACTTTCAATTTAAGAAGTGCAAGGTTTACACTCTGCATTTTAGCCGTAATAATCACCAGGACATTGAGAAACACATTTGTTTTCGTATTTGAACGATTGATAGCACGTAGTACAATTAAGAGCATTACCAAAACAAGACATACAAATTTAATTACATTTCTCACAATAAACAGCAGTGTAATCGAGATAAGTTCCTACTGGACATACTTCCACACAAACATCCTTCAAATAATAATGGTGAGTAGAGTTACAATAAGGATAACAGGAATTGTCTTGCTGTGAAAATATGGCATTACTGGTACAGTTTGTACAATGCGTTGAGTTAATACAGGCACTGCAATATTGAGGACAATTTTCACAACTTCTCATTGTGGTATTTTTGTACATTTGAGCCAAACATTCAGATGAACATTTTTTCGTAGAATTTAAGCCAAACATTCCTGATGGACATTTTGTTGAAATTACACAGGATCTTGTCTCATCATTAGCGTAGTTGGCAACTTGATCATTTAAAATGCATTCATCAACGCACTTTCCATAAGATAAGTATTTTGTAGCAATACATGAAAGACAATTTGTTTGTGAAAGACACGTTGGACATTATACAGGACAGTCTTTGCATGTTCTTGTTACAGCATCTCCATAAAGTCCTCGGCCACAATTCTGAACGCATGTCCTGGTTGGTAAAAAGGCGAAATAAGGTGATGGACACTCTTCAACACATAATCTGCCAACATCGAGTCTGTATCCAGAAGCTGTGTCAGGACAACTTTCGAGACATACCCATTAAAGAGAGTCACCATAATATCCTAAAGAACATTGACTGACACACCTTTGATTGCTTGGATCTGCAAAAAGTCTTTCTGTACCAGGACATTTTTAAACACAAATTCTTGTTGTTGGATCAGCATAAGAACCAACAGGACATTGTGGTACGCATTTATCAGTTGTATTTTAAGCGAATAATCCTTGTGGACAAGTTGTTACACAGAGATTAGTTGTATCGTCTGCGAAAATATTTTATACATTTGAACAGTTAAGTCGACATGTCCTTGTGCTGTTTTCACCGTAATAATTTTGAGGACATCTCTCAAGACATTTGTCAATATGAGCATAAGTTTTTGAAGGTTAATCAGGACAAAGTTGAACGCATTCTTTTGTAACATCACTGGCATAATAAGTACTTGGACAAGTTGGTTGGCAAACGTGAGTAGTAGGATCAGCATAAGTTAAGAGATTTTTAGGGCAAGTTTTCAGACATGTTCTTGATTGAACTTAAGCAAATAGTCCAATGCTACAATTAAGGACACATTTTCTGGTAATATTGTCAGCGAAATAATTCATATCTGCAGGACAATATTTGACACAAGTATTTGTAGAATTATCAGCAAATAAAAGTGGCTGTATTGGACAGAGTTATACACATAATCTGGTCGTGTTGTCTCTGTACCATCCATCGGGACAGGTAGATTGGCATACATTTAAATGTCCGTAATAATCTGGAGAGAAAGGACATACTTAAACACATCTGTTGGTGGAGTCATCAGCGAAATAAGGATTATCGCAGGAAGTTACACAAGAACGTGTTGATTATTGTGCAAAAAATCCTGTTGGGCAACCTCTTAGACAAGTCTGATTCTCAGTATAGGCGAAATAAGGATAATGACAATTTAATACACATTATCTGGTTTAATCATATTTGAACATGAGAGGACTTGTGGAACAGTCTTAAGTACAGCGATAAGTCTGGTTGTTTTGATAATAAGGAGCTGGACAGTGTTGCACACATACCCTTAACAAATCGAATGCATAATACTCAGGCACGCTTGCACATGATGATTTACATTTTCTGTCAGTAGGATCAGCCACTAAACCCACTTCACAATCAGTAACGCACATTCTTGAACTGTCTTCTGCAAAATATCCTGAAGGGCATCTTGTTGTGCACATTTTATTCAATGGATTCCCATAATATGGTGAGGGACATCCACTTTAACCGTTATTCCAGTATACACATGTATGGCCAACATCATACTTAAATGTCTGAACAATATCAGTTGGACATTATGAGACACAAACTCTGCTGTTTGTTTATTTGTAAAAACCAGGACGTACAGTACACTCAGCGACACATAAATTAAGTTCTTCATCAGCATATTAATTTGGGGGACATTGAGTTACACATCTTTGAGTCGAATTAACAGCATATGAACCTTAGGGACATTTCTTTACACATTGACGAGAATCAGGATCTGCATAACTTACCCAGCTTGAAGATTTAGGACAGTTTAACACACATGTCCTTGAGTGGGGATCAGCATAGTAATCGATATTAGCTGGACAATTAAGAACACAAAGATATGTTGAGTTATCTGCAAAGTATGGGTATTAACAATTAGTTACACATTTGTTTGTTATATTATCGCCAAAAGTCAATGAAAACAACGAGCAATCATCAGTACAAATTCTTGTTGTTTGGCCAGAAGCAAATGTGCCATTAGGGCAAGTTCTTACACAAAATCTTGTATCCAAATCTGCATACGATTATGGAATATTTGGGCATGTTGATACGCACATTTGGGTGCTATTATCACGGATTAATATCCCTGAACATTGTTGTTTGCATCGATTATCACTTGGGTCAGCCCAAAGTTGCTGCTAAACTGGACATTGAAAGACACAAGTGCGGCTATGTGGATCAGCATAAGTTTGCAATCCATTTCTTACTCCACATGCTGAGACACATTTTTGATTGATATACTCACCATACAAGTCATCAATTTATGGACACTTTGTTACACACAATTTTTCAGTATCGTAACCAAAAGAGAGTGGATCAGAAGGACATCGACTGACACAATATTTCGATATCTCATCTCCCCAACTACCAACAGCACAACCAGTCGCCAACACACATTGTTTTGTAACAGTATGAGCGTAATAACCCGATGGACATACTCTCAAACACGTATTATTACCAAAGTATCCGAATGTTTATTAAGTAGCAGTTGGACATTAGTTTACACAGTTTCTTGTTAAATTGTCAGCAAACTGAGTTGAATTGCATTGTGAAGTGCATGTTCTGTCAGTTTATTATGCATAAAGTCCTTATGGACAGAACAATACACAATTTCCACTCAATGGATCTGCAAACATCGGGTCAGCACAAGTTGATACACAAAGATTTGTACGATTGTCAGCGTACAATGTTTATGTACTTGTCAAACATTTATATTTACAAATTTTTACTCCATTCGAATCAGTGTGCCCATACGTGTCTGGAGCACCAAAACATCTTTGTACACAATATCTTGAAGTGGGTTCAGCAAATCCATTTGTACAAGCAGGTTAACATTTTTTAGTGTCATTATCCATGAAAAGTCCTTATGGACACAATCCAACACATTTACCTTCATTGACAAGTGCGTATTCAAGAGTTAAACTGCAAGCTGACATACATTTTCTTGTATTTTTGTCAGCGAAAGAATTTGTAAAAAGCTTACAATCTTTTACACAAGAATGAGTTGTATTTTATGCAAATAAGTAATCAAATTATGGGCATGAAGTCTAACAAGTCTTTGTTAGTGGATTGGCAAAGTTAGGATCTGAACATTATGTTACACAAATTCCGTTTTAACCAAATTGGTTACCTGAACATGTTTTAACACAAGAATTAAGAAGCGAGTCAGCAAAAGTTGGAGATGTGCAGGATAATTAACAGTATCCGGTTGCTTAATCAGCAAATAATCCTGATGGGCAAGTTTTAGAACATTCATTTGTAGAGTTAATAGCAAAATATCCAGGTTTGCATGTCGGTAAACATCTTTTAGATTAAGGCTCAGCGTATAGTCCAGTTGTACAACCTGATCGACAGGATCTTATTCCTGGAGTCGGATCGGCAAATAATCCATCCGAACATTAAGGAACACAAATATCATTTTATTAGTAAAAATCAGGGTCTGTGGGACATTAATCAACACAAGTATTTGAGCTTTTATCAGCAAATTTTCCAAATTGATAACAGGTTGACTAACACGTTTGAGTTCCGATATTTGAAAAGGAATTTAAACATTCATCGACACAAAGGTTTCTTATTGGATCGGCAAAAAGGACTGAGCATCCAGGAACACAGAGTCTTCCTTAGGCAAAGGTACCAGTGGGACATTTTAACTTACATTATAAAAGTCCCTTTCCATCATTATGGCCATAGTAAGGTGCAGGACAAGTATCGACACATTGATGCGAAGGTTGATAAGCATATTTTCCTCCTGTGCATTTATTTTCGCATTTGTTATTAAGTGGATTTGAGAAGTATCCTTATGGACAGATCATCACACATTTATTTGTAGTAGAATCTTCAAAGTAAGCAGTATTGGTACAGGATGTTTAGCATTGCCGGGATTAAGGGTCAGCAAATTCTCCTTTTATACATCCTGTAACACATTAATGTTTTGTTCTGTCTCCATAACGCAAAGGAGAAAGTGGACAATTTGATACCCAAGTTTGGGTTGTATTATCAGCGAATAAAGTCATTTCTGGAAGATTGGACAAAGCATAACAGTCTCTATCAACAGTATAACCGAAATATCCAGAAGGACAGATTTTTAAACATCTGAAATTATGTCCCCAGGTACCATCTGAACATTTTGATTCACAATTCCATGTGATATTATCTGCACGCCTGCTGTTAGGACTGCAATCATTGAGACAAAATCCAGTTGAGTCTCGATAGTATCCAGATGGACATGTCTGAACACATTTGTTTGTTGTTAGGTCTCCAAAAAGACCATTTGTACAAGAAGATGAACATTCATTTGTTGATGGATCGGCATAGAGTCCAGTTGTGCATGCTAATTCACATTTGCCACTCAACAAATATGAACCAGTTTCACACATTGATACACATAAATTTGTTTGATTTGAAGCTCTTGCCGGTGATGTACAGCTTGATTTACATACTTTATTCTCGCCAAATAAGCCATCATCACATTTTGCCACGCACAAACTTCCTTGTGCATAACCAGTTAAGCATGTTGATACACATTCGGTTGTAGTATTCTCTCCATATGTACCTGAAACACAAGTTGAGATACAAATACCATTGGTATCTGCATAGAATCCAAAAGGGCAAAATTTAACACAAGTGAAATTGTATGTAAAGAATCCTTTGACTTTGCATGATGGAATGCAAGTTCTTTAAGTTGGAAAACGATGATAATTATTTGTACATTGTGACTCACAAAATCCACTGTTTAAATCTGCATATAAATCCGGATTCGATGGGCAAGTAGGCACACATAATTGACTTCCATTGAGTTTAAACTGTAAAGCGGGGCATGTTAATTAACATCGCTGAGTGTTTGTATTTCCGAAATAAGGTGATATGCATTTATCAACACAAGTAAAAGTTGAAGTAGAAGCAAAAAGTCTTGGAAATACAGGACACTGACTGACACATGTTTTTGTTGATGGATCAGCAAATGATTCACTCGGACTTTGAGAGCATTGTAATACACAGTATCTATTGACAGTTTGAGGATCTGCATATGCATTTGATTGCGAACAAATTTATTAACAAACTCTTGTGGAGTTGTTACCAAATGTTCCATGAACTCCATTATCTGATGGACATTTTTGGACGCATGTTCTCGTTTTATCGTCTGAATAATAGTTTACAGGACATAAAGGAACACAAAACTTTGTTGTTTAATCTCCATAAAGACCACTTGTTGCTGGGCAAGTTGTTACGCACATGTTTGTCGTATTATCAGCCCATTGAGTTCCACAATGGAAAGGATTTTAGACACATTACCTTGAAGATTGAAGACCCCATGTTCCAGAAATACAAACTTTTACACATATTCTGGATATGTTTTGAGCATAATAATAAACTCCTGATACGATAGGGCATTGAGGTAGGCAAGATCTTTTACCAGTTTGATCTCCATAATAAGGTTGAGGACATTAAGATACACATAAGTTTGTGGCGTTACTACCAAAAAGCCTTGGAGTGGATGGACACACTGTTACACATAAATTAATTCCAGTTGATACATCCCCGTAATAGTGTTAGGTTCCAGTTTGGGTCAGTTTAGGGCATTGAGTGACACAATTTCTTGTTGTCGGATCTCCAAATTAATTGTTCGTACAATTACTCAAACAACTACGTGTCGAATTGTCTCCAAATGTCATGCTTGGAGATGTTGGACAGTTCAAAGATGTTACACATTTCATGTTAAAGTTTTATGAGTATGTTGGAATCGGTAAAGCTGAACATACACTTTGACAGTCTCTTGTTTGAAAATCTGCCCAAGTATTCGGTTTAATACATTTTGGCACACAGCTTAAAGTCAATGGGTCTCCATATAAATCTCGGCCTCCACTTCCAGAATAATCAGAACAATCTGTAACACATAAACGTGTTCCTGTATCTGAATCTGCATATGAGAAAACAGGACAAGTTAAAACACAGTCATCTCCAGAACCAAAATAACTGAATGGAGTCGGTCCTGTACAGATTCCGACACAAAGATTTTTATAAGGATCGCCAAATCTGGTTCCACAAAGAGCTGAATTTGGATGACAATATCTGACAGTTGGTGTATCATCACCAAAAAAGCCATCAGGACATTTTGATACACATCTTCTTGTGGTTTAATGAGCAAAATATCCTGATGGACAGAGAGTTACACATGTCCTGGCAACGGTGTCTCCATAATAAGTGAGAGGACAAGTTTCCACGCATAGTTTAGTTGTAGGGTCAGCAAATCTTAAAGGCAGAGACGAGCATTGTGTCACACAAATTCTCTTGCCAGTAGTTACATCACCAAACCAGTCAACATTTGTGAAGTCAATAGGACACTGATCAATACAGAGTTTGATAAGGTTAGTTTTATAAGCAAAAGACCCAGTTGGGCAAGATTAAATACAAGATTGTGTGACGTTTTCACCATAATAATTTAATTGACAGTTTATTGAAGGACCACATACTTGAGTATCATTGTTTGCATAGTAAAAGGATGGTGATTTTAAACAAACGGCAACGCACAATCTGTTCAATGTTTGTACTTAAGCAAAAGAGTTTCTATCAAGACATTTAGTTTCACATGTTCTTGTATTGTTATTTCCAAAAAGACCTGTTGAGTAAGAAGCATTACACGTTAAAACACAGAGTCTGTTACTGATATCAGCAAAATAATTTTGAGGACCTGATGTCGGATAATTTGGATTTAATGGACATTTACGAACACAAAGCTTACTTTCTGGATCTCCAAAAGTTCCTTGACTTGGAGGACATAAATTTACACATAAATTTGTTGAATCATCACCAAAGTAACCTGTTGGACATGATTTAGGATCTGTGAGACAGACATTATTCCACCCATAGGTTTTATCTTTACATTTCAAAACACAAAGCCTTTAAGCGTCGTTTTGTGCAAAATATGGAGTCGGACAATTTGATTTACACAACCTGAATCCAGTTTAGTCTCCAAAAGTGTTAATTGAACATACATCAACACAAATATTTTTTCCTGAGACGACATCTCCAAATTTTCTTGGATAAGCTGGACAAGTTTGAACACAAACTCCTTTTCCAGTACTGGAATCTGCATAATAATTGGTTGGACAAGAAGAAACACATTTCGGTGCTAAAGTGGTCCAGTCTTCATAATAATTTGTTGGGCATTGATAAACACATTTCCATGTTGTGTTATCTGAAAGAAAATTACCAACAGTTTAATTACAATCGCTGACGCAAGTCCTTGTAGATTCATCAGCCCAAGGTGTTAAACCAGTTATATTGCAAGATGTTACACAAGTTCGGGTTGATGATACATCAGCGTATGTTCCAATCGTATTGCAAACCAAAACGCATGCATTTATTCCTGGATCACGAAAATATGGAGAATCGCATTGTGTTTGGCAAATTCTTGATATCGGATGCGCATAAGAACCTGTTGGACAATATGGAACGCATCTCCAGGTTGAATTATCAGCAAAAAATCCGAATGAACATTGAGTAGGAGTTACACATTTTCTCGTGTAATTATCAGCATAAAGTGGATTACAGTCAGCCGATACATTTGTACAAAGTCTGTTGACAGGTTCGCCCCAGTAATTTTGGGGACAGAAATCAACACATTTTCTATTATCAGTCACCAGACCCCATCTTGGTGCATTACATTTTGCAATACACATTTGAAGTAAATTATTACTTGCATCATATCTCTCTCCATAAGTTCCTGTTGGACAAATTTATACACACGTATAATTTGTTGTTTAACCAAAATAATTAGCAGGAGGACACATTGATACACAAATTCCAGTTCCTGTGGAATTATCCTTGAATGGATAAGCCGGAGATGAACAGTTTGTGAGGCATTTTACTGTAAAGGGATCTGCCCAATAATTAAGTGGACAAACAGCAATACATTTTCCATTATGGCCATAAAGTTTGTATGTAGAATTATAAGGACAGGTAGTTACACATCTTCTATCTTTAGCATCAGTTGCAAAGGTGCCAGCAGGACATGTTGCATAACAAAATCTGTCAGTAGTTAAAGGATAGGCATATGGTTAAGTATCAGGGCAAGTGGAAACACATTTTCTGTTAGTTCTATCTTTAAATAATAAGTATCCTGATTTTGTTGAAGTAAAAGGACAATCAGTCACACATCGATATGTATCATCCAAGGCATAGTATCCAGTGGGACATGAAAGTTGGCAATATCTTGTTGTCGGATCTCCATAATATTGTACTGGTACAGAAGGGCAAGGATCTACACACTGGCCAGCATATGGTTATTGATAATATACGCCATCACACAAGCATGTCCCTGGAACAAGTGAGTTAGGAATTCTTTTACTATCCACACATTGAGTGCATTAAGTAGCTAAATATCCTGTGCATAAAGAACAATTTTAAGATTTGCACTTTTTAGCAATTAAATAAAATTATCTGATGCCAAACCATTGATTTTGAGTCAATCCAATTTGAACAGTAGCTGTCGTAGATTCATGTGGAAAACTATCGTCAATGTTAAAATGAATGTAGTTTGTACCTCCACAGCTATTTATCGAATTTGATCCATAAGAATATGTTCTGTTTACTGTTGTTGCTGAAGGGCTTACGCTTACCCATGCCTGAGCAGTTGATCCTCCTGAATTTAGTATGTAAAATCCCATCTTTACTCTCAATGAAAAATGGTAAGGAATGCTTGGCGTTGTATAACTCACAGTTATCGGATAGCTGCCTAAACTTACTCCAATACCCCCTAAAATTGACCTGTCTCCACATAAAGTTGCATAAACTCCTGCTGTTTGAGTAGTGAAGCTCCATCCGGTTTGATAAGAAAATCCATAAAATGAATAAGCTTCAATAAGAGTTTGATCTGTTGAATTATTTGGCGCTTTACAATAAGATCCATTTTGAACAAAATCAAACCGATCAGAACAAGTTATACAGTTTGAAGCCAATGGCCCGAAACATTTTTTACAGCTTGTATGACAACGATCGCAATAAGTGTTACTTGGATCCTCTTGATTAAGATAATACCCAGTGTCACATTGACAATAACCTGATTGGAGAACTGAATATGTCTGGCATGTGCCACATTCTGTACATGAATATCCATCATTTGCTGCACAGATTTGACACAAAGGCATCATCTCGATAGATTGATTAACTTGAAAAAGAGTCACCAAGACAATAATAATGCCTGTTATTGCATACTTTTCCTTTT
>JGI24217J29970_1000391_pt1 | contig 12415 bp, 14 predicted proteins | sample EnhBioin_Aerobic_FD_29970 | JGI IMG/M metagenome (IMG submission 29970) | reverse complement strand
GTGGCGAGACCGGCCCACAGGGCCAGCAAGACGGTGGCTGACACTCCACGAACCATATCGTTTTCCCCAGGGCGTTGCCGTTCGATGCCCGTCAGCATACATGGATCGGCGCCGCTCACCAAGGTGTCTGCGGCACCCCTCCGGCAAAGCTGACATCAGGCGAGCGGCGCGGTCCGTTACCCAGGCCCGGCCGCGCAGCTACCGCTCGCTGTCGTCGCTGGGGTGCACCATCGCCGCCGGTCGGACCCAACGGTCGAACTCCTCGACTGTCACATACCCGAGCGCCAGCGCCGCCTCGCGCAGGCTGCTACCCTCACGGTGGGCACGCTTCGCGACCTCGGCGGCGCGGTCGTAGCCGATGTGCGGGGCCAGTGCCGTCACCAGCATCAGCGAGCGCTCAAGCAGTTCGGCGATACGCTGCCGGCGTGGCTCAATGCCGCGTAGGCAATGCGCTTCGATACTCGTCATGCCGTCGGCCAGCAGGCGTACGCTCTGCAGGAAGCTGTTGGCAATCAGCGGCTTGAAGACGTTGAGCTCGAAGTTGCCGGACGCGCCGCCAAGACCGACGGCCACATCGTTGGCGAGCACCTGGCAGCAAAGCATCGTCAGCGCCTCGCACTGGGTCGGGTTGACCTTGCCGGGCATGATCGAACTGCCGGGTCCGTTCTCGGGAATGGCAATCTCGCCGAGTCCCGAGCGGGGGCCCGACGCCAGCCAGCGAATATCGTTGGCAATCTTCAGCAGTGCCACGGCGAGTGTCTTGAGCGCGCCATGCGCGGCCACGAGGCCGTCGTGGGCGGCCAGCGCGGCAAACTTGTTGTTGGCGCTGACGAACGGCAGCCCGCTCTGGCGGGCAAGGTCAGCCGCCACACGCGTGCCGAATTGCGGATGTGTGTTGAGGCCGGTACCGACCGCCGTGCCCCCGATGGCGAGCGGATAGAGCGACGACAGCGCGTCCTTGATCCGCGACTCCGCGTGTTCGAGTTGGGCGACGTAGCCGGAAAACTCCTGGCCCAGCGTCAGTGGCGTCGCGTCCTGCAGATGGGTGCGGCCGATCTTGACGATCTCGGCGAAAGCCGCGGACTTGGCCGCCAGCGTTTCCTGTAGCCGGGCGAGGGACGGTAGCACGGAGCCGACGATGCCGAGAACGGCGGCGACGTGCATGGCGGTGGGGAAGACATCGTTCGACGACTGCCCGAGATTGACATCGTCGTTGGGATGCACGCGGCGCTTCTCGCCACGCTGGCCGCCGAGAAGTTCCGAGGCGCGGTTGGCCAGGACCTCGTTGATGTTCATGTTGGTCTGCGTGCCAGATCCCGTTTGCCAGACCGACAGCGGGAACTCCTGCGTATGGCCGCCGGCAAGCACTTCCTCGGCGGCGCTGACGATCGCTGCGGCCTTGTCGTCGGGCAGCAGCCCGAGGTCGCCGTTGACCCGTGCTCCGGCGGCCTTGACGGCAGCTAGCGCACGTAGCAGTTCCTCGGGCATGCGTTCGCTGGAGATCGCAAAGTGTCCGATGGCGCGCTGTGTCTGTGCGCCCCAGAGCCGATCCGCGGGCACGTCGATGGTGCCGAAGGAATCCCTCTCGCTGCGTGTACTGCTCATCCTCCACTCCTCGGCGGGAACATGGGTGGTATGCCGAACGGAAGTATGGTCATGCTGACCGGCGGTGACGTGGACGAAGCGCGTGAGGACCCTGCGTCCTGGGCGTGGCGGGTCGGCGGCGCTGCGGCGTCGTCAGTCTTCGACAAAGCGTTCGATGAAGCCGGCGATCGCGGCTCTTCCGAAAAAGACGCCGTAATGGCCCTCACAGAGAATATCGGCGGCGAGCGCCTCGAGCTTGCGTAGCGACTGCTGGTAGTCGCTACGCTTCGACAACAGTGCCGGGTGGAGCGGTCCATGGACGTCCTGCGCGAAAACCACTCGCCGACCCTCCGACTCGACCAGGTAAGCGAGCGAGCCGGGGGAGTGGCCGGGGATGTGGATCGCCTGAATCGATCGATCGCCGAGAGAAAACCGATCGCCGTCGGCGATCCGGATATCGACAGGGCAGGGGGCGAGGTGGTCACCGTACCACGATGCGGCGCTGACCTGATTGTCGCCGTTCTCCAGATACGCGGCCTCGAGCGCATGGATCGCTACTGGCCAGCCAAAGCGCTGCCGAAGGTCGGCGGCGGCGCCACTGTGATCGTAGTGGCAATGGGTGAGCAGCAGGTGCCGGATCTGCTCGGGTGAGACGCCGGTGGCTTCGATGTTCTGCAGGAGCCGATCGGTGGCGCGACCGCAGCCGGCATCGATGAGCGCAGCGACGTTGCCGAAGTGGACGAGGTAGACGGCTGCATCGTTGCCGTGTGTCAGCGTCGGGCCGCCGACCTGACTGATTTCCGAGGTAATCGCAAGAGCCCGCGGTCCCATCCCTGTTCTCCCCATGATGCGTGTTCGCTTCGTTCGCCGCTTCGGCCAGCGGCACGTGCAGCACGACCGATGTCGCGCTCAAGTCGTGCTGACCGGCTCCGCATGCCGTCCCGGACGCGCCGCTGCAGGCCAGCGATTGTGCCTGATTCTTGCACGGCCGGCCATTCGCCTGCGTGCCTCTAGCGCATGCTCGGGCCGGATCATTCGCCCCGAATGCTGCATCGGCCGTCAGTTCCCGGCAACAGCTCACGCGCGCAGCCGGCATAGCGATGGAGCGCTCACGAGAGACCAGCGGAGCAGATAGGGCCGGTCGGCGTACGGAGCGCGGGTCCTCAACTCCGCGATTTGGCGCAGTCTGTCGCCTCGACAAGGTCGCCATGGACAAACCACCCGACTACCATCGCAGGATCGCACTGTCCCCGAGTTGGCGGACGCGCGCCTTGAACACGCTGCTTCGGCTGACGATGCGCAGGCGGATCACGCAGGAATCCGACGTCAGCGCGTTGCGTCGCGAGTACGAGGAGATCGATGCGCGTTATTTCCAGGTTGCGCCGGACGTTCAGCACGCCGGTCGACTGCGATGGCGTGCCGGCCGAGTGGATCGCTTTGCCGGACAGCCGGCACGAGCGCGTCATGCTCTACCTGCATGGTGGATCATTTGCCTTTCGCTTTCCGAATGCGCACGCCGCGCTGGTGTCGCGCCTCTGTCGGCGTCTCGGCGCGCGGGCCCTGGTCCCCGACCACCGGCTGGCGCCGGAGCACCCCTTTCCAGCGGCGCCGGACGATTGCCAGCGCGTCTGTCGGGCGCTCATTGCGCAGGGTGTGGTGCCCGCGAGTATGGTTCTCGCCGGCGACTCCGCGGGTGGCAATCTCGCGCTCGTCACGATCCATTCTGCCAAGGCGGCGGGTGAGCCCTTGCCGAGTTGTGTCGTGCTGCTCTCGCCGGCACTCGACTGCACGCTCACCAGCCGGAGCATGGCGGACTACGACGGACACGACCCGATGCTTCAGTTGAGCACCCTGCTCGTGCTCCGTCGATGCTACGGGCAGTCGCCGCACCAGTCAGGCAAGCCGAGCAAGCAGTCGCCGGTATGGCAGTCGGGAGCGCGGCAAGGTTTGTCCGACAACCGGTTGTCCAGCATGGCCACCTGACAGCCCGCCCGATTCGATAGACTACTTCTGCCGCTTCATCATCTCCTGGATCTTCGGATCCTTCATCATTTCGTTGATGTTCATCCCGCCGACGTTCGGCATGATCACGTCCCCGGGCTTCTGGCCGGGTTTGCAGGGACCGACCCAACGCGCGTCGAGCGACATTTTCGACTCGCTGGTGCCGTGCATCGGTGGGCTGAAGCGCGTGTGCATGTCACCCTTGTAGGCCGAGTCGAACGAGCCGATGAAAACGGCATCGGTGGTGGCCGTGCTGCCCTGTGCCTTGCAAACGGAGTGGATGGTGACCTTGTTGCCGAGTTGCTTGACGTCAATGACGCTGCAGTTCTGTTGTTCCTTCTTGGCTTGCTGTTGCATCAGGTCGTCAGTGCTCTGGTCGATGCACTGCTGCATCGCGCCCATCGCCGGCATCCCCTCCATGCGCGTGCTGACTTCCCACAAGCCGGCTTTGCGCTTGGGCATGTCGGCAGCCTGCAGCTGTCCCGCGAGGCTCGTGGCGACCACAGTGAGCAGCAGTAGTGGGCGAGAAGTGCGGCTGACGGGTCTGGCTGGGAGATTCATGGCGATTCCTTTTTGCGCGTAGGCGGACGGATGGGTGACTTCGGCATATTAAACCCGCAGCGCGCCGCTGTCAGGCGCCAAGCTGCTGGTCGTGGCGCGGCAGGGGTAGAATGGCGGTCATGAGAGTCAATGGCAGGTTCACGCGCACGATCTGGCCGGTGGTCGATGGCTGTGCCGTGGACATCATCGACCAGACCGCGTTGCCGCACGAATATCGCGTGCTGCGCCTGGCCAGCCTCGAGGACGCCGTGCGCGCAATCTGCAGCATGCAGGTACGCGGTGCGCCGCTGATTGGCGTGACGGCTGCGTATGGCCTGGCTCTGGCGCTGGCGAGCCAGGCGGATGATCCGGCCCTGCATGCCGCCATCGACACGCTGGTGGCGACACGACCGACTGCGGTCAATCTGCGCTGGGCTCTGGCGCGACTACAGGCACGTCTGGCACCCTTGCCGCCGGTGGCGCGCGCCGAGGCGGCCTGGCAGGAGGCTGGCAGGCTTGCCGACGAGGACGTCGAGCAATGCCGCCGCATGGGCGACAACGGGCTGCAGTTGCTGCGCCTGCTCCCTGCTGCGCAGCACGGGCGCTTGGCGATGATGACCCACTGCAACGCCGGCTGGCTGGCCACCGTCGACTACGGTACCGCGCTGGCCCCAATTTATGCGGCGTTCGCGGCAGGAATCGACGTGCACGTCTGGGTCTCGGAAACGCGCCCGCGCAACCAGGGCCTGCTGACGGCCTGGGAACTCAGTCAGCAGGGGGTGCCTCACACCGTCATCGCCGACAACGCCGCCGGGCTGCTCTTGACGCGGGGCGAGGTCGACGCGGTCATCGTCGGCGCCGATTGCGTCGCCGCCAACGGCGACATCGTCAACAAGGTTGGCACCTGGCTGAAGGCGCTGGCGGCGCGCGCGGCGGGCGTGCCCTTCTACGTGGTGGCGCCGCGCTCAACGATCGACTTCGACTGCCCGACTGGTGCGGCGATCGCCATCGAGGAGCGCGACGCAGACGAATTGCGCCTCGTTCAGGGCTGCGATTCAGCCGGTCGACCAGGACTCCTACGGCAGTTGGCGGTCGCCGAAAGGGTCGCCAATCCGGCCTTCGACATGACGCCGGCGGCGCTGATCAGTGCGCTGATCACGGAACGCGGAGCGTGCGCCGCCAGCGGCGCCGGCCTGTTGTCGCTGTACCCGGAAGAGCGGCATGGATGAGCTTCGCCGGCAGTTGATCGCGACCGCGCAGCGCACGGATGGCCTTGGGCTGGGACGGGGCACGGCGGGCAACCTCAGCGTTCGCACCGAGGGCGGCGAAGCGGCGGGCTTTCTGATCACCCCCAGCGGCATGCCGAGCGCAGCTCTGGTTGCCGAGGACATCGTCTTCATGCGTTTCGACGGAACGTCCGTGGGATGTCGCAAGCCCTCGTCCGAGTGGCGCTTTCATCGTGACATCTATGTCTCCCGGCCCGACGCGGGCGCCGTCCTGCATGCGCACCCGCCTTTCGCCACCAGTGTGGCTTGCCTGCGCCGCGACATTCCGGCCTTTCACTACATGCTGGCGCGCTTTGGCGGGGACACTCTGCGCTGCGCGGCTTACGCGACTTTCGGCACGCAAGCGCTCTCGGACGCCGTGTTGCTGGCGATGGCCGATCGTCGCGCCTGTCTGCTTGCCAACCACGGCATGCTGGTGTTCGGCGACGACCTGGCGCACACCCTGGCCCTTGGCGTCGAACTCGAGGCACTGTGCGAACAGTACTGGCGCGCCTGTCAACTCGGTCAGCCGGTACTGCTCGATGCGGCAGAGATGGCGACGGTGCTCGACAGGTTCGCCAGCTACGGCCAACAGGTCTGATCAGGGCACCAACTGTCCGCCGAACCGACGATGCTGCGCCTCAGCGAGATTCGCCTCCCCCTTGACCACGCACACTCGGCGTTGCCAGCGGCGGTCGCCGACCGACTCGCGCTGTCAACAGCCGACATTCAGCAGTTGAGCGTCTTTCGGCGCAGCCACGATGCCCGCAAGGCCAGTGCGCCGATGTTCATCTACAGCGTCGACGTCGAGGTGCCCGACGAAGCGGGGGTGCTGCGGCGTTTTGCCGGCGACCACCGGCTGCAGGCGACGCCGGACATGCGCTATCGGTGCGTGGGGCGGGCGCCGGCGACGCTCGCGACGCGGCCGATTGTCGTCGGCTTCGGCCCGGCGGGCATCTTTGCGTCGCTGGTGCTGGCGCAGGCCGGCTTCCGGCCGATCGTCCTCGAACGCGGCAAGGCGGTGCGCGAGCGCACGCAGGATACCTGGGGCCTGTGGCGAAGGAAGGTTCTTGATCCGGAATCGAACGTGCAGTTCGGTGAGGGCGGCGCTGGCACGTTTTCCGATGGCAAGCTGTATAGCCAGATCAAGGATCCGCTGCACTACGGGCGCAAGGTGCTCCTCGAGTTCGTAAAGGCTGGCGCGCCGGAGGAGATTCTCTACGTCGCCAAGCCGCACATCGGCACTTTCCGCCTGGTCGGCATGGTCGAGCAAATGCGGCGCGAGATCGAACGGCTCGGCGGCGAGGTCCGTTTCCAGCAGCGGGTGAGCGGCCTGCAGATCGAGCGCGGGCGGGTGCGCGGAGTGACGCTGTCTTCCGGCGAGGAAGTCTCCGGCGAGCAGGTGATCCTGGCTCTCGGTCACAGCGCCCGCGACACCTTCGAGATGCTGCACCGAGCGGGCGTGTTCATGGAGGCCAAGCCGTTCTCGATCGGCTTTCGCATCGAGCACCCGCAGTCGTTGATCGACAGGGCGCGTTTCGGACCGAACGCCGGTAATCCCCTGCTCGGTGCTGCGGATTACAAGCTCGTTCATCACTGCCGCAACGGTCGCTCGGTGTACAGCTTCTGCATGTGTCCGGGTGGGACGGTAGTCGCCGCTGCGTCCGAGGCGAACCGGGTGGTGACCAACGGCATGAGCCAGTATTCGCGCAACGAACGCAACGCCAACGCCGGAATCGTCGTCGGCATTACGCCGCTCGACTACCCCGGTGGGCCGCTGGCCGGAATCGCGTTGCAGCGCGATATCGAGACGCGCGCCTTCGAACTCGGCGGCGGCACCTACGAGGCGCCGGCGCAACTCGTCGGCGATTTTCTTGCCGGGCGGCCATCGACGCAGCTTGGCTCGGTCATTCCCTCGTATCAACCCGGGGTGCGCCTGACCAGTCTGGCGAGCGCGCTGCCGGACTACGCGATCGAGGCCATCCGCGAGGCGCTGCCGGCGTTCGAGCGCCAGATCAGGGGTTTCGCGATGCCCGACGCCGTTCTCACAGGAGTCGAGACACGCACCTCTTCTCCGCTGCGGATCACGCGCGGGGCCGATAGCCAGAGTGTGAACGTGCGGGGACTCTATCCGGCTGGCGAGGGTGCCGGCTACGCCGGCGGCATCCTGTCTGCCGGAGTCGATGGGATCAGGGTAGCTGAGGCGGTGATCCGGCAAGCGCTTGCGCAGGCAGCGCCACGGCTTGCGTCAGGCTCCGAGCACGGCTGCTGCGCTGCGGGCGACGACGAGGGGCAGGGTGGCGGGTAGCCACGCTTTGGCGTGCGCTTCTTGGCGGGGGTCAGCCAAACAGCCGCTTGCTCTGTTCGCGGCGCTCCTGGGCCTCCAGACAGAGAGCCGCGGTTGGCCGCGCCAGCAGGCGGGCAATGCCGATCGGTTCACCGGTCTCCTCGCACCAGCCATAGTTGCCGTCGTCGATGCGTTTCAGCGATTCGCGGATCTTTTGCAGCAGTTTTCTCTCGCGATCGCGAACGCGCAGCTCGAGGGTGTGCTCCTCTTCGGCACTGGCGCGATCGTTCCAGTCGGAACTCGTTTCGCTTTGCTGCAGATGGCTGGCCGTCTCTTTCACGGCAGAAAGCAGCGCCTGCTCGTCAGCGAGCAGGCGCCGGCGAAAGAAAGCGAGCTGCCCGGGAGACATGTATTCCTCTGGCGAGGCTGACAGCATCGTTGCCTCGCTCTCTTCGCCAACACCTCCGGCAGGCTTGTTCACGTTCATCACTCCTTCTACTTCTGATTGACCACCGAGCTGTGGTCGCGGGTGGGTTTGCGAGCGTACACCGTTTCACTGGACCGACAACTCCCACAGAGCAGCACGCGGAAGTCGGCCACCTTCGTCCTGTTCTCGACGTTGCATTCCGGCTTGGCAAGCGGCCGAGCATGGCAACTTCCTGCCGGTAACAGCGAATGGTATAGCATTGGTGGTCGGCGGCAAAGCTGAAACCCTTGGCTGTTATGGCGGCACCAGCGGCGTGACCGGCCGCTGCTGGTTTGCTCCTCCTGCCTCGGGTCGTTCCCTGCCCGGTCTGCTGGCGATTCAGATTGGCTATTGCCGGCATTGAGCTGCCTCGAGGGCCTCGACGCGCACCTTCAACCTGGCAATCTCCTTCAACGCCTCGTTGAGGAGCGACGACGCGCTGACATTGCCTGCCCGATCGGTGACCAGGACGCCGTTCGCCAGCGCCGCAAAACGCACATTGCGCGTCGTGTGCAGCTGGGCAGTCGGTGCCGAGGTGCCGACGCCGAGCTTGAGCGCTTCAGGGATGTGCCAGGTGTTGCTGCGCGCGGGGTTTGCTCCCCTGCCGATGCCGACGGCGTTGGTTATGCCCGGCTCGGCGTCGGCCGAGGTGCCTATCAGGACCACGTCGGCCGTATTGGCTGCCGCTTTGCCGGCGTTGGCGCCTATGAATACCGGATTCGTCGCGTTCCTCGCCGACTGGCCGGCGGCGGGCCCGATCATTATCGCCGCCGGCGCCTGCTCTGCGTACAGGCCGGCGTCCTGGCCAATCATCACCGAGCGCGGCGAGTCATTCGCCGCATATCCGGCCAGGGGGCCGGCCATGACGGATTGATGGGCGCGGTGCGCACGCTCGCCCGCAGCATAGCCGGCGATGACGCTCTGCTTGTTGTCCCTGATCGATCGCCCCGCGGCATAGCCAAGAAAGATGCTGTGGTCGACCGTGTCAGCGGCGTAGCCCGCTGAGCCACCGATGAATACGGTGTGATCGGCAGTCTTCGCGTGGCGTCCGGCACTGCTGCCGACGGCTACCGCAGACGGTGCGCCGGCGAGTGACTCCCCAGCCGATCTGCCGAGCAGGACCACGTTCGGGGATGCCTTGACGCGGTACCCCGCAGCGTGGCCGGCGATGGTGCTGTAACTGCTGGTCGTGGCTTCGCGGCCGGCCGAATCGCCGAGGAAGAGGCCTTCCGGCGACTCGTTGGCGAACTCTCCTGCATGCTTGCCCAGTTGCGTTGCCGGACCGGGCGAGGTGTCTGGTGGCGATCTTTGCGCGTCGATGCGGCCTGCCGGGGACAGCGAGCAACTCGGGCTTGGCGACCATCTCACGCGTCAGGCTGCGCAGGGCCGAGATCCGCTCGACGACCTGCCGATCGTCCTTGTGTGGAGATGCCCGGGCCGCGGCAATCCAGCGCTCTGCGTTCGTCAGCAGGCCGCCGCGATCGCTGTCTCTGATGCAGGGGGCCAGGCGCTTGGCGTCCTCCACCTGTCTGACGATCACCCCCGCGTCAACCACGAGCTGTTGCGCAGAGCGTTGGCCGACAGGCTCGCCGGCTATGGGAAAGGACGCTGCCAACCCCAGCGCCATCGTTGCACTCCGCGCAAAGACAGTCATCATCTCCCCAGTCCACTCGCATTCAGCCGCAATCCGGCCCGACGCGCTGTTCTGTCGGAGCCCTCGCGATGCGTTAATGGTACTGCAAGCGGCGATCTGCCGGCCGCTCTTGACTTGTCTGGCCTACTTGTCCACGAAAGCTCGTTCGATCACGTAGTCGCCCTGGGCGCCGATGTAGGGAGAGACCTGGAAGCCGCGCCGGTCGAGGAGGGTGCAGCAATCCTTGATCATGGCGGGGCTGCCGCAGACCATGGCGCGGTCGTCAGTCGGGTCGAGTGCTGGCAGGCCGATGTCGGCAAACAGCCGGCCGCTGTCGACCAGTTCGGTGATCCGCCCGCGGTGCTCGAAGGGTTCGCGGGTCACCGTCGGGTAGTAGATCAGCTTGTCGCGGACGAGGTCGGCGAAGAACTCGTGGCCGGGAAGCTCCTGTGTAATGAACTCGCTGTAGGCGAGATCCTTCACCCAGCGCACGCCGTGGATCAGTATCACTTTTTCAAAGCGTTCATAGGTCTCCGGATCCTGGATCAGGCTGATGAACGGCGCCAGACCGGTGCCGGTCGACAGCATGTAGAGATGACGGCCGGGACGCAGGTCGCGCAGCACGAGAGTTCCCGTAGGCTTGCGGCTGACGACGATCTCGTCGCCTACGGACAGGTGCTGCAGCTTCGAGGTCAGCGGTCCGTTGGGCACCTTGATGCTGAAGAACTCGAGATACTCGTCGTGGTTGGCACTCGCGATACTGTAGGCGCGAGTCAGCGGACGCCCCTCCTGGGGTAGGCCGACCATCACGAATTGGCCGTTGAGGAAGCGCAGGGCCGGGTCGCGAGTCGTGCGGAAACTGAACAGCGTCTCGCTCCAGTGGTGGACGGAGAGGACGCGTTGGGCGGAGAAGTTGCTCATCGTCTTGGCCATTTCGTGTGTTTGACCGGAAAGAGGATATTTTGTCGTACCATATTTGTAAAACCGATTTTTTAGATAAACGATATCTATTTTGCTGATATGAGATACTCCCTGCGGCAAATCGGAGTGTTCGTTGCCGTGGCGCGGCACGAGAGCGTTTCGCGGGCTGCTGCGGATCTGTCCTTGTCGCAGTCGGCGACCAGCATGGCGCTGGCCGAGTTCGAGCGCCAGTACGACACCCAGTTGTTCGATCGTTTTGGCAAGACGTTGCGCCTTAACGAGCTCGGTCAGACGCTGCTGCCGCAGGCGATCGAGCTGATCGAGCGGGCGGTGGCCATCGAGAGCATGCTCGAGGGTCGCGCCGGCTACGGCAAGCTGACGATCGGTGCGACCCTGACCATCGGCAACTACCTGGCAACGCTGATCGTCGCCGACTTCCTCAAGCGCCACCCTGAGAGCACCTTGCACCTGACGGTTCACAACACGATGACGATCACCGAGCAACTGGCCCGCCACGAGCTCGATCTCGGCTTGATCGAAGGGAGTTGCCATCACCCGGAACTGGTCGTCGAGCCATGGGTGGAGGACGAACTGGTGGTCTTTGCCGCGCCCGGGCATGCGCTGGCCGGCAAACGTTCGGCGACGCTGGCCGAGCTGGCCGAAGAATCGTGGATTGTGCGTGAAACCGGCTCGGGCACGCGCGAGACTCTCGATCGGGCGCTGCGCCATCACCATTGGCCGCTCAAGGTGCGGCTTGAACTCGAGCACACCGAGGCAATCAAGCGCGCTGTCGAGTTCGGTCTCGGCATCGGCTGCATCTCGCGGCTGGCATTGCGCGAAGCGTTCCGGCGCGGCAGTTTGGTGGCCATCGAAACTCCTGAACTCGATCTGCGGCGGCATTTTCACTTCGTTTGGCACAGGCGCAAGTTCCAGACGGCGGGAATGCGCGAGTTCGTCGGGCTGTGCCGCGCGATGACGGCAGGTATTGCGCGCAGCGACCAGATCGAGTGGTCGTTCATTCCGTAGGTACAGCCGCCTATTTTTCCGCCCCGATTGCGCCCATACTAGGTTTTTTTGTCAGGAGAGATTCCCATGACGCTTTGTCCCATTGCCATCGTCGCTGGCTGCCAGAAATGCCCCGCCTTCAAGATCTGCCCGCTCAAGAGCATTCTTGGCGACGCTCCGCAAGCCGCTGAGTCGGAGCCGGCGAGCAGCGCCAGCCCGGGTGCGGAAACCAGCAAGAAATAGGTGCGAGAGGAGCCGGCCATGACATCTGGCGCCAGCGATGAGCCGGCCGAAGCCGACTTGACCGAGGTGCTGCATGAGCCGCGATTGTGGCGCCACAATGGCTGGACGGCCCGCATCATCAAGAACGAAGACGACGAAGGATGGGCCGTCGCGATGATCAAGGACGGCGAACCCGAGCCCGCGCTGGTCGGTCCCTGGACGATGGGGCGAGACAAGCGGAACCCCAAGTCGCTTGACGCCTCGGCGTTCAACACCCTGGTCAAGACCGCCGCGGAGGTTCTCCGCCGCCATGAGCAACAGTTGCGGGCGACGCTGCACAAGAGCGTCACGGTTGCCGCGCCCTGCGGACGGCTCAGTGTCACGCTCGACATCGTCCCCGACGAGGACGATCCGCATGCCCTGCTGGCGGCAGCCGACGCAAACGGCGAGCAACTGGCGCAGGTACGCGTGTCGCCCGGATTCAAACTGAA
>JGI24217J29970_1009589_pt1 | contig 12492 bp, 9 predicted proteins | sample EnhBioin_Aerobic_FD_29970 | JGI IMG/M metagenome (IMG submission 29970) | reverse complement strand
CAATATCTCAAAGCCAAGAAGGCGGCGACTCCGGCTCTGACCCAAGTGTCTTCAATTTAATTTGTAGGCATTTCGAAAAACATGACAAAATTCGTTGAATGACCAGTAGTTGAAAGAGTACCTCTTCTCGAAACAACCTTATATACTGGACAGTTGTAGATTCCTTTTTCTGGAGTTAGTCTATCAGCTTGAGGTATTAAATGAATCATTGGAAGGGTTGAATATAGTTATTTAGGTTTTGGATCAACGATTTATTTTTTGGTTTTACTCCATCTGGCTCCTTCTAAAAACAGTCCATGCACATAGCATCCATCTGCTGGTTTTTATTTAATGTCCGAAGGCTCTTCGTTTAAATATTTGAATTAGAATGAAAGCTTATCAATAGCAATGATGTGTTTTCTAGCATAATTTTGTAATGTGCCTGTTAAGAAGGCTTGTGGGAAGAAGAAACCTGAAATCCAGAAACATTTGGGAGTACCTTCATCGATCCATTTTTGTAGGAAGTTAATTCTGTTGTTAAGGTCTTAAGTCCATGAAGCAAGAGGTTTCATCGACAAGAAACCTTTTTCATCCCATATTTTTGGTACTTGATTGTCGAAAAGTGAGTTAGAAATAAGTTAGAGTTCTTAACTCATAACAATAAGACCTCTAAGTGCTTTTTTGACATTGGCCAAATTTTCCTTCATTACCTAAAGTAGTCTGTTGTATCTGATGACTTCCTGAACTAAAACAGTGTTCATGGATTACTCGTAACTTGTTGGATATTTCTTTTGAATTTCATAAATCGGGAAGACTTCTGGTGTTTTAGATTGTACGAAATTAGCAATTTATGTGATAACTTACTCACGAGATTTTCCAGAACCAGTTCCAGTCTTTGGCTGGACTGATAAAATTGACTCGAGCATTTCATATGTCTCATTTTGGGAGTTAGTAATCTAAGCGTTATCATGAAGACCAAAAGCTTCAGGAGATGGATTTAAAGGAAGCTTTTCTATATACTCAACAAATTGATCGAATGTATTTGCTGTCGGTTGTCTATAAATGCCTGATTTAGAAAAAGCATAGCCATCTGTCAATGTATGTTCATTTATATAAACCTTAATAATTGTTGTAATCAATCTGACATCCTTATCATCTGTTACTCTTCCTCCGTAGTTGATTTATGAACCCAAAAAGTTAAGCACTTTATAAGGAATTTCATCGTATTCGTCAAGCAACATTTTTAATTGTTTTCTACAAACAGTCAAGTCTTCATTTGTAAATTCGTAAGCGATGTTCCAACCGATTGGACCAAATTTACGCCTGTCTTGAACAATGGCATGGAACAAACAAAATCCGAAAAGTAACTTTTTATATTAGTCTGGTTTTTTGCACTAACTTACTTATCTTTCATCCATATTTTTGTATGTTCTTAAAAGGTTATTTCTTAAACCTGATGGAGGTTATAAAGTCATTTTAATACTGTTCTGAAGAATGGGAATTGAGAATGATTAAGTTGGCATTGATGTTAACCAGAGTCTAAAATCTTTGTGCATTCCTTCATTTAATCCCTAAACAATCAGTTAAAGTTCTGGCATCCAACTTATCGATAAGTGACAGTTTTGTAGCAATACCCAGTAACCTTTTGAAGTTGACAACTCAACCAAAGCTTTTGCTTTTTTACCTTGTCCCTGACCCAAAGAAATAGATTTATATCGATCTGACATGTTCGCTTACTCAGCGAATTTCAAAAAGTCTGCAACGGGATCAGAACCTGATGAAAGAACGAAAATTAATGGGGTAACGACAGATGAGTCTCTATAACATTTTCCGAGATCGAAGGTAGGAGCTACAATGAATTTCTCTCCCATCGTCAAACTAACATAATTTTGAATAGCTGGAATAACTTTATCTGGACGAATTGACTTAATAACTATGATTTTCTGGAATTTATTGAGATTTGTATTGAAAGGCTCAGGTAATGTTTCATCTTGAGGATTTGGACTGTCAAAGAGTTTTTTCCATTCATCTGAATGTTTAAGTAGATGCTAATCTATACCTTTCATAACATCTAACTGTCCTGCACCATAAAACTGTCTGTAAAAGTCAGGCCATTGATTCTCTGAGATCCAAGTGGTTGGATTTGGTGGAATAGCTATTTAACCTGAAGGTCCTGATAATAAATATCTCCATTATTTTGAATCGATTTTTCCATAACCTTGCTTGATTTTAATTGTTAAAACAAACGAAAATAGTAACTTATGCTTTTCAAAAAGTGATCTACAAACATTTTCATAAAGTGAGTAAGTAAAGTGACTGTTCATATTTTAAAGTCTTTATTCAAGAACATTCGATGGAGTACTTGTTTCAACTGATAAGACAAAGAGCCTTGAAAACCATTGAAGGGAATATTGATACATAGGGTCGATATTGGCAAAGTCTAAGATACAGAAGAAAAGCAATGAAGCTCTGAAAGCAACTGGTCTGTAACCTTATCTTGTCTCATCGATTTGTTGTTAGGTTACCTTAGATTATTAAACTCTCTTGTTTATTTCCTGACTTGTCTTTTTGGAGTTTGAAAGCTCATTGATCAAAGATTCATCTTTCAAGAATTCGTCAATGTTACCATCTGTGCTCGAAAGAGCCTTAAGAATTGAATCTTCAATTTGAATGAGAGTTTTTTTGTCTTAAGCATTCTTCATCACAATGTCTAATTTTTTTTGTTATAATTGAGGGTTCTCTAAAGCAACGATTTGAGCCAACATTTGCTCTTATAATCCTGAAGGAGTGATGGCGAAGTTGATAACTGAAACTTTGACGAAAATTTCAGGAGGATAATGAGGATTGGGAATAGTGGTTGTCATGTAAAATTTAAAACTCATGCTGTAATTTATCGTTTTCTATCCGATGGTAATTTGATAAGATGAACCTGTTTTGACAACTTTTTGCAATAAAACTGGTTCCAATGAAGGGTCGAGATCTTTACCAACTCCTTCTAAAAGCACCCATTTACCAAATTGGATTGCAAGCTAAATAGTTCTCATTAGATTAGCTTCGGTAGTTTTGACAACATTAATTCCTTATTCATGTTTGGCTCCAAGATTTTTGATAAATTTATTCGCTTGGCTTTGTGGATCAATCATTAAAGGCCATCTTTTTGTCTTGTCAATAATAATACCATTTTATGTGGAAGTATCATCTTTAGGTAATCCAGAAATATTCCAACCTTGGATTGTCACAGGTACTCCCATAAAGGCTCTCATGGAAATATTTTTAGTATGATCAATATTCAACTCTTTTAATCTTGCTTCCCAAATCTTTTACATTCTGTTTCTGTATTCAGCAGTAAATGGACCTGCATATGCAATCATTCCCGCACTTACAGCACAGTTACCGGCAATCTTCATTGAATCTTCTTCATATTTTTTAACATCATGAGACCATCTGACTTGTTCATCTGAAAGACCAGAAATAAGTTTCTTGGCTCTTTATAGTTTCACTCTGCACATTTAGATTTAGTTTGTTAATCTTTATTTTTAATTCATCTTTTGTTCAAAAGTATCTTCTAAAGTTTTAATTTGACGATTAACAGCATCCAAAGCATCCATTTTTTCTTTCAAGAATGCTGTTTTTTATGAAAGTAATTTTTGTGTTGCTTCAAGTTTTTCTCTTAGTGGGCGAGTTTCATTAAAGACTTTATTAAAGTCAAACATAGCCTTTACCCAAAGATATAAAAATTGAATGGCATATGAAGCTGTTTTCGCTCTCTAAAGAGTGAATTATGGATCGACGAGGATTTTTTACTGTAATTTCTTAATAAAGTTAGCATTGATATTTTCTTTTTCATATTAGGTCAGACTTTTCATTAATGTAGTTACATCATTCAAAAGATATTTTTTAGCAGTTTCAAAGTAATCTTCTTCTTTTTTTCCATCAACATTCTTGATTACAATTTGACCACCAACTTGTTTAATTTTATCTTGTAAAAGAATCACAATACCACCCAAAACAACTCTGATAACGTTTGGTGGGTTGGCTAATGCCTTTATTTCATTCAAGTGGTCTTTTTTAAGTTTCTTGACTTCTGCGAGGGTAATTTATAAACTTGCATTTGCTTATGCAACTGAAGCTTAAGCTTATGCTGCAAGTTTTGAAGCTTAAGCTTTTTGTCCATTCGCAATTTTTTATTCGGCAGAAACTACCTTTTGCACTTCCTAAGCTTGAGCTTTGTCCACAGTTAATTTTTGCATCAATTTTTAAGTTTAGATTGAAGCTTTTTCCAATTATGGCTGCATCTTAGTGAGTTAAACTTGCATTTATTAGACAGCAATGTTAGCTTGTAAAAGCTTGTCGAGACCGTTTTGAAGTCTTGAGATGGAGAAGCTTGATTCTTTACGTTTTTCTCTGAGAATTCTTTTATAAGTATCAAGCAATTCGAGATAAATTGTTGGTGTGACATGATTAATTCTACTGAGTTAACTTTTAAATGAGATTGATTATTTTTCTACACTTTTATGGATAGTTTTAAAAACTTAGACGAAGACATCAAGCTGTCCCTACAATCCAAGTTACACTTAGACATCTCTCAACTGTCCTTTACCCACACCTAAAAGAGCTTATTCAGGCCATTAACTAAACCAGTCGATAGTACTTCCATTAATCAAACTGGGGAACATTCTTAATCTGGTTGTAAAAGCGTCTCCGATTGGACTCATACACATAATGATGTGGATGTTCCTCTTAACTCTGGATAAATACATTGAGAAAATGTTCATCTTGTTTGGTTGTAAACCTTTCTTAGCACAGTCTCCTTTACAATTGTTCACAATATCCTCCATATCTTTGTCGTTATAAATGTTAGCGACGTCACCACTGTTCAAAATGTTGTTGATATCTTCAAGCATTTGTTCGTTAATGATTTGTGTGTCAACAAACAAGAAGCTTAATGGTTTATTATGTACACCTGCGTTCAATAAAATATCTTTGATATCTTACCTCCAGTTTTTCATTGAGTAATTTTTGATAACTTCTATTTGACGTAAGGAGTAGTTCATTATGAAAGTTGCAATCTTGGAAAGTGATTGTCTACCACTACCTCCCACTCCGAGTAAAAGAGCATTTCCTTGAGGTTGACGAATGATTCTACAAATTCTTGAAATGTGTTAGCACGCATCTAAGAACATCACCAGTTTCATTGCTTTTTTGGACCCCATTTATACGTTGTATTCCTCCAGATATTCTTAAATCTTCTCAACAAGTTTATGAAGATCTTCAACTTAGCAGTAAGGTCTATTTTAGCCTTACCTTCCTGACATGAAATCAGTGAAAATAACTCTTTGAGCTTACATTTTATAGGGTCCTTTATGATCCTTTTTATGTTCATCTTCTCCTTCTGCTGGTTGTTAATCAAAAGTGACAAAATTATTGAATTAATTGCCTAATCTGACTGCTTAGGCTATAAATATATCTTTATCCTCCTTAGAAATGAGACGGTCATGATAAACTCTCATGTTTTCATGATACCATAAATGAATGAGATGTTTAAGTGAAGTGATACTTTTTGGGTTAGCTGAGCATATCCCTTGAACAACCTTCCAGATATCTCTTAAGTTGAATGTGTAATGTGACTTAGAAGGAGTTGGTAACAATTATGCTTTGACATACTCAAACATTTTTAAGCAATATTAGCTGACTTGAGTAGCAAGATTCTTTGCTGGTTCTGGGAATTTCTTAAAGTAAAAGTTCAACAAAGAGGAAAAGATGGAATTGATGATATCGTCTGGAAGTTATGTGTAGGCAAGAATATTAAAGTGCCTTGTCACTCGGTTTGTAATGAAAGTTCTTCCTCCTCCTGGTGGACCCATTGTGCATAACATTAACAAGTCTTCAAGTTTCATAAATTGTAACGTTTTTCTGTCATACCATCCACTGTGATCCAAATACTGTCTGATCAGTTAAATTGGAGGTTGAGCTCCATAGGTTTATTTCTTAGGCATGTTAAGATCATCAATGAAAATGATACATTTCTTTCCAATAGGCGGTCCATAATAACCTTTTCTTCTTTTTTCCATCTTACTATCAATTGTATCTTGAGTTTGGTTGGCACCTGTTTGAGCTGAAAACACTAAGCTTATGTATTGATAAGTATCTGTGAGGCCAGTAGTTAATAGCTCTGAATTATTCAATGACTTTCCTGTACCAGTTGGTCCTAAAGTCATCACATGATGATTTTGCTGTAAAAGAATCTTTATTAAATGCTTATTTCTTATCGAATCTTTTGTAGGAATGGCGATTTAATGATAAGACAACTTCTGATCTATCTCGTAATTTTATATTGCTTACACCCAACTTACCCACTAGCTTTATTTATCTCTAAATTAATAGTCATAAATTCTTCCAGTTTCAGGATAAATTTTCATCTTTTTCTTTGTGTCGAGATCTCTTAAAAAAACATCAAATTTTTATCTGCCTTATAAATTAGTGGTGCAACCGATTGACCATGTAAGTGCATAATGGAAAATTTTATCAATGTTAGATTCTAAGTGGTCAAATTATTAATTGCTAACTTTTTTAACTTCTGTTTATTTGTAACTTTACAAAAAGCAATCCAATATTCTCATCAAAGATTGTACGAGATTTCCATTGCTTGTTGTGACGATTTCTTTGCAGTTAATTCTTAAAAATTATAAGCAGGGTTCAACCAATTCGTTGAAAAGATTTTTTAAGTTTGTCATGAATTTAGTTCTTTTCCTCATTTGTTAAGGTAAGATTTGGGTCCATGATTCGATTAAAGGGTTAATGCCTATCGATTATGGTTCCATGTAAACCATACCACATCTTGAGACTGTAGCTGGTGAAGCGACGGCTAAATCTTAGACTTCGAACATCATTGTCATTTGTGGAGTCAATGTGAGGATTTGACCAGAGTTGAGACAAAGTTTTTTATTATCATCGAGCACAGTGTTCATGGATTCGATCCAAAGTGAATCAACAGGTCCATCAAAGATGATCCAATGTTTTTCTGTAGATTGATCTCTTACACACTCTCTGACCATGTACGCCAGAATACCATCGGCCCATTCGTGAGTTTGTTAATTAAATTAACCATAAAGTTGACCCATCTTGATTGATTTAGGGTTGAGAATATGACTATGAACTTTGGCCTCTCCCTTATTTGCTAATGATGTCATTGCGCTGGATAAGACTTTGTATGTTTATGTCTTTCCACCTCCAGTAGGACCAACAAGCATTAATCCGTGTCTGACTTGAATTGTATCATAAAGTTGTTGGACTTTGTCAATAAACTCTTTCTTCGGAATAAGATTGAACCTTTCAGCCTTTTATTTTACTTTATCCAAAAGCTCACCATAATCAATTTTAGGTTTTTATACACCTGGGAAAAGATCCTGAATGATATTTTCGAAAAGAGGAAGATCATCTTGCAAAAACTTTGGTACGTTGACATCTCTTAAGGCTCTCAATAATAATTGATCTTCATCCATGTTCGGTGATGCTGCTTTCAGTAAACCTGCTGCATTAATGACACTTCTAACAGCTCTCATACCGTAATCATAATGGTCTTGTGAGGAAAGTTGTTCTGAAGAAAGTTTAAAGGTAACCACCATCTTTTTGGCCAATTACCTACCTTTATTAAAACCAAAAGAATAAAGCATAATTTAACCAATGAGGGCATAGTCTGGCACCATCATAGCCACAGATCTAAAAAGAGCTTTTAAGTTATCTGGTAATTCGGTTCTTCCTGCATAACCTGGATTCATTGTAATAAAGACTGAAAAAGTTGGTAAAATTTTGATGTGGCTGCCTTCAAAGTCACATTCTGATGATCCTCTTGCTTTTTACCCAAACAAAATCAAAAGTTGTTGAGCGATGACGGATAAGACTTCAATATTAATTCTGTTAAACTAATCGAAACAACACCAAGCACCAGCCGATGCAAGTCCTTTAAAGAATTTACCGATCATGATGTAATCCATGGAGTCAGAGCAGTTGAAGACAACACATTGTTTGGCTAAAGCTTTGGCAAGATCTTTGGTTGATTCAGTCTTACCTGTACCAGCAGGTCCAGCAGGAGCACCTCCTAAGTTAAGTTTTAAGGCTCCCATTAGAGTCATGTAGCATTTATCAGTCAATGGAGTGATGACAAGTCTTAAAGTGTTACCAAGATATTCATATCCATAAGGGAAGTTAGTTTGGATGCAACGAACATAACAGTCGTTATCAGCCCAGTAATATCTGAGTTGACTGATCCATTAAAATGACGTGACATCATTTACTTACTCTTTTACTAACTTTTCAACAACATCCTTTGCGTGCACATCAATAACAATTAAAGCATTAATTGTGACTTTTTGTTGTTTGGTTAAGGGGGTACGAACCAGTTAGACTAAATCGTTCAATTGGATCGTTGATAATTCAAAATATTATTTTACTTTATTCGCTCTGATAGCTTACTCGACTAATGTTGTCCACCAAACTTGTGATCCATTCAATACACACTGGCCTGGATGGCTGCATGTCCAATCAGTTCTTTTAGAATCTGGGTAAACATTTACAGATTTATGAAGTTAATGTCTCACTGACTGTTTCATCATTTATTCGACTTCATTCATCCAATCTTCGACATTCTTTTCATTTGGATTCACATAATCCACAAAATCGACTTTTTACTTCTCAGCTGAATACATTGCAATGATATGTTTTTTGTAATCGAATTCAATTGCATTTATATTTTAAAAGACCTTCTTCAAGTGGGGTTGGACAGCAGTTGGTTCTTTTGTTTGAGAAAGAATTTCTAGCAAATCATCATTCGAAAGGAAATAGAATCTTGCAAATTTTTCTCTCTTTTTTTATAAATATTCATTTAAAGACTTCTGAATATTTTCCAATTTTTAATTGGCGTCCCTGAATTTTTCTAACAATCCTTCAGTACAGCAAACGTCCATAACTTTGAGATATTGTTTTGCAAGGTTGATATTTGTTTTCCAAACATTATCAACAGATCTAAACTTCTTGCTCTAAGATGGAAGTTGCTTTGAAATGTCACCTGAATCAAAGATTGGCTGCAAATACATCCAATTCGCTTGACATTTCATCCATTATTACATAACATCAGACACCATTTTAAGTTTAGCGTACCAAGTGATGATTTGTTATTCAAAAGGTTTTTTAAAGGCACTGAATTGAATGACTTGCGTATTTACTAAATGTTCATCTAATGTCGCTTGAATATCATCATATCCTCTTACTATGAATGTACCAGCTTTATATGGAGCCAAATCAAATTCAATTTTTTCCCATATTCCGTACATCTCATTGAGCATTGTTTCGATATTGAATTATTTGGAGGCTTTTTAACCAATTTAAACACATGCATCTGAATGTTTCAAAAGACCAATTTTTAGCACTTTATCGAAAGTAAAATCAGGATCTTCAGGGTTGATATCTTGATCGATCAGTTTTGAGACTTCGGCCCAATGTCTTTCTTTCATACCATCTTTTCTAAGAGCGACCATTAATGGGAGTTTGGGTCTAAAATCTTCCATGTTATTTTTGACAGCCTATCCGATGGAAGCAATATGAGGCATGGCTTTATCCTTAAAATATTTATTGGCGTTAATAATATTTCTGAAACTTTCTTCAACAAACTTTTCAGCAGCATTAGCATCAATGCTTTGGAACTGGTTGTTCATCCATACTTTAATGTCTGTGTACCATCTGTTAACGATTGACCAAAGTGTGTAATATGGAGTGAATTCTTTGGTTACAAGTTGGAGTCGTGAATAATCAGTTTGCTCAATACCGAACAGGATTTCTCTTGAGTTGAATTTTCTTGATTGTTATTGTAAACCATTCAATGTGTTCATGATTTAAGCACAACTTTTCATGATGTTTTCATGATTGTCGATTGAATTGTTTGTATGAAAGTTGCGGATTATTCTTTAAGTTCCTTCGAATTTTTTTCTATAAACTTATTGTTATTGGAACATTTATTCCTCATATTTGGCTCTCTCATTTTTCAACAATTATTTCCTTTCTTAAACCATGTAGTAAATATCTTTGGGCTTTTTGTACACTGTCCACCTGTTATCAATTTATGATGGCTCAAATTTGTATTGATAATCGTCCATCAAAGCATAAATTTCGCCGTTCTTTTTTATTTACACTCTCATCTTTTCAATTTATGTAACTACACTGCCATCAAGATAGTCCTTCAGTTCACTTCCTTATTAAATGTTCTGAGTAGTTCTTTTTATTTTTTGTTAAATTTATCTGAACTGTTATAATTGTTAACGAGTGGCCTTAATGACACGCTTTGCAATAACTTTTATCAACCCTTGAGCGATGGCTCTGTATTTATTTTGTAAAAACTCACAGATTTCTCTTGTTTCTATCTAAAAAATGCCAACCTGAATTTTTTCAATAATTTATTTTTTAATTTAAACTTAACGATTTTGATTTAACATAATTTCATCCTTAATTTCCTTGATTTCTTTTGTCTCATCTTTTTAGACATTTTATAAATACTTATTAATGTCCATCAATAAAAAGTCTTTGTAAATGTTGTATTTGCTAAGATATTCAGCTAAAGGTTAAACAACTTTTTCAAGATTTTGTTTGAATGAGTCAAAAACCTACCAAACCCAAAAGTTTTAATCTTAAATCACAACTCCAGGGCGAATTTCAATTGGAGTAGGTTTTTACAGGGGAAGACGAGTAACTTTAATTTTTGACTTTACAATTTGATAGTTTTCATATCTTGGCAAATATCTAGATTCGAGGTCTGAAATGTTATCCAAATCTTGAAGCACCTTGGTAAAATAAGAATGGAAAAGTTATCTGAATTATTTCGGAGAAAGAGTGAATGTAAAGTCATCCATTGTTTGATTGATTTTCAACATGATACAAAAAAGTGGTATTTATCTTTTTTGAATGTTATGAATTGAAAATAAAGACTGATTCCTATATTCAGAGGGATCTTGCTTAGTATAAACATTTCTCACAAAACCAGCATTATGGACTTCAATCTTATCAGGAATGTACGAAACAAACATTCTGTAAAGCGAATAATAATTGCTTTTTATGCACTCATTTAATGCATCTTTCATGTAATGTTGAGTCAATTACAAAAACCTTCTGAATTGACTTTGCTCAATTATAGTGCATTGATTGTCTTTGTTAAGCTTTAAATGTTTCTTTATTGCTTCATGAATTTTGTTTGGGAAAGTATCCACTACTCGACGAAGACCCTTATGAATGTAGTGTTCCTGAGCGTATTTGAAGTCTGATAAATTTGTCATTCCTGAAACGAAATTAGAGTCGAAAAAGTCAACGCTTTTTAATTACAAACATTATCTTTTTATTTAATCCAGACCTGCTAAGATATGCTTATTGCTGGTCAATGAGGCCAAGCCAAAAGCTTTAAATTTTTATGAAAAAGTCTTTGCTTCAATTTTTTGAATTTTTCCTATGTTAAGTATCACAACTTCTTTTTATCTTTTTAGACTAACTCTACCAATTTATGGAACAATTTTGGCCTTTGTAAAGTCAAGCTTCAAAGGCTTAGAAAACATTTTTTGGGCATCAGGATTTTCTCTCAAATGTTTTTTAAACAAGACTTAATTTTGTAATCTAACAAAAGCATGATTCATCTATTCCATCAAAGGGTCGATTTGATCTTTTTGGAAAGCTACAGCAACTTTTTCTAAAACACCAGTTTGAATGTGTGTTTAAAGATGATTGACATCATCAGCTGGCATATTATCGATGTAATAATTGAACCTCAACAATGAATCCATTTGCCTTCTCAATTAGCAAGCTTTAATAATTTTTTAAAGCCATTTTTAAATGTTCTAACCTGGAAAGAGAATTTCCCATCTGAAAATTCTCTTATAATCGGTTTTTTAGTCTTTAACCCAAAAGCCTTTAATGGCTTAACTAGCCTCTTATTTGTTTTTTTTGTTTTGATTAGTATGAGACTTTTCATTTTAAATTTCTTTTTTAGTTTATTCATCAATCAAAACTACATCTTCAAACCTTTAAGATTATTGATTGTAATAAAATGCTGTCATTGTTTTGAGTTGTTTAAGTTTTTGTAACCATGATTCTGTTGATTCGTAATCAAAGTCTGAAGAGCAGAAACATTCCAAAGGAAGGTAATCGTTTTATGATAAAATTTCTTTCAAATTAAGTTGTTTTTAAAACAACAAATCATCCAAAGATTTTTCGCTATTTTAAATTACTCTAAGCTTTAATGGTTTAGGTGGGGATTTCGACAAATCATAAGGTTTGAATGGTTATTTGGGAGCTTATCTTTTTGGACTGTCAAGTTCGCCATTATTTCTTTTCAATAAATATCGTTATTTTGCGAACAATTGAGCTCTAATTGGAGCTTTTTGAGTTGATTGTCCTGTTTTTGTTTGAATAAGCTTGATAGGAGTGGAAAGTTCTTCTATTATGGGTTTCGGGGTATTTTACGAACTTCCGAGATTGGAC
>JGI24217J29970_1008418_pt1 | contig 12550 bp, 18 predicted proteins | sample EnhBioin_Aerobic_FD_29970 | JGI IMG/M metagenome (IMG submission 29970) | reverse complement strand
AGAAAGCAGCAACACCTCCACGAATCCAAATGTCTTAAATTTCTTTGGATGGCAATTCGATGTACATAACGAAGTTAGTCGAGTGTCCTGTGGTCGACAAGGTACCTCTTCTTGACTACACTTTATAAAGTGGACAGTTGTAAATTCCTTCGGTTGGAGCGACTCTGTCAGCAATAGGTACCAATTGCATCAATGGTAAATCCGAAAACAATTCTTTCGGGTAAGGATTGTTTATGTAATGCTTATTAAAGTCCCATCTTGCTCCTTACAAATAAATTCCGTAAATGTAGCATCCATCTTCAGGCTTTTCTTTAATGTCATTATGGCTGGTCTGATCCATAATTTTATACTCGAATGCAATCTTATCGACAGCAATTACATGCTTTCTTGCGAAGTTTTGTAAAGTTCCGGTAATAAAAGCTTGTGGGAAGAAAAATCCAGAAATCCAAAAAACGTTTGGAGTTCCATTATCAATCCATTTTTGTAAAAAGTTGATACGATCATTTAAGTCCTGGACCCATGATCCCAATGGTTTCATTGATAAAAATCCAACATTAGCCCAAATATCTGGAACTTGCTGATCAAACAAGGAGTTACACATTTTTTCTAATTATTCACTCATAACAATGAGACCTTTGAGAGCTTTTTTAGCATTGTTGATGGTTTCAATCATCAGTTAAAGAAGTTTATTGTATCTGATAAGTTCCTGGATCAAAACAGTGTTCATGCTTTCCTCATAAAGAGTGGGATATTTTTTATAAATGTCTTAAACAATCCATGGAGGAGGAGTTCTTTTTTAAACAAAGACTGCGATTTATTCAATAACTTATTAACGACTTTGACCTGTGGATGAAGCAGTTCTTGGTTGGACTGATTGAATGGTTTCTAAAAGAAGACGGGTTTAATTTTGTGAGTTTGTAATTTAAGCATTTTCATGAAGTCCAAAGGCTTCAGGAGCAGGATTGAGTGGTAAAGACTGAATGTAGTTGATGTAAGATTAAAGATTTCCAGCCTCAATGCTGTGATAAACACCACTTTTACTGAACTTGTACCCGTCTCTCATAACGTCGTTGTTGATGTAATTTTTCAGGATAGTTTTGATCAATCTGACATCCTTATCATCAGTGACTCTTCCACCGTAATTGATCTCTGCACCTAAGAAATTGATGACTTTGTAAGGTACGTTATCATATTCATCGAGAAGCATCTTCAATTGTTTTTTGCAAACTGTCAAATCTTCATTTGTAAATTCATAAGCGATGTTCCAACCGATGGCACCGAATTTTCTACGATCTTGAATAATAGCATGGAACAAAGCAAATCCGAAAAATAGCTTCTTGTATTCATTTGGTTTTTTACAATCTTTAAGTTCATCATCAGTCAAATTGTTGTATGTACGCAAAAGATTTGATCTGATACCTTGTGGTGGTTAAATTGTCATTTTAACACCATTTTGAAGTACTGAGATTGGGAATGAGCTTGAAGGCATGGAGGTGAGCCACAGTCTGAAATCTTTGTGCATATTGTCATGGAGTTCTTAAACAAGCTTTTAAAGATCTGGCATCCAACTGACGGCCAAATGACAATTTTGAAGTAAAACCCATCCACCCTTCTGTGAATTGTCAATGGCCAAATTATATGCTTTTTTACCTTGACCCTGACCAAGAGATATGGACTCAATTCTTTTACCCATACCTGATTATTAAGCAAATCTTAAAAAGTCAGCCACAGGATCAGAACCTGGTGAGAGAACAAAAATCAATGGAGTCTGTATGGTAGAATCTTTGTAACATTTAGCCAAATCGAATGTTGGAGAAATGATGAACCTTTATCCCATTTTTTAGGTTATCCAGTTTTGTATACCTGGAATAACTTTGTCTGCTCTGAGAGCCTTGATAACAAGGATTTTTTGGAAATAGTCAAGTTTTTTCTACCAATAATCAGGGAAAGTTTATTAATGGGCATTTGCCGAGTCAAAGATGTGTTTAAACTCATCAGGTTTTTTCATGAAATATTCATCAATTCCTTTGAAATGTTCGAGACTTGTTGACATGCCTTAAAATTGTTTATAAACATCAGGCCAAGCTGTTTATGAAATCCAAGTGGTTGGGTTGCTTGGAACTTTAATATCTCCTGTAGGACCGATAAGTAAAAATCTGAATTAATGCTCATTTAGTTTTTTATCTCCAAACAATATTTTTGTTGTTAACATGAAAGAGAAAATAAGTTTATGTTTTTCAAAAAGTGATCTGCAAATATTTTCGTACAAACTGTAAGTGAAGTAATCATTCATACTGTTGAGTCTTTCTTCAAGTACATTAGAAGGAGGAGAGTTTTCTAATCCTAACAAGAAAAGATTGCTGAACCATTGTAAAGAATACTGATACATAGGATCGATATTACTCAAGTCTAAAATGCAGAAATACAGTAAACTTGCACGATAAGCAACTGGACGATATGATTATCTTGCCTTGTCGATTTCAGCTTCTGTGATTTTAGAATCTTTGACTCTTTGGTTGATTTAGGCTGCAAATTTCTTGGATGATTGAAGTTTATTGATCAGGGTTTCGTCCATAAGAATTTCATTGATACCTCCCTTTGTTTCACTCAAAGATTTCAAAATAGAATCTTCAATGTTCAAAAGTTATTTCTTATCAGCAGCATTCTTTTTAACGATTTCAGTCTTTTTCTGTTCAAGGTTTGGATTTTCTACTGTAACGATTTGTGCCAACATTTGTTCTTCCAATCCACTTGGTGTGATAGCGAAGTTAATAATTGTTACTTTTACGAAAGTTTAAGGTGAGTAATGAGGATTTGGAAGTGTTGTTGTCATAAAGAATTTAAATGCATTGTTATAAGAGAGTGATTTATCACCGATTTGAATGATACCAGAATCTGAACCACCTGATCTTTGGACTTATTGGGCCAATATTGGATCCAGTGAAGCATCCAATTATTTTTGAACGTTTTCTAACAGAACCCACTTTCCATACTGGACTGCAAGCTCGAGTGTTCTCATCAGTGTATCTCCAACTTTTACAACATCAATTCCTTCAGGATGCTCTTTAGAAAGGTTTTTAATGAATTTATTTGCTTGGTTTTGAGGATCAATCATTAATGGCCATCTTCTGGTCTTGTCGATAATGATACCATTTTCAGTAGAGTTGTCATCTTTTGGAAGTTACGCAATGTTCCAAGCTTGAATCTTAACTGGCTCTCCTAAAAATTGTCTCATTAAAATGCCTTCTGTGTGAGGGAGTCCTACTTCTTTAATCTTTTCCAACCATTACCTCTCCATCTTTTCACGATATGTGCTGGTAAATGGTCCTACGTAACTGACCATACCTGCTGAAAGGACACTGTCTCCGGCCAAAAGATCCATTCTTTTTTCAAGCATCTTGATATCATTTGCCCATCTGATCTTTTCTTCACTGAGACCTTATGTGAGTTTCTGAGCTCTCTCAAGCTTGACTTAACATTCAGTGATTTTATTTTTCAGTTCTTATTGCTGTTTCATGGATTCTGCATATTTTTTGGTTAATAAATCAATCTTAGCATTAATGGCTTCAAGTTAGATTTTCTTTTTCCTCAAATAAGCTTGCTTTTATTCGACCTGTTTTCTTAAAATTTCCAATTATTTTCTGAGTGGTTCAGTCTTAGTGTAAACTATGTTGTATTGATACATACACTTGACCCACATTTGTAAATACTTGGCTGCAAATGAAGATTTAGCAACGACATCATAATCAAACTCTGGTTTGTGAATAACCTTGGCATTTAATCTTTCCATTGTTTTTTCAGTGATCGAATTCTTGTCATATTGTTCGATCATCTTAATCAATCCCAACAAATCTTTCATCAAGAATTTTCTTGTCATTTCGAAAAAGTTTTCTTCTTTTTTACCTGTTTGTCCTGCAACTGGTTTTTCATAAATAATTTATCCGCCATTGGCCATGATCCAGTCCCAGAATAAAATTACAAGACCTGCGCACACAGTCACAACTGCAGGTGATGGATTGTTGAAAGATCTGATTTCGTTCAAATGTTCTTTTTTAAGTTACTTAACTTTTTCGAGAGTATCATCCAACATTTTTTGGGCATCAGAACATTGTTTTTCGGCTTCATCGGCCAATGCTTTAGCACGATTTGATTATTGAGTGGCTTTTTCTTACTCTTCGGCAACGATTGCCTGTTGTTCTTTAGCATCTTATTGATCTCTCGTAAGACTAACAAGAAGTTCAGAAACTTATTGGTTTTTCTTTTAAAGTTAAGGCTGCATTTCTCTGAGTTGTATTTTCATTTCTTAGACTTCTTTATTGGCGGATTATAATTTTTCAAGACCAGTTCTGAGTCTGTTAGTTTGGAAACCAACTTATTTCCTTTTAGCTGACAATATTTGTTTATACATTGTGAGAAGCTCCAAATATGATGTTGGTGTAACGTAATTGTGTCGATTAAGTTCATGTAAGAAAGATTAACTGTTACGTTAAACAGATTTATGAATGGATTTGAACATTTCTACAAGTTTTGGAATTCTGCCCTCAATTCCCAATTATTGTTACTAATCAATTAATTGTCCTCTACCAACATTAATCAAGGCTTCTTCGGGCCATTCAGTGAACCAATCGATTGTCGAACAGTTAATAAGCGATGGGAACATTCTCAATCTGGTTGAAAACTGGTTGCTTAATGGTGACATGACAATAATCATGTGAATGTTTCTTTTAACTCGAATCAAATACTGTGAGAAAATATTTGCCTTTGTTGGAGGAAGTCCCTTTTTGGCACAATCACCTTTACATGCTGATGTGATATCTTACATATCTTTTTATTGATAAATGCCTGTAACATCACCACTGTTAAGAATGTTGTTGATGTCTTACAACATTTGTTCGTTAATGATTTGAGTGTCACAGAACAAGAAACTGATTGGTTTGTTTTAAAGACCAGCAAGTAAAAGTACTTTCTTAACATCTTCTCTCCAAGATCTCATGTTGTAACTTTTTGTCACTTCAATTTGGAACAATTTATATCCCGTCAAATAAGTTGAAATTCTTGACAAACTTTGTCTTCCAGAACCACCAACACCCAAAACCAAAGCGTTTCCTTGTGGTTGACGAATAATTCTTGCGATTCTTGCAATATGTTCGCATGCATCCAAGAACATTACAAGTTTCATTTGTTTCTTTTGTCCTGCAATGATGAAGTTAATATCATTGTTGTATTCTTATTGGAATTGATCCATTTTACTGACCAACCCATGTAAATCATCGATTTGAATGTATGGTTTTATTTATGCTTCTCTATTTTGGACAAAGTCACCGAATAATACTCTCTCAACGTCAATAACCTCTTCAACTTTTTCAAATCCAAAGTCTTTGAAAAATTATGCCAACATATTCTTTAGGTATTAACGATCTTCAACAGTAGTCAGACGATCATGAAAGACTCTCATGTTTTCGTGATACCAAAGCTTTAATAAATCCTTTACTTCTGTTGTATGTTTGGGAGAGGCTGAACAAATACCTTGGAAAACTCTCCAAATATCTCTGAGGTTGAAAGTATAATGTGATTTTGAAGGAGTTGGTAAAAGTTCTTTCTTGACTTTATCATAAACTTGTAAAACGGAGTCAATGAGTTTTGGTATGGAATTTTTGACATCATCTGAAAATTTTTTGTAAAAATGATTGACCAAGTTTGAGAAGATAAGATTAATTGTCTCGTTGTCCAATTATGTGTAAGCGATGACATTAAAGTGTCTGATAAGACGAGGTGTGATGAAAGTTCTTCCTCCTCCTGGTGGACCCATGGCGGAGAGAACAATGAGACGTTCAAGTTTCATAAATTGAAGATCTTTACGATTGTACCATCCTTTATGATCCATGTACTGTCTGATAAGTTCGATTGGTGGTTGGGCTCCATATTATTCTTTTTTTGGCATGTTGAGATCATCAACGAAAATAACACATTTTTTTCCAATAGGTGGACCATACACACCTTTTCTAAGTTTATCCAACTTAGCATCAACAGTGTCTTGAGTCTGATTACAACCAGTTTGGGCACTGAAGACCATAGTAATGTACTGATATTATTCTCCTAATTCTTTGTAAATTAGTTGACTGATATTGAGTGACTTTCCTGTACCTGTGGGACCGACATTGAGAACGTGTTTTTCATTGGTAATAAGAAGTTTCATGAAATAAATGTTTCTGGCACTGTCTCCTGTAGGAATCATGATTTCGTGATATTGAGCTTTTGGATCAATTGAAAAGTATTTGTTAGATTCTTACCATGGCACATATGACTTTTATTCGGTTATGTAATTGTATGAATAAATTGAACCAGTTTCTGGGAATTTTAAAGCTGGAATTTTTTACTTAATCAATCTTCTAACAAGTTCATTCATTTTTAATCTTCCATCGTAGTCAACTGTGCAACACAATGACCATGTCAATGCAAATACAAACAGGTTTTCTATGCTTGTTTACAACACTGCAATTTATTAAGCACTGATCTTTTTAATTTATGTTTCAGTGAAAGGAATGAAAAATGATTATAAAATTCTCATTAAGGATTGGCATACGTTATTGTCCATTGTAGTCACAACTTCCTTCAAAAATAATCTCAATTATCTTAAAACAGGTTCAATAAATTGACTGATTAAATTCTTAAGTTTTGGAATGATTGTCTTTGTGTTTCTGATATTTTCTGGAATGCTTTCAATCCAACTATCAAATAAAACTTGGGTGCCTAAAGCTTGAGGTTCAATGTAAACCATACCGCATCGACTGACAGTGGCTGGGGATGCAACTGCCAAATCTTAGACTTCGAACATCATTGTCATATGTGGGGTTAATGTTAAAATCTGACCACTGTTTAAACATAACTTTTTGTTATCATCAAGCACAGTATTCATTGACTCAATCCAAAGAGCGTCAACTGGTCCATCAAACATGATCCAATGTTTTTATGATGATTGGTCTTTTACACACTATCTGACAGTGTAGGCAAGAATACCATCAGACCACTCGTGAGTACTTTAATTGTAATCTCCGTAAAGTTGACTGGGAATCTTAATTGATTTTGGATTTAAAACATGTGAATGTACTTTATAGAAGCCTTCTTTTGATAAAGTGGTTAAAGCTTTTGATAATACTTTGTAAACTGATGTCTTTCCACCTCCGGTAGGACCAACCAACATGAGTCCATGTCTGACTTGAATTGTGTCATATAATTGTGTGACTTTTTCTAAAAATGGTTTACAAGGTTGTAAATTCATCTTTTGACAACTCTCAACCATGGAATCTGTAAGCTTACCATAATTTATCTTTGGTTTTTAAACGCCTGGGAAAAGATCTTGAATAATATTTTCAAAAAGAGGGAGATCATCTTTCAAGAATTTTGGAACATTGACATCTCTCAAAGCTCTGAGCAAAAGTTGATCTTCATCCATGTCAGGGTCAGCACTCTTTAATAAACCAGCAGCATTAATGACTGATCTGACAGCTCTCATACCGTAATCGTAATGGTCTTGTGAGGAAAGTTGTTATGATGAAAGCTTGAAAGTTGCCACCATCTTCATAGCTAAGGAACGACCTTTTGTAAAACCGAATGAATAAAGCATAATTTAACCAATCATTGCATAATCAGGCACCATCATTGCCACTGCTCTGAAGAGAGCTTTCAAATTATCAGGTAATTAAGTTCTACCAGCGTAACCGGGATTCATGGTAATGAAGACACAAAAAGTTGGAAGCAGTTTGATTGTACTGCCTTCGAATTAAACGATTGGAGTTCCTTTGGCTTTTTAACCGAACAAAATTAAAAGCTGTTGAGCAATGACAGACAAAACTTCGATGTTGATACGATTGAACTCATCGAAGCAGCACCAAGCACCTGCAGAAGCGAGACCCTTAAAGAATTTACCGATCATAATGTAATCCATGGAATCTGAGCAGTTGAAGACGACACATTGCTTAGCCAATGCTTTAGCAAGATCTTTAACAGATTCAGTTTTTCCAGTTCCAGCAGGGCCAGCTGGGGCACCACCCAAATTTAACTTTAAGGCTCCCATAAGAGTCATATAGCATTTGTCAGTCAATGGAGTGATGACCAATCTCAACGTATTTCCCAAATACTCATAACCGTAAGGGAAATTGGTTTGGATACATTTGACATAACAATCTTCGTTCCAGTAATATCTGAGTTGACTGATCCATTAAAATGCACTTACATCAGTGATGTTTTGTCTCCATAACTTCTCAACAATATCTTTTGCGTGGACATCAATGACGATTAATGCGTTAATGGTGACTTTAGCTTGGACTGATAGCTTTGTTCTTACTAATTCAACCAATTACAATAAATATTGGTTCAATATTTACCAATACTATTTTACACCTGCAACGCCTCCTGTTTTTAATGCTTTTTAGACATCACTCGTCCAAATAATTTGTGATCCGTTCAATACTACTTGTCCAGGATGTGAAATTGACCAATCTGATCTTTTTTTCTTTGGATAATCTTATAATGAATTTAACATTGACTGTCTGACTGACATTCTCATCATGTTTTATAACTCACCCATCCAGTCCTCAACGTTCTTTTTGTTTGGATCGACATGCTTTACAAAAGCAATTTCTTCTTTTTCAGCACTTAACATTGATAGGATTTTCTTTTCTTTATCGAAAGTGACTTCATTAATGTTTTCAAAAACTTTCTTTAAATGAGGTTGCACTGCCAAGGGTTCTTTAGTCTGAGATAAGATTTCAAGTAGGTCAGTATCTGAAAGGAAATAAAATCTGGCAAATCTTTCTCTCTTCTTTTCCAAATAACTTCTCAATTACTTTTGAATGGTTTCTAAATTTTTGTTGGCTTATTGAAGACGTTCCAAAAGACCATCTTGACTGCACATTTCGATGACTAAAATTCCTTTACTGGCTTGATCCATTGTATGTCTCCATGTTGAATCGACTGTTTTGAACTTTTTGTATTCTTGTACCAACTGCTTGGCAATATCAGCAGAATCAAAGATAGGTTGTAAATACATCCACTCACCTTGACATTTGGCCCATTCTTCCAAAACATCAGACATGATTTTAAGTTTATTGTTCCAATTCAAAATTCTTTCTTCAAAAGGTTTCTTAAATGGTGAAAATTGCATGGATTGTGTATTTACAATATGCTCGTCTAAAACCATTTGAATATCATCATAGTTTCTGATAAGGTAAGTATTTTTGTAAGCAGTTAGGTTAAAGTTTATCCCTTCCCAAATTTTCTGCATTTCATCCAAACCCATTTCAATATTGTACTCCTTTGATGCTCTCTCACCAATTTATACGCATGCATCTGAGTAACTCATCAAACCCATTTCAAGAACTTTTCCAAAAGTGAAATTTTATGTTGGCTTGACCTCGAACTTTACTTTTTGTGAAATTTGTTACCAATGGCGTTCTGTCATACCTTTCTTTCTCAAAGCAACCATTAATGGAACTTTAGGTTTGAATTAATCAAGTTGTCCTTTTACAGCTTGGGCGATTTTTAATATGGCGTCAATGTCTCTTTCTTTAAAAAATCTTATGGTACCACCAAGTACTCTTACACTTTATTCCATGAATTTTTCAGCAGCAGGAGCATCTAAACTTTACCATTCACCATGAAGCCACTTTTAAATATTTTCAAACCATTGATGAGCAGTAATCCAAAGGTTACTGTAAGGAGTAAATTCCTTAACCATTTGTTGTATTTTTCCATAATCAGTATTGTCAAGATCGAATAAATTTTATCGACTGTTAAACTTTCTTGCGTCTTATTGAAGGGTTTGCAAAGACTTATTGATTTCAATACAACTCTTAGCGACTACTTAATGATTTTTTATGTCTTGCCATGTATGGAAATTAAGGATTGTTCTTTATAAATTGTCAATATCCTCTTTGAAATTTTATTGGGCAACTTTCATTTTTTATAAGAATACAGACTTTTTTTTCTCAAGTTATTTGTTTCTCTTTTATACCAATTACAATAATTATTTGGGTTTTCCAAAGATTATCCATTTCTTATCCATTTCATCCTTTGATATTTTTTATTTAAACTCTTCTAAAATTCGATAAACGTCAAAAACTTTAACCATCTCAACTTTCATTCTGTCCATTTCTACAGGTAAAGCTGCAATATAATCTTTGATGTCAGTGAGTTTTTCAATTTATTGAGGGTCTTCTTTTAATTTTTGTTCCATCATTGTGAAAGAATTGAACAAAGTTTGTGACTCTGATTTGGCTTTTTTACTGATCATGCCAATCAAGTTCTTTTGTAAAGTCATATACTTTTATGAGAGAAGTTATTTCATTTCTTTACAACTAATTTCAAAAAATGAAACTTTAATATTCTCAGGTAATTTCTCTCTCATAGTTTTTTACTTTTCAATTATGCTGTGAATTTCAGCTTGAATCTGGTCGAGTTCCCATGGATTGTCATCCATTTAAATTTTCCTTGTAAATTCATCAGGATCCATTCTCAAAAGATCCAAATATTCACCCCAACTTTTCTTGTATTCCTGTAAAGGTTCAACAGCTTGGTCCATAAAAGATTAAACTTCTTGAATCAAATACCAAATCCACTTGTTTTCATCGGGAAGTTTTCTTGGTAGTGAATTTGGATCGGGATCGATTGGTTATTGGGTTGGTTTGATAGGAGCTTTAATGTAAGCTTCATTTTTAATTGCTTTGTAGAGATCAGACAAAATTTTAGGTTCCAAATCAGGTATTTTTCCCAGATCGTCGAAGGGTTTTTCTAACAAAGATTTAATCATCTGAACAAACTTTTTGGGATTTATACTGAAACCAAATTAATCTTCTTTTGTTTTAACAAGATCAATGTAAAATAATGGTTCACTTGACCTTTGCTTTTCAAGTTTAGCAATGGCTTATGTCGAAAGAGATCTTTTTTCTTACTCAGTTACGTATTCATTGATGACACGGGAAGCATTTATGACTTCAACTCTTTTTGGGATGTGAATGAATAAATACTCTCTGAATTACAAAAAGCATCTTTTGGTCAATTCTAATACGGTATCTTGCATCATTAGTCTTACTAAAGTCAAAAATCTTTTTAACTTTCCGAAATCATAAGTAATTTTGGAAGTTTATTGCATATTAAACCATCCTTTACCAACCATGGAGAAGTTATTCTTAATGACTTTGATCAATTCCTAAATCCAAGATCCTTTAAGATGATACAAAACTTGGTTAATGTTGGATTATTGCTTGGACTTGAATTCCTACAAAACCAAACGCTTCTTTAAATTTATGTCGAACAAGTTCATATGAAGAATATCATTGCATTTGACTCGAATATCTTGAAGAGCCTTAACTACTTATGTTTTGATGAACAAAGAATGGAAACAGAAAGATTTGAAGGTTTAATCGAAGTCTTTTGCATCTTCTAAAGTTGGAGTTTTACCATAAATGACAATATCTTTCTTTTATCCCCCAGGGTTTTAAAATTGAATCATACCAAATTATTTAACTTCTGGCACTTATTTTTCAGGCAGGGCCAAACCAAGTTCAGCATTCTCTTCTTCATTTTCATCCAAAAATTTATTAAAAATGATTTTATTCATTGTTCTGCTGTAGTCATGGCCAACTTCCATCAAAAGTGTTGTGCATTCCATTTCTTTTATCTTTTTAGTTTTTGCCATTGCTTAGAGCCTCCTTTTTTGTTACTGATCAAGCTATGGAAGATCAGCATTAATTAGTGGCATATTATCAATGTAGAACTCATATCGAATGATGCTATCAGCGAAGATTCTTTGTTCAAAAGCATTACGAACTCTTTCAACATATTTTCTTGGATCTTAAGAATCGAAGCAAAAATAAATTCTTTTCAATTTGTCGAATTCTCGACTCTTTTTCCAAATAATTTCAAATTCTTCATTTTATCTGTCGTAGTTTAAGATTTAAATTGGTTCATAAGTGAAGTAATCTTCGAAAGTTTTTAATCCCTTTCCTGTAAGTTTTCGTGGATTTCCATCTTCATCAATTTTTTTCTCAATCCAACCTTCAGCTGGATAGTCATCAAAAGTATTGTCATCAAAGTAATGGAGAGGAATCCAGGATTATTTTGTTTTTTCAACAAAATTTATTTTGACTTGATCAAAAAGCTGATTCAAGTTGAATGAAGCATATTATTTTTTCTTACGATCGATAGCAACTTTTCTTGGAACTCTACCTGGAATGGGATCATAAGGTTCCATGACTTTAGGTTAGACTCTAAGATCAAAGTCATCATCGTTGCCAACTCTTGAGGCGATTCTTTCCAACTTTTCCATAGTTTTTCTTTTTTATTGGGCTTTATTTTTAGCAAGCTCGGGCTTCTTACTAATGCCAACAGCTTTGGGTATTTTTTGTCTTTGTTGCGTACTAATGTAAAGACTTTCATCGGGCCCTGTAGTTGTGGCATTATGATAAATGATCGAATTATCGGGATTGATGATTTATGAATACACACCTCTTTGTTTATTGGTGGTTATGGTACTGTTATTCATCTCGATATT
>JGI24217J29970_1021321_pt1 | contig 12579 bp, 13 predicted proteins | sample EnhBioin_Aerobic_FD_29970 | JGI IMG/M metagenome (IMG submission 29970) | reverse complement strand
GGGAAATTTTTCTTAAACAATTAAGATTCTATAAAAGGTATCCATATTTTTCTTTGCACGAAGATTACTGTCCTAAAAATAAAATACAAAAAGTTTGGTATCGAAACGACAGTCAAATAAATAACAATGTACGATGCAAACTTTTCCTTAACACTTGAGGATATCAAATCTCGTTGCATGATACCCATAACTAGCAACAATATTTCAAAAATGATCAAGCTGACCTCGTTAAATATCGCCATATAATTTTTTATTCTATACTTTCTTTACTTGAAACTATATGGACGAGCCCGACTGAAATAAAACAAACCAAGAATATTTAAAGGAATGGCCAAACCCATCTGCATTATTGACGACGTTCCAAACGCCAATATAAACGACAAAATAGTCATCCTAAACAAAGTTACAATTGGACAAATAACGGCAAGGAAATTGAACTTATATGAGCATCTATAAGGAAGTATATTCACTCCATTGACTTTGGGGTACATTAAATTTCTGAGATCGATCTTTTTCCTTTAGAATAAGAAAATATTTGAGCTATTCAATAATTTATATTACTCGTCTTTTAATATTATGTCTGATGCTTTTTTTAGATTTTAGGACAATGTAGGATATTGGTTGAAGAATGTTACTACCTTATACAGTAAAAAGCCAATAACAGCGAGAACAAAACCGACAAAAACATGTGCCATGATAATACTTCCAGTAGCGAAGCTGTCATACATTGTGTAATCTCTCATTTGTAAGATGGCGTTAAAGATGAGGTTGCAACACATTATAAGCAACGTTTCTATCCATATAGCAAATGTCCACTTTTCATTAATGAATTAATTTATCCACACTCTACTCTTTTTGTGTCGATTTATTTATGGTAATGAAAGTGCTTTAAGTATCAAGAAAATTAATAACAACACAATAAGTATGGTGATTGATGCATGTGCATTTCTCAAAAATGAATAGTCTCCGAGTAAATCATAAACTTTTCCTTATACTTTGAATTTTAATACTTTTTATGTTATTCCATACACTGATGGGATGTAATCAATGGTGCTGTATTTTAATTGTATTAAAACTTTTGTAAGTTATGGGGGAAGGTTCATGATGACGAAATAATGCATGTAAATTAACTGGAGGAATTTTAACATTTCAATGTCGTATAAGAAACTTAATATCGATACGATTGAAATGATAGTAAACCAGACTGTGAAACCGTTGCTAATTTTATCCACACTGGTACTGTAAATTTGTGAAGAATCGATAATAACTTGATCACGAGTTTTTTATGGTATGTTGCCCAACTCATCCTGAATGAGTTATGGATAAATTATTTTTATCTGGTAGTCTTCTGCGGAGTAGCCAGGTGGGAAAATTATGCGAATGGTTTTTTCATTAACAACTTCTATAGTATAGGGTGGTGGGCTAGTTGCGCTAACAGATAGTAAGCTATTACCTTGTAGAGATTACTAAACCAATCTTCGTCTTTGAGTCGTCGTTTGAACTTGGAAAACGTCATACAAGTTGCCCAATATATTAACACCGGAATTAAAATTCATAAAAATGTTTGTTTGGCCATTAATCTGAGTAATATTCGTATTAAATGTCAACCCACCATCACACTGGTCACCACAAGAAACACAAAGTCTGTCAGTGTTGGGTTTGAAACCTGTCTTACAGCTTGATACGCATGTGGCGTCCTGAAGGTAAAGCCCACCTGAACATAATGTACAGTTTGTAGCTGAAATAGAGCATGTCGTGCATGAACTAGCACATGGCTTACAGAATAGCCCCTAAAGGTAAGTTCCATTCTGACACTATGTCAAACACGTCTTATTATCTGCCGAGTAATACTTTTTCAGTACATCTTAACAAAAAGCATAACAAAAATCATTGAACAATAAAGAGTTTTCCTTACAAACAGTACATTTACTCAAAGAGCTGCATTAAACACAAGTTGATGGACAAGCATCACATCGATAATAATTGAGATTCTTCCACTCACCAATAGGGCATGAACTGGTGCATTTATTCGTAGAATTGACACCAAAGTAAGGTTTGCACAGCGTTGATATAACACATTTCATTGACGTGATGTTAGCATAATAAGTGCCTGAGCATTGACTCACACATTGACCTGTTTGAAGGTACTGATTAGGGATGCAGGATAGGCATTGTGTTGGTGATGTGCAAGTCATACATTAACTTGGACATTTGTAACATCTATGGTCAGTAATATTGTTGTAGTATGGATCAGGACATTTGTTGTAACATTTTAATGTTGGCTAAAAGGCAAATGTTGGTAAAGCACATTATTCGACGCATTTGTTGTTGTAGTCAGCAGCGTAAGTTTGAGCCTATTGTCCTGATGCGATGGGGCATTGGGAGACACAAAATTTTGATTTCTTGTCTGCATATGATAAGGCTGGACATGTTTTTACACATTGACGGGTGGAGTTGTCAGCAAATAAAAGCTGAATTATGGGACACTAAAGCACGCAAGTTCTTGTTGATGGATCACCATAATATGGCTATGGACATCTTTATACACAAAATGCTGTCTCCACGTAGGCGAAATACCCAACAGGGCAATACCTTACACAAAGATGTTTCGCCTCCAAAGAAAGAGAGTTACTAGGACATTTATCAACACACGATCTAGTTTAATTATCACCATAAAATGGTGCTGGACAAATAGATACACATTATTGAGTTCCATTAGAGGCGTACATTAATGGTTGATCTGGACACTTATTTACACACATTTTTGTTATTGGGTCGGACCATGTATCTTGTGAGCATCTTCGGACACAGTACCCTGTCAAATTGTCAGCATATTCTGTTTCATTATAGAGACAATTCTTTACACACCTTCTAGTTGTATTCTGACGATACAATCCTTGCTAGGGACATTCCTTGACACATGTTCTGTCTTTTTCATAAGCGAAGAAAGTTAATGGGCATAAGGCGATACATATGTTTTGTTCAAAATATGCGTATAAAGCAGGATAGCTTGGACATTTTTGTACACATTTGTTAGATGAGCTATCAGCGAGATCTGTATTCCAACATTGAGCTACACAAATTCTTGTTGTGTTTTATGCGAAGGTATTGGCTGGACAATTTTTAATACAAACTTTTGTAATATTTTCTGCAAAAGTAGAATCTTAAACAGGACATTTTGGGACACATTTAAACGTACTAAAATCAGCAAATGTACCTTATGGACATTTTGTTACACATCGCCATGTTGAACTGTCACCAAAAGTCAATGGATTTTTTAGACATTAATTCAAGCATCGCCAAGTAGAATTCTAAGCATATGTATTTTGAGGACATTGTTTAACACAAACACGTGAAATATCATCCGCCCATCGTTAATTTGGACAGTATGCTACACACACTTTATTATCAAGATCGGCAAAATAATTTGGATATGATGGACATTTTGTTACACAAAGCATAGTTGAGTTGTCTTTGAAATAGTTTGGATCAGAACATGTTGATCTGCATTTTTTTACTAACGGATCTCCATATAAATTGAGTTTCATAGAACATTTTTTTGTACATAATCTTGTAGTATCATCGCCAAAATATCCACCCGGACAAGTTGACATACCTGTTGAATCGAAAACACACTATTGACTCAATGGGTTACCATATGAGTTTGTTGGGCATTGAGTAACACATAGTTTTGTTATTGTATTTCCATAATAAACTGGATTTATTGGACATTGGGCTACACATTTTCTTAGTAATGGGTCAGCAAACTCCCCATCAGGACATGAAGTTCGGCATACTCTTGATGAGTTGATGGCAAAATATCCTAAACTACAGGTTGGTACACAAGCTCGCTTTGTTGGATCGGCAAAAGAATTGTCTGATTAAGGACATGATGGTGCACATGTACGTGAAATATTTTCAGCATAGCGATCGTAATCAGATGGACAGTTTAATACACATTTTTTTATTACATCATAACCATACATCATGGGTTTTGTTGGGCACTGGGATACACATTTCATTGTTGTGTTATCAGCATATGTTCCTGATGGACATTCAGTAACAGTCACGCATGATCTTGTCAAGTTATCAGCATACCGATCAAAGGTACATTGAGAAAGACAAGCTTTTTCATTTGGCGAGGCAAAAAGCGCAGGAACTTCAGGACATCTTTAAACACATCTTCTTGTAGAATTGTCTGCAAATGTATTTCCTGGACATAAAGTCACACAAAGATTGTTAACTTAATCAGCAAAGGTATTTTGACTAACAGGACAGATTTTAACACATTTTCTCGTAGAGAAATCACCATATGTAGTTTACGGACATGAAGTTACACAAAGATTAGTAACATCATCTGCAAATACAGTCGGTGTAGTCAAGGGACATTGATATTTATAGCATACACCTGCATATCCATAATATCCCTATGTACATACTTATATACATTGTCTTGTTCTTTAATTTGAGTATCCTGTCTTACAGCTAGATTAACATGTATGAGTGAGATTTTAGCTGAATAATGGGGATAAACAAAATGGTCGGCATTATCGGTTATTGTTTGGATCAGCGAATGTACCTTATGGACATGTTTTGACACATTTTCGTATTTATGGGTCAGGGTTGCCAAAGTATCCTTGTGATTGTGGACATGTTGAGACACAAAAGTTTGTAGAGTTGTCACCAAATTTACCTTGTGGACATTTTTTTACACATTTCCATGTCGACTGATCTGCATAATATCCAAGTTGACAACCAATTTCACACTTATTCGTCAATTCATCTGCAAATGTATCAGGTGGACAATTTTAGACACATAATCTGTCACTTTGACGAGCAAAAAGTTAAGGCACATCAGGACATTTAAGAACACATTCCCTTGTAGAATTATCAGCATAATAAGGAGATAAACAATTTTTTGTACAAGTTTTCGTCGTTGTATCGCCGAAGGTTTGAGTAGAAATATCACAAAATTATACACACATTTTTTTCACACTATCAGCGAAATATCCATCTGGGCAATCTAATGCTGCTACGCATGTTTTATTTAGTGTATTGGCGAATAATAACGTGGTTGGACATGCTGGGTAGCATATTCCATTGTATCCATAAGTGTTGTTGTAACATTCTGTCACACATGCTTTCATGTAAGGATCAGCATACAATCCACTGGGACAGTTTGTTTTTGTCACACAAATATTTTTGCCGTTTGAATCCTTGGTTTTGTACTGATCGCCAGTACATGATTGTTAGCAAAATCTTGATAAGCTATCAGCGTATAAATCAAGCGCACTATCACATGTAAGCACACATTATTTAGTAAATCTATTTCCGAACAATAAATTTGCCGCTGGACATTGAGTAACACATTTTCTATTAATTGAGTCTTTGAATTTATTTTGCTGGCAAGTTTTCATACATGTATTATTTTTTGTTTACGAAAAGTATCCCAATGGACATTGGGTGACACACTTGAAAGTTAAGGGATTGGAAAAGAAGCCTGATGGACATATTGTGATACAAGATCCCCACTGATTCGTTCCTGTAGCTAAGTATCCATATTGTCCTTTTGAGCATGAACTTACACACATGTGTGTTAATGAATCTGCATACGGATAAGTGCTGGGACACTTTTGTACACATTTTGATGTCGAGTTATCAGCAAAATATCCAAATGGACAAAATTGTAGACAATTTCTTGTCGGTTAATGAGCCCAATAATTGTTAGGACACTTACCAACACATTTGTAAGTAGTTTCATCAGCATATGTGCCGAGCTAACACCAAGTCGTACATGATTTGGGAACTTTATTCGAGTCTGCATACCAATCTGAACAGTTGGCCTTGCATTCTCTTGTTCTGTTGTCAGCAAAGTATCCACTTGGACATTAAGTTACGCATTTGTATGTCGTATAGTCAGCAAATGATCCAAGCGAAATGGGGCATTACATGATGCATTGATTATACGTTTACTAAGCGAACATTGGTGGCGACGTTGAGCATTGTGTGACACAAGCGCCTTATTGTTAATCAGAGTGAGTTCCTTAGGGGCAAGATTGTGTACAAGAGTTTAAAGAATCTGATTTATAGTAAGTGTTTGGACAGTTGCTGACGCATTTGAATGTCGTTGGGTCTTTGTAATATCCTATTGGGCATGTGCTTACACAAGTTCGGGTAGTGTCGTCGGAGTATTTGCTTTGTACTGAGCAGTTGGTGACGCATTGGCTGCCGAGTGCGTAATGGCTCGGGCCGGGGCAGAATGGAACACACGAGCGATTGAATTCATAAGCATATGTATTGCTCTGACATGTTGTTAGACATTTTCTTGATGACAAATCATGCCACTCACTAACCAAACATGATGACACACATTTTCTTCCATTTGAAGTCGATGCAAATGTAAGTGGATTTGATGTACATATTGGAACACAACTGAGTGAGGTGTCGTCAGCAAAGTTTGGATCAACACAGGTGGATGAGCATGAATTACTTTTTGGGTTTTTGTACAAGCCAGCAGCACAGTCAGACACACAAGTTCTATTGGCTAAGTTTGAGACAAACCCTGTTGAGCATGATGTTTCACAAAACGATGTAATAGGATCACCATAAGTAGCAGGCGGACAGACATCTACACACTTTTTTGTGCTTCTATCAGCAAAATTACCACTACATTTTAATACACAAGCTCTTGTCAAGTAATCGGCATAATAATTTGCCGGACAATTAGATGCAATGACACACTTTTTATTGACATTATCCATATAGTTGTTATCAGGGCAAAAATAGACACATTGTTTCCCACTGATATAAGTATTGTTTGGGCAAGTGGAAACGCATTACATTGAATCGTCGCTGGCATAAGTGCCTGATGGGCAGTCGCTGAATTGGACGCATTTATTTATTGTCAGGTCGGCGTAGATTGGGATGTTAAGGATGGAGTGTTTTGGGCATTTTTATACACATAAGTTGTCATTGGGTTCGTAGAGTACGGGGCAAGTTGCTACACAAGATCTTGTTTTATCATTCTTTTTAAGTCCACCATTTGCACATGCGAGTTAGCAACTTTGTGAAAGATCATCAGCATATCTCAGTTGAGGATAACTTGAGCAAACAGCCTCACAGCTCATTGTTGTAGGGTCTTTATAAGTCTTATACGTGGAGTTAAATGTACAAGTAGTTTTGCATGTTCTTGATGCCTAAATGTCTCGATAAAGATTGGCTGTTTGGCATGTTTTAACACATTTTCTTGTAGGAGCCATATCAGGGTCACCAAAGTATCCTGAGTCAACAAGTGATGCTGGACAAATATCAATACAAACTCTTGTAATGTCATAAGCGAATGATGGTGAGGGGCATGAAGTGACACATTTTCTTGTTGAATTGTTTCCATACGTGCTTGGTGTTGATGAACACGTTTATTAACACAAATGTGTGTTGTCATCCGCCCATGTGTTGGGTGGACACTAGAGTAATGGGTTTTTTATACATATTTTTGAGATTTTATTCCCCCATGAATTAGCCGCACATACAGACACACATCTTCGATCAGTATCTTGTTGAGCGAAATATCCATCAGGACAAGTCTTCACGCACATATCTCCAACTGAGTCACCAAATTGTCCTTGTGCTAATGGACAAATACTTACACAAGATTTTGTTGAGTTTTATCTAAATCTGAATGTTCCAACGCAATTAGTTACACATTGGCCACCTTATGGTATAGAGTCATCTGCATAGTAAGTGTCTGGGCATGTAAGAACACAAAGTTTTGTTACATACACGTCAGCGAATGTCATGGCTGGTGTCTTTGGGCAGTAAAAAACGCAAGTTCTTGTCGTGTTTTAAGCATACATATTTGTTGGGCAGCTTCGTGGAACAACACATGTGTAAGTTAAATTTTCTGCAAAGTGGCCAATCGGGACAGCTGAACAAGTCGACACACAGAGATGATTTTGGCTTTAAGCAAACGACCCATACCCACCACAACTCGTCAAACATAATCTCGTAGTATTTTCACCATAACTTGTATTGTTACATACACTGATACACGCCCATAATATACTATCACCATAATTTGGATATAGACACTGACTTACACAAGTTTTTGTTGAGTTTTGTGCGAAATAATGACTTCCTATAGTTTGGCAATCTACAGGTTTAACACATAAATTAGTAACAGAGTTTCCATAATATCCATTTGAGCATAATAATGGATCTGAATAACATTTTCTTGTTATAGGGTCGCCATAAAATCCACTACCACAATCTAATACACAAATTCTAATGCCATCCTTTGCATATTGTCCTGATGGGCATTCGTATTGGCAGACTGGTGATGTTGATGAGTTGACGCCGTACATTGGTGATGTGCATACTGGTTAGCAATTTCCTGTGATGTTGTCTGCGTAGCGGATTGAAGAATTTGAGCATGATTGGACGCATTTGTTTAGTTGCCAGTCGCCATAATAATTGTCTGTACAGTCTGAGACACATTGTAGAGAGATTGGGTCGCCGAATGGCAATGTTCCTGTACATGTTGGTACACAGGTTAATGTCTGGTTGTCGGCAAAATGATTAGCTGGACAGTTTATTGCCTTAACACACTTTTTTGTATCTTTGTTTCCATACAATAAAGCCGGTGATCTACTACAATTAACATTACATTTCCTACCATCCTGATAATCACCAAACAACCCACCCGTACATGTACCCACACAGTAACCATTTTGAGAGTATTGTTAAGGGACTTATGAACATAGAGTTACACAAAGATTAGTGAATGAGTCTCCAAAATATAACGCATTTGAACAGGATGTCTAACAACCTTTAGTAAAAGGATCAGCATAAGTTCCTGCTGTACATGATGTCCCATTGACACATTTTCTTTGAGTTGCAGCAGCATATGTAGTGTTCGAGCACTATGTTTTTACATTTGTGCATAGTCTTGTCATCTCATCAGCCCAGAATCCTAGATCGCATGTTTGCACGCATACGCGATTGGCTGTCTTATTTTGTCCATAGTAAGTTAGTGGACATTTCAGTACACATGGTCGACCTGTTAATGGGCTTCCGAAATATCCGCTTGGGCAAGTTGAGACACAAAGATGAGATATGGGGTCACCATAATATGGACTTGGACACCCAGTCGCACATACACCCTTACCTGCAACAGTATAATTGTCACCGTAATACAGATCAGGACATGTTGCCATACAAAGTTTATTTACTGAATATGAAAATGTAGACGCTGTACAAGTAGTAACACATTTTCTCTGTGAGTGAAGAGGGTCGCCATATTCAGTAGCAACCGTACAATTGGGTACACATTAATTTGTTGATACTTGCCCGAATGTTGGTGTGGGTGAAGCACTGCATTTTTGAACACATGATCTGTTTGCCTGGACATCGCCAAATAATCCTGTTGATGAAGAGTTGCAAGAGTTCACGCATATACGTGTGGAGCCAGATACGTAACTGAACATGGGTGGGTTAGAGGGGCAAATGTTAACACAGACTCTTGAGTCCCAATGAGCGTAACCTGTGGTGCATTGTGTTTGGCACTTTCTTGTTGTATTTTATCCAACTTCGCCTAAAACAGTACAAAATTTTTCACACAAATGTGTATTATCATCAGCAAAATATCCGATAGGACAATTTAATGGGTCTTTAACACAAGTTTTATTAAAGGGATTTCCCCATTGAGAATTTTAGCAAACCAATACACATGTACGATTATTTGGTGAAGCTAATGCTATCTGGCGATAATAATTATCAGGGCAATCTTTGAGACATAACTGAGTAACAGGGTCGCCATAAAATGGTGGTATGCATAATGTTACACAGTACCCTGTTACATTATAGCCAAAAGATGCATAACATGTTTTCATACAACGATTTTCTGACAAATGATTTTGTTTGAAGTATCCATTGGGGCAATCTACTACACATTAGGCTAAATCCTAATCCTGCCATCCTGAGGGGCACACATCAACACATTTAGGATTGGTAAGCCTATTTTCCAGTTGGTAATACCATCCAGTGGGACATTTGGCTACACATGCCCAGTTAGCTGTTGGGGTTGGGCCATAAGCCATAAAGCTTGTTGGACAAATATCTTAACAACTTCTTGCAGCAGCTCCATCATATTTGTACTAATTATACACGCCACAGTTTGTTACGCATAATTTTGATGAGTCTTGAGCGTAATATGGTATAGCGCCAACTAAAGGACAATTTTGTACACAAAATCCAGTTGTAGGGTCACCAAATCTATTCGGTGCTGTACAACTTGTTGGGGGGACACATTTTGCAGTTATCGTGTCCTTGTAGTAGCCAGGATTACACGTGAGTGTACACAACCCAGACTGTTCATAATACCCCAAACCCGTATTACAAGTACACGTGTTATTAACAACCCTTCTTGTTGAATCAGTACACGTCAGACAATCAGTCTGCAAGGGCCCAGTACAAGTCGCACATACAGAATGACATCCTAAAACAGTAACTACAACATCCTTTATTCCCCATTGCGGATAGGTGCCATAGAGATCAGAGTTTGAGCCAACATAAAAAGTAACGTAATTTGTTGTAGGTTGGTAGAAATATTAAGCATTGAGTGTCATTAGATAATCAAGGTCGTTAGTTCCACAAGCTTATTATCCATATGCACCGAAGTTGTTATAAGTCCATGTCCATACTGGCTGGTTGGTAGTGGAGTCTTTTTTAAGCCAGATGGCGCCTGTTTTGTTCCATTTATCGATGAACATGATTCTCAACTTTACACTCACTCCATAATAATTCCTTACACTAATGGAGTCAGATTGATATAACAAATACTTTCCAGTTTGTGTTTGCCTATAGCCCCATAAAAGTGAGTGACTGCCACAAGTTGTTTAAACACTATGGGATAAAGAAAACTGGCCAGATCCTGTACCTGAGGGGTAGTAATGTGATCTTATTGTCTGGGTGGCAACACATGAACCTGCTGATAGCGTGTAGCCTTGTTCGCATTATGTGCATTGGTTAGAGGCCGGTCCGCTACAAGCTTTACAGTTATAGTGGCATAAAGTGTCACAGGACACATACGAACTCATGTAATATCCCCGAAGGCAATAACATTTATCAGGACTCCATTGTGTGGATACACTGCCCGGGAGATAATACGCATATCTTAAACAACTTTTCTCATCAACACATTTCCCACTGACCAACGCATACCCGAGCAAGCAACTTGTACATGACAACCCCTCACTACAATAAATATCTGTACACCAGATATTGCCATCATTCCTTGTGATGTTGATGTTACAATTTGAGCACCCCCCTGGACATTGGTAGCAAATCATGTTGTTAATCGATCCGTAGTAACCTTTTACGCTTGTTGGACTTGTAGAGGTGGGACACCATTGTCGGCATTAGCTCCATGTGTTGTTCACGTTGAACAAGTATCCAGTGTTGGAATTAGTAAATGTAGATTATGTGCCTTGGCAGCGACTACAATTTGTGCTGTAGATGTCGCATTCTATACATCGTGAATAACACAATTTACATTCTGTGTCGTGAAAATCAGCAGTTGTATTATAGTGGTCCTCATACTCTCCGATGGGACAATTTTATGAACATATGGGTAAAGAGGTCCATTTAAAATAACCATTTGCGCAGCTTGTACAGTTTGAGTTACTTGGACCGGTACATTATGTACATCGTTTATCGCATAAAATGCATAAGTTAGTTTCATAACGATACACATAACTTTCCCAACTCGCACCATTTCCTCCACCATTGATCGTTGAGGCATTTACATAAGGTGCATATCCTGTGTAGCGATTTCCTGTTTAGGAAGTTCCGCCACGATAAGTCCTAAAGTAAAAATAGTTTGGACATCTTGATGTCATACATATTTTATCTCGTGATTGGCATGTTTCACTTGGGCTAATAGTTCTTAGGTATCGGCATTTTCTACAGTTTGTTTTGCTCGCTGGTTGGGTATTGTCGGCCCATGGAAATCTGGATTAACATGTGGATTTATCATCAATTAAAAAGGCCATGTCTCTACACATGTAGCATGTGTAACTGTTGCCGAGACAAAATTTGCAGTTTGAGTCACAAGCTCCACAGGTTCTTGTTGATGTTGATATGACGTATTAACCATAATATCCGCCTGATGTAGAATAGTCGCCGGTTGGGCAATAACTTTCACAAACGCTTCTTTGTGCCCATTTATAATTGGGGCCATAACAAGTGCTACATTAATAGTTTCCAGCTGCAATACACGTTGCGCAATAAGGATGACAAAATTGATATACATAAATATTGTTGTAATAAACATAATGAGTTTGAGTATAGAACGTATTACTAACAACATAATTCTCACAGCCAGAGTAGTTCCCACTAGGGTCTTGATAGCAGTAAGGACCCCATCTACAATATTCATAGCTCCATATAGCTGTATAACAACTATAATTATTCACTTGTTGGGTACAGAGACAAATGATTATTAAGAACAGCAAAGTTCTTTCAACCATTTTATATTTCTTATTCTATTCTAGTATCATCTTTAGTCAATATGAGTCTTTTAAG
>JGI24217J29970_1008622_pt1 | contig 12594 bp, 12 predicted proteins | sample EnhBioin_Aerobic_FD_29970 | JGI IMG/M metagenome (IMG submission 29970) | reverse complement strand
ATCTGGTTTTATTTTATAGAAGGATCAAATATTTCTTTCAGTCATCAAGCTGTGTGAGCATAGCCACACCTCTTTTAACCCAGTGATCACTATTTGTGCTTTTTTCAACGGGCAAAGTCATGCTAAGGACGTAGTTGGTAGAATGGCCTGTTGTAGAAAGCACACCTCTTCTAACTGAGGTTTTATAAACTGGGCATGTGTAGGATTCATCCAATGATGGTTCTTTACGATTGTTGGTTGGAAGGAGTAAAATGTAAGGAACCGCTGAATACAATACTTTAGGTAATGATTCATTTAGACATTTTAAGTCTTAATCCCATCTGGCACCATCAAAGAACAAACCATAAATATAGCAGCCATCGGTTGGTGGTTTGTGAACGTCATTTTACTTGCTATTTTTAGGAATGACGAAGTAATCAAAAGCTAAAGTATCGATAGGAATCTTATATTTTCTTGCATAGTTTTGAAGGACACCTGTCAAGAAAGATTGTGTGAAGAAAAATCCAGAAATCCAGAAATTTGGAGGAGCGCCCTCTTCAATCCATTTTTGCATGAATTTAAGTCTCTAAACAAAATCGTTAATCCAGCTTCCTAATGGTTTTAAACTTGGATAACTAACTTTATGCCACATATCGGGCACTTTGTTATCAAATAGGCTGTTAAAAACTATTTACAGCTCTTGACTCATAACTACAAAACCGTCGATGGCTTTATCAACGTTTATTAAACTACTATGGACTGTTCTTAATAATTTGTTGAATCTGAAAAGTTCTTGTTGAAGCACAGTATTCATGGATTACTCGTATTTGACTGGATGTTTTTTAATAGCTTCATCAGTATCGAAAGGTTTTGGCAATTTAACTAAAATTTCTTTGATTTTCTATTTAATCATATGCTCAGCTGAGGCTCCAGATCCTCCAATATCTCTTGGCAACAACATTAATACAGTCTCACATATTGTGTTTGTTTCGATAATAGCGGAAGAAATTTAAGCGTTGGGATGGAGACCAAAAACTTATGTACTGTCGTTCATTGGTAAAGCTTTAATATAATCAAGAGCACTTCCAAAGGTTGGAATATCCAAAATTTTATAAACTCCATCTTTTGTCATTTTGAAGTCGTTCTTTAAGATACCTTCTGAATAGAAAGTTTTCAAGATAATTTTAATAAGTCTTCTATCCATTGGATCTGTGACTCTACCTCCGTAGTTGGCTTCAGCTGCCATGTAATTCAAAGCCTCATATGGAATCATTTCATATTCATTCAAGAACATCTTTAATTGACTCTGAGAAATAGCGAAATCTGCAGCTGTAAACTCATAAGGAATATTCCAGCCTAAGGGTCCGAATTTTCTTCTTTCTAAAATCAATGCATGGAAGAATGAGAGACCCAAAAACATTTTCTTCCATTAGACAGGTTTTTAACATTCTTCATACTTTGTCTCATCTATAGTTGAGAATGAACGGATTAAGTTATTTTTAAGGCCTCTTGGAGGTTCATAAGTCATCTTTATACCTTTCATCAAAATTGTAACAGGGAAAATATTTGATGGCATTGAAGTCAACCAAATTCTAAAGTCTCTATGAATTTATGTTGCATTTTCCAAAATTCTTTAAAGTTAAGGCATAAATGATGGAGCCAAGTGACAGTTTTGAAGCAAGACCCATTTACCTTCAGTCATAGCTAATTTAATAGCTCTTTAGGCAAGTTATCCTTGACCTTGACCCAATGACAAACTGGCCAAGTTATTTTTGAATCCCATTTTTTCTGCAAGATGTGTAATTTATAAACGAGGATCGGCACCAGGACTTAGAATAAATATTAATGGAGTATTGCAGTCACTATCTTTATAGGTTTGTTCCAAATTGAATGGTGGGGGTTCAATATATTGTCTGCCAATTTAATCACGAATAATATTTTGAATTGAATGTGTGAACTTATCTGGTCGGATAACTCTAATCAATAAAACTCTATGGAAGTTTGAACAATCTTTCCATTTTCCAGGCCATTTTTCTGTATAAGGATCTTGAGAGTTATAGATTGCGGTGAATTATTTGGCATAGGTTTTAAAGTCATTAACAATACTTTCGAATCCATGAATAGTTTTAGATATTTAACATATCGTGCACCACATTTTATTTGTAAGCCAGGGAATTGATTCGGGAATTGGCTCACTGCTTTCGATCCAAGTACCACCTACCATCATAAATCTAATCTCAGAATTTTCTATTTTCTTTTCAGAAGTCATGATCTTCATAAATATTAAGAACGAGAATATGAGTTTATCTTTTTCTAACAAACTTCGACACAAGGATTCATAGAAAAGTATTTGGAATTTGTCGATGATATTCTTGCATCTATTTTCTTTTCCAGGAATCGATTTCTCGATAGCTCTTTCAAATAAGTTAATGTAGAACTATAATGACCATTGATAAGTTGGCTCAATGTTGGCGAGATCCAAAGTGATGAAATAAAGGTTGGATATTCTCTTTGATACTTATTTATAGAAGTTTCTGATACCATTAAATTGAGTACGGAAATATTCGAGTTTTTACATTTTTTCTGAAATTTATTCAGCTTCTTTCTTCGAATTTTGCAATGTGTCAATAAGTTTTTCATCATCAAGTAAATTTCCTTCAGCAGAACCCAAAAGTTTGAGAATCAAATTTTAAGTGTCAGTTTGTTTTTTCTTGTTTGCGAAAAATTCTTTAATGTTTCTTTGTTTTTGTTACTCTTTGATTGGTTCTTCCATTTTAACAACAATATTAAGCATTTGATCATCAAGTCCTTCTAATGTGACCTGGAAGTTTAGAAGTGTAACTTTGACACAAACTTATGGCGAATAGTGAGGTCTTGCAAGTTTTGTAGTCATGTAGAATCTAAAGTCATTATTGTATTAAAGTTCTTTATCACCGAATTTAAGCCTGTAAGAAGCTCCTGATTTAATAAGTTTCTTTTGGAGTACAGGTTCAAAAATACTGTCAATAGTTTAGCCAACATTTTCCAACAATAAAGGAATACCAAACTGGATAGTATTTTCCAAAATAAGTTAAAGTTCTTTGTGTGATTTATTTGATCTGATAATCTTAAGATCATTCTTATGTTCCTTGATTTTGATCCAGTTGTTTGCCTGAATTTGAGGATCAATCATTAATGGCCATCTGCTTGAATTTTTAAGAATGATAGCATTATCGATTGAGAAGTCATCGTTTGGTAATTGTTACTGGTTAGTCCATCCACCAATTTCAAGAGGGTTGGATAAAATATTTTGAAGTGAAAAGTTTATATTTGACTTTATATTAAGACTTTTGAGGAGTTACTTCCATTATGAAACTGTATCGTCTCTGTAACTGATTGGGAAAGCACCCATGTAAGCAATAATGCCTGAACATAAAACACAATCTCCCAAGACTGTTTCTTTCTATCCGTTCCATTAAACGACCTTATGACCCCAGGCAATTTTTTCACCACCAAGACCCTTTATCAATTTTTATGCACGTTCAAGTTGAATGATACATTTTTAAACGTTTCTCTTTAGTTCTTCTTATTTGTCTTTAGCTTTTTTATACTTGTCTTCCAACTCTCTCAGAAGTGAAAGAACTTTTTCCAATGCAGCCTTTTTCTCAGCTAAGGTAGCTTCAGCTGACTTAAGTTTTTATTCGGCTTCAACAAGTTGTTTCTTTTTGGGCTCTACAACCAACAATGCTTCATAAGTATTGACAACAGCTCTAATCCATAAAGACAAAGAACCAGCAGCTTTGGAGGCATTAAAAACTTTTTACTTTTCGAATTATGGTTTAAGCATGAAATTTTTCAATTTGACGATATTTTTTTATGGAATAGCTTTAATTTTATCCTCTCTGAAATCTTTGACTCTTTGTATAAGTTTAGCATTGAGTAAATTCTTTTTGGAGTATCCCCAGAAATCTTGAATTTTTTACATTGATCCGGGCTCTTTTGGAGTGAACTTGATTTTAGAATCTTCTTCAAAAATGTAACAGACACCCTCCATAACAATGGCTGCTGCGAGAGGTGGATTGGCATATGATTTTAATTGGGTCATGTCATCCTGTGATATTTTGTCTAAAGCAGCTGCGGCTTAATCCAATAATGGTAGTACTCTATCGAGATCGGCCTGACAATCTGCTCTAAGTTTATTGGCCTCATCTCTTTGAATGTTACACTCTTTTTCTTATTGTTAGCAAATAGCTCTTTCGGCATCAGCTTTTTTCTGATTTTTTTGAAGGTCAACAAGAAGCTCCTTATTTTCTACAGTGGCGATTTAAAGTTTAGGTTTAAGTTATTCAAGCTATTTTTGCATGACTCCTACTTGAGCCTAAGTTTCTGCAATTTTATTACAACCATCTTGATATCTCTTTATCTGTCCATCAACATCGCTCTTTCTCGCTGATAAAAGCTTTTTCATAGTATTCAACAGTTCCAAATAACTTGTTGGGGTAACATAGTAATATCTTCTGAGTTATTATTGATATCTGTTTCTAAGCTTGATAACTCTCAGTTGCATGTCGACTGATATTTTTACCAAACCTTTACGTAAAACTTAATCATCAATTCCCATGTTATCTTTAAAGTGACTGTCAGCTGTCGAAATCAAGGCTTCTTAAGGCCATGGTAAGAACCAGTCAATTGTGGTACAGTTGACTAATGTGGGGAAAGTTCTTAATCTTCTTCTGAAATCCTAACCGACTGGAGACATGCAAATAACCATGTGCAAATTATTTTTACAAAGTTGGACGAAATATTGATACTTTTCATTGAATGAACCAACAGGTTTGATTGAGGTTATTTCTTAAACTATTTTTGCCTTTTCTTCAGTAGGGAATAAGTTTGGAATTTCACCATTGTTAAGGATGTTACAGACTTATTCGACCATGGATTATCTGAGGATTTGAGTATCAGAAAACAAGAAGATAGTTTGTCTTTGTTCGAGTCCAGCGATTTTCATAATTTTTTGTACTTATTAAGCCCAGTTCTTTGAGTTGACTTCATTATACTCAGTCATGTAAGCAATATAAGAACTTAACATGGCCAGTGATTTTCTACCACTGCCTCCAACACCGACTAAAAGTGCATGTCCGAAAGTTGTTGTTAAAACTCTAACAATTTTTACAATATGCTCAATGGCAACCATGAAAAGTACAAGGTTCATTCTGTTGGCTGAATACAAATTGTTAAACTCTTCCAAGTAAGCCTAGCATTTCTTTTTAACTGCTTATCTATTTGTGAGTTAGCAATAAATGTCATTTAATGGCTTTTTAGTCGTGTCTCCATCGGGGTAAATTGTTGGAACAAATGATGCCCATAATAAAGGTTAAACTTGAACCAAAGATGACCAATCTCTCTTAAAGTTTGTTCTCAACATTTCTTTCAATAAATTGTCAAAGAAAGTTTGATCCTCATTAGAAATGAGACGATCCTTGAATATTCTTGAACATTCATGGGCCCATAATTTTAAAAAGTCATTTTCATTCTGGAAAGATTTATTTGTAGCTTTTGTGATTCCTTGGAATACTTTTGAGAGATCTCTTAAGTTATAAATGTAGTGAGACTTTGCTGGTGTGGGAAGAAGCTCTTTGGATGTCTGAACCTTTGTATAAAGCTCGATTGTTGAATGAACAATATTTTCCTTCATACTAGTAATAGCTTTAGGGAGAGCTTGTGGGAGTGAAATGAAGTACCATTCCAAAATGTTTCCGAATATTTTATTGAGTGATTCAGTGTCAAATGGCTCAACATAAATTAAATTGTAGTGTCTTAGATATCTCATAGTAACAACGTTACGGCCTCCTATTGGGGGAAGCATAGCTGCGATAAAGTTGATTCCACACAAGTGTTTGAATTATTTTGTATCGAGGTCATACCAACCACCATTATCCATCCATTGTCTCAGAAGTTAAATTGGAGGTTGAGCGCCATACTTTTCTTTTTGTGGCATGTTAAGATCATCAATGAAAATAACAATTTCATTTTTACCTTCTTCAGGCCAGAAATAACCTTTTCTTCTTCTTGTGCAAACTTTGGAATCAACCAGTCTTTGAACTTGATTTGCATTGGTCTGTCCTGAAAAGGCAGTTGTTAAGAAAGTGTACTCGGGATTATAATAATTTTGATTGAGTTAATTTGCAACATTAATCGACTTACCAGTACCTGTTGGACCACAGAAAAGTACATGCATATGATTTTTAACATTAAGATTGAGGAAGTAATTGTGACGAATTGAATCGTTAGTGGGAATAATAAGTTAATTATAAGTGATATTCTTTGGAATAACAAAAGCAGCAACAGTTTGCGACCAGTTTTGCCATACTAACTTTTCCATATTGTAAAACATATCAAAAATGTTAACTTTCTCAGGAAGTTTCGCACCATAAATGAGAGGATGAAGCTCATAGTCAGGATCAATTTTGTTCTCAACCATGATATCTGGACTTCCATTGATCAGATGAATAAAGAATGTATTGAAAGTCTTTCTTGAGGTCTCTTACAAAGCAATACCGATAGACCATATGGTACAGAAAACGACTAAATTAGAAATAACGTCTTAAATTTATTTTGGAATTTTAGCTTACTCATCACCATATGGCTTTAAATATGTTTAAAGAATTCTCAACAAAGTATTTACGAAAGTCATTTCAGATTGATGGACAATAAACTTACCATACTTTCTTGTCCAAGCTAATGAACCGTTAATGATATACTTGAGCTTATCTGTTAAGGTTTGTTTATATTTGTCAAGTCTTTAGGTAAGATTAAGGATGAACGTTTTTACAAGAGCAAACCAGCCTAACTGTTTAGTTTCTAAGAAGACCATACCACATCGAGAGACTGTAGCTGGTGAGGCTTGGGATAAATCTTAAACTTCGAACATCATTGTCATCCAACTGGTAAGTTTGATGATTTATCCTGATGTGAGACATAACTTTTTGTTATCATCAAGCACAGTGTTCATGTTTTAAATCCACACTGCATCAACAGGACCATCAAATACAACCCATTTACGTTATTTAAGATCAGCTTATTCAGCACATTTTCTCATTAATATAGCAATGACACCATCTGACCAACTTTTAGTGTTAGGGTCCAGTTTACCATACAATTGATCTGATGTGATTGATTTGGGATTGAGCTTGAGCTGTTGGACTTTGACAAAGTTTTGCAATCCTGCTAACGATGTAATACCTTAAGCCAAAACTTCTGTGATTTTACTTTTTCCTGAAAAGGCAGCACCAACCACCATTAAACCGTGTCTGACATTCACAGTATCAAAAAGTTGGATACATTTGCTTAAAAATCCTTCTTAGGGTTGAAGATTTTTAGAAACACAATAACTGACCAATGACTCTTGTAGCTTTCCATAATCTATTTTAGGGAGTTTGGTTGAAGGGAATAAATCTGATGTGATGGAGGAAAAGAGAGGAACGTCATTCACTGTAAATTTAGGAATGTTGACATCCATTAAGGCTCTCAAACAAACAACGTCTTCTTTGTCATCAAGCATGACTCTTTTAAGATTACCTGCTGCAGTCAAAATAGCTTTTAAAGCTCTCATACCAAAATCATAATGGTCTTGACTTGAAAGTTGTTCTGAAGAAAGTTTAAGTGAAGCGACAATTTTTCTGGCGAGATCTCTGGCTTCTTCAAAACCAACAGAATACAAATAAATTTCAGCGATCAAAGCATAGTCTGGCACCATCATAGCGCATGGTCTGAATAATGCCTTTAAGTTATCAGGCAATTAAGATCTACCAGCATAACCTGGGTTCATTGTAATATTGATGGCACACGAAGGGATCAAAGTGATATCTTAACCGTCAAAGTTAAAGATTTTCTTTCTTTATCTAATGGCAGATTGAATGGTTAAGACTTGCTGAGCGATAACTGACAAGACTTCAAGATCGATTCTGTTAAACTCATCAAAACAGCACCAAGCACCGGAACTGGCAAGTCCTTTGAAGAACTTTCTCATAGCAATGTAATTAAGACCGTCTGAGCAGTTAAACACAACGCATTGAACAGATAATGCTTTAGAAAGATCCTTAACAGTTTAAGTTTTACCAGTACCAGCTGGACCTTCAGGAGCACCACCATAATAAAGATGGAAAGCTCCCATTAAAGTACGATAACAACGATCAGTAAGTGGAGTAATGACCAATCTTGGACTGTTACCCAAATATTCGAATGCATAATGAAGTTAGGCGTTAATCATTTTAACAGCCAATGGAGCTTTGGGGTAATGATCTTGATGCCAATAATATCTTAACTGAGCTATCCAACTGAAATCCTGAATATGGCTGCAGTTTTGTTCTAATAATGATTGGATGACATCTTTTCCGTGGACGTCAATGGTGACTAAAGCTCCTAATGTTAGTCTGTCGAGTTCGCTTAAATCTGTTCTGACTAAAACAACGATTTCTTTTAATTCATCAACTAATTATGCTACGAACTATTTAACTCTTCCATTTGAGATGGCTTATTAGGCTTTGTTGGTCCATCTGATCATGTTAACTCCTAAAACAGTCTGGGCTGGCCATTTTCTAACCCAATCAACTCTTTGTGTTTCATCTTCAATTGAAGTTTTTGTTATCTTTTTCAATGTCTATATCATGACTCCTTCAATTTAATGTAACCATCTCTCAACGTTACCTTTCTTCTATCCTTCATTGACATCGACTCTTTTTGAAAAATCGACTTATTATTTTTACATTGATACCATTCCTGAAACTATTCCCTTATTCATTTTAAGTTGGCCAATACCTTCAAAACATTTGTTAATATGTCTTTGGACTGTTTCTGGGTCTTTAGTTTGAGCCAAGATTTAAAGTAATTCTTAATCTGACAAGAAATAGAATCTTGGGAAGAATCTTCGCTTGGTTTCCAAATATTAAGACAAACTTTTTTGAATTTAGTCCAACAATCTGTTACTGTTTTAGAATTCTCCTTTATACTTTTATGAATCAATATTGTCCCAAATATTTTTTTCCTTTGTAAAATATTACAATGTGAGTTTCCAATGTTTATCAACTTGATCAAACTTTTGTTTTTCAACAGGCATTTTTTGTTGAATGTCTTCAGATGAGAAAATTGGTTCAAGATACATCCATCCTCTTTGAGTTTTGATCCAATTTTCTAAGGTGTCCTGAATGAGGACAATTTTAGCCTCAACATTGTTAGCTCTGGTAATAATTGGTTTGATATATGGTGAACTTTTCATCATAAGAAGCGAGTTAAGGTTATCATCAAGAATTTGAGTTGAATCATCAATAGCTTAAAGAATATAAGTCGATGCTTTGGGGTATTGTTTTGTTTGAATTTAAAGTTTTTTGAGTTCCTCAATAATACCATTAAGTTTCTTTTCAAGACTCCATTGCTTTTCTGCTTTTTTGGAGATTTCTTAGATTTGTTATCGGTACTTATCCAAACCTTTTTCAAGAATAAACTTTAACGTGAGTTAATCATTAGGTTCGATCTTTTCAACATTACAAGCATCAGATATTTCCTTCCAATAATGCAACTTTTTAATAAGCGCTTAGGTAGTAAGCAACTAAATCAGCCATAAAGTTTATCTAAACTTTTCAATATCCTCTTTCATCGCATTGATAATATTCGACGCTGTTTCATTATTGAGATTATCGAACTCCTTAATCAATTAAATAGTCTCCTTGAGATACTCCCTGTTAATAGACTTTTCCAATTGAGCGAAGTTATTTTTCAGCAATGGACCGTTGATAGTCTTTTGCTTTTCTAGATCGAACTTAATGGCAGTTGCCCACATTCTATAATATGGTTGGAAATTGGTTTCTATTGCCTATAATTGTTCATATGTAGATTGTGGCTGTTTGAACATTTACTAACGATGGTTGAATGACTCAACTTGTTTCTTGCATTCGTTTATTGTCTCCTTGAACTTGTCTACTTTTGAGTAGTATTTATTCACTTATGAATATTCGGCGTATTTCTTTATTTATTAAAGATCCTTTTCGATTTCTTAAAGTCTTTTGATGAATTGCTCTTTTTCGTTGTCTAACTTTTATGACAATTTTGCCTCTCTTTCTTGGATGATTCTCACTGCATCGCTGACGGCATCCTTAATGTTCTGTGGCCAGATCTTCAATTGCCAAAAACTGTTGTATACTCTTTACTCGATGTTGTACAAGTACTTTTATAAAATTTCAAAGTAACTTCCAATCGTATCAACCTCATTCTTTAATTTTTGCATTGTTGTATCATTCTCACTTACTAACTTGTGTAATTCTTTAAGTTCTTATTCATTCAGTAATCCAGGCTCTTATGGGGTAAGCTTCTTTTGTCTATCTTCATAATTCTTTTTGATGTTTTTAATACTTTCACTACAAATTTAAAGAATTTTCTTCAAAATTTCATTCAAAATCTCAACTGATCTGGCAACAAGGGTCTCTTTTGCCATTTTAGTTCTCACCTGGAACAATCCACAATTAACTTCATCGATTGATAACTTTTATATTGTCTTTTTGGCATTGTAAATTTCATTCAATTTACCTTAAATTTAGTCCTTATCAAAAAATGTAATTGAAGCAACTCCTTTTGAAGGGAATAGTTCTTTCAATACACTTGTTGTCGACTTTTCTATCAAGTAGCTGAAGAACTTGAAATGGTTGAGGATTTATAAAGGCTTTTGGCTTGCTTCTCTAATGAAGTCGCTAATATATGTTGAAGGTTCAACAAGAACAGGATCCTCTTTTGACAATGGGTATGATGGAACACTTTACAAATTCAATAAAGGAATAAGATCTCTTTCTATCTTATTGAAAGAGTTAGAAATAGTCTCTAAAGTTTAGAAAGGACTCAACAAAACTTATTCAACAGATTCTAAGCTTGGCTCAAAATAAATAGTCTCTTCAATTCCGCCTTATTAATCAACACCGCTTTATTGTTTGATTAATTAAGTCTTGCTTACTTATCCTTTAACTGCCTTGGCTTTTGGATCTTTTTTCTTCTTTTTAGTTGCGGTCATATTTATGTTCATTTGCAAAATTAACAATGGGCATGATCTCAACCTGTGATATTCATTTGGTTTTGGTGGCATAAAAGATTTCACAAAGTTTACATAACTTTAAATTCCTTATCCAATGATTTTTTCACGAATAATAGTGTTGAAAAGGACATCAAATTTTATGATGACTTTCTTAAGATGGTCAGATTCATAAGCTTCTCTTTAAGTAACGAAGAATCGATATTCTTACTTTAAAATGTGTTGGATTTAACTTATGATGTGAGACCTCCAAATAATTTACCAGTTTTATTTTGAGTTCAATGACTCTTTGTCAAGTCTTTATTTGAAGTTTTAGAGTAAATAAGTAACATTGTTTTAAGGAATAGTACCAAGTAATTTGTATTTATTAACGATTTCAATACCTTTTTGAAGAACTTGTTTTTCACATTTTAATTACTTTGGTTTTGTAGAAATGTGATTTTCTGCAATTATAGCTTTGGCTTATTCAAATTATTAATATCTGTTGTACTTTACGATTGGCAAAGATTAGAATTATCCAACCGAAGGAAGAGGCTCAGGTAAAAGCATTTGGTTTTTCTTATCATACAATAAAAACTTCTTTTCGTAACTGTTATGAAGAGATTTTATTTCATCCAATAAAAGAGGGAACATAGGATGAGTTGAGTGATTTTGAACTAAACTTGATGTTAATGATTGTGGCATTGGGGCGATTATTTTTTCATCAACAGATTCGATATATTTTTGAAGTTTAATTGCCTGATCAGCTTGTTTTTGACGCTCCTTAGTCAGTTAGAGTCTTTAGGCAAACTTTTAAGGATCTTCATCTTTGAATTGAATTGAAAGTCTGCTTACGAATTTCAAAAGTCCATTACTAAGAACTCGAATGTAGAATTTTCCAGATTTTTAATCATAATTGATGAGCTCAATATCTGACCAAACATAATCTCCTCCATGATAAATGGGAGCCTTACCGTGTGGAGGTGGGGTATTCAAGTATTTTTAGAGCCATTGTTGAGGCTTAAGATCATTTTACCAACAGTCATAATCCTTCAAATTTCTTGAAGCACCCTCTTTATTAACTTGAGTTGTTGTAAGGTTAATATTAGAAGTGGATTACAAATCTTATTAAACTGGGGCTTTTTTTGAAGGTGATATATCCAAAGGTTGAGGGTATCTTCGCATTGACTGATTAAGTCTCTCAGGGCTACGGGCTGGACGTTCAATTCTAAACTGTTACTTTCTTGTCATATCTTTTATCCATTCCATGTTATCGGATGACTGTTTTAAAAAGCTCTGTTTTTATAACAGTTTGCTTTGACCTAATTTATCATTCAATGGCTTTAGTTTGCCTGAACGAATACGGCTACTGTTTGTATTGTCATTTTTTATTAAAGAGGGTAACTTTTCGCCATCTTTTAGCGTTGATTTTTTGACTCCCATTTTCATTTTTTAATCAAATGATGGTTAACCTCTTTCGAAAGCTTATTCGTACATTTGTTGATATTCATTAGCTTTTTCGAATTTAAAAGTTGGCACACTTACTTTAAGCACTGCTGCACCTTTTTTACGAGTAGGCTTCATAT
>JGI24217J29970_1009190_pt1 | contig 12712 bp, 11 predicted proteins | sample EnhBioin_Aerobic_FD_29970 | JGI IMG/M metagenome (IMG submission 29970) | reverse complement strand
TGCGTTTCTATAAATTTCACTACCACAAACTATTTTGATGATTTATAAAGTTTGAATGGCAGCCACTACACTGGTTGTTGTACTCAATGCAGCCATAATTCGACCTGCTTTCAATTTGGCTTCAATCCATTTGCATTCTCCCAAGTCATAATTTTGTCCTCTTAAATTACTCATCGAGTAAATCAAATCAATATGACCATTTTCATCCTCATCTTTTTCAAATTATTCAGGTTTAATTTCTAACTTTAAGATTTCAGGAGTGATTTCAATATTTACCTCTTGTTCAAGTGGTTAAATTTAAGTCTTTTATGTACCTTCAGACATTTTCTACTTGGATTTTTCTTCCTTTTCATTCATTTCTTGAATTTCTTTTGATTTTTAAGCACTTGGGACAAAATCTTCTACTTTAACTTTAACAGCATGCTCCATAATCTTTGACTTCCCTTCTGGTTTTCTGAAGTCTTTTGGATATTCGATTGAGAATATTTTAGCAAACAATACCGAGTATGAAGCAATAAATGTCTGATGACTTTCATTTTTAGGATCGAGTTGACTAATTTCTCTTGGTGGTCTTTTTGGTAATGTCCAGAATAATTTGCCTTCTTTTGTTTTCATATCAAGAGGATAAGTGTAAAGTAACTGTCTGATATCGTTTCTGAAATATTTGAAGAAAATTCTAACAGCTTCATTGATACAGTCTTCGAATGTTTTTGGTCTGTGTTTAATCATCTTGGCCACTGTGGTCTTTTATTTTCCTTGAAGAGAAGCAACATCTTTTGAATCAATGATCTTCTTTAAAGCTTTGGGATTGAGTGTGAATATTTTTCCAAAAATATCTCTGCTCCATTCGATGCAATGAGTTAAATCTTAGGGGAACATCTTCAAAGTGCAGTGAGGAATTTGAGCTTATTCTTGAGGATCAGCTTGACTTCCATAATTTTAAGTTTTGAATGGAACAATAACTTGGACATGTCCTTTAGGTCCGAGAGTACCACTTTCAAATAATGGAATTTTATTAGCAACACATCTTTTGTCCATGTATTGACGAGCCTTAACATTATCAAGTGCATTTGCTACAACAGTTTGTGCTTTGAAAAATTCATCAGAGTAAATATCTTAACTTTCTTAACAAACTTTATCAAGTCTCGCAGAGATGTGATTTTTAAGGTGAGGATTCATTTGCATAAGAACAGCTGCTGCAGTGGCTGATTTGGGTTTTTTGACATGCTTTTGTCTGAATAAAAACTGCCTTGTAAGATTGGATGTTTCAATATGGTCAGGGTCAGTAACAGTAATTTTTCCTTTGGAACACATATTGACCATGGCAAAGTTTTTAAGCAACTCGCATCCAATGGCACCAGCACCTACAACAAATAATTTCATATTTTCGATTTTGTTCATATTTTCCTGTCCAATGACTATTTTAATATTTCTGAACTCTTGTTACTTTTTGACTTTTAATTGAGTCCAGTTTGCTTGATCTTAAGGTATTTTTTGAATCATTTCGTTAAGGTGGAATGTAAAGAATTGATTGATTGGTGTGTATTTGTTTGTGAGACCTTTGATAATTTATTGTGAGACAATACCACCCAAGTAAGCTCCGATTGTGGAGAGTTATGCCTATGAAATTGGAGCAAATTTATTGGCGAATTCTAAAATGCCCTTGATTTAATCTTATGATTTTTTGTGCTCTTAACAAATTTACTTCACTATTTGAACAAATTATTTGGATTATTAAACACTCCAATTTTATGGTCTTTTTTTGTTATGCTTATTCTCAAACTTACTTAATGCTAAGAAGCATGCAAAGATAGCAAAGTTTTAACCCATTTTTTCAAAGTCATAAATACCCATGTTAGGATCGAGGAATTTATCGAATTCTTTGACACATTGTTCAAAAGGCGAGAATTTGACAGTTTTAGGAATTTTGATATTTTTGACAATACCATTCCTGACATAGGGTTTGAATTTGGTTGTATCGCCAATACTGAAACTGTTCCAGTTGATGACTTTGATTTGGAAGACATGACCATTGATTGAGTTAAGCTTTGGATTTGTTTAAGTTGAGATGGTTTTGTTGTAGAATTGTTGAGCTTATGAGAGTTATTGCATTTATTATTGACTTTAAAGTTACATTCCTTAAACTTTGCTGAATACAACATAATCACCGTCTTGATAAGGATGTTTTATACCTTCTAATAACTTAACAACACCTTATTTTTAGTTTGTTATTTTTTAGATCAATCCTTAGAATGGTTATTCGCCATTGGTATCATTAATGACAAAGTTTTCACCAAAATCAGCGAAGTAAGTACCTGACACACCGCATGTCTGTGAGTGGACAAATTTGATGTTTTCTTTTCTGCATTTTTATGAGAGGCTTAAAGATTAACCGATTGACAATGTTGACACGACTAAATGATAGTTTTTGAATGTTTAAGGCAGTGTTTATAAATGGTCAACTAACATGTATGGATTGAGTTATTTCAATTTGAACAAACATTATTGGATTTTCTTGCCCTTCAAGTCTGACATGTAGAAATGCTATTCACTTCCTGAGTCTAATATCTCATTTTATACGATAGTTAGCTTTTGTAGTCCACTCAATATCAGATTCTTAGCGATTTAGAGTCCTAATGGTTTTAATCCTACCAGAAGAACATTGCTCGATGATTGTTTCTTTACAGCTTATAATCCCATTGCACCGATGTATCTGCTCCATCTATCTTGGATAACTCCTTATTATATTTTAAGTTATTCTTTCTTCTCTTTGTCATATGCTACGTCTATTTATAATTCAGCTTATTTAGCTTTTCTTTTTTTCTTCTAAACTTTACTGAAAGTTCCTTACTATTATCCTTTCTCTTTCAAGTCAGGTTATGGAATTTGTGCTAATACTTATTTCAGTTGCTAAATCTCTTTCTGAAGCAGTTATTTGTATTTGGTCTTTGAAGCTTTAAGTTATGAGCACCATGAACTGTTATGATCTGATACCAAACCGCTGTATGAAGCTTGTCTCTTTTACGCCCATTGTAACCATTTCTCACATTCTTCGATAATTTATTTTTTCTTCACATAAAAGTGACGTTGAATTACATCTTCAAAGCCTTTTGGTGGATTCTTGATTTGCTAAATCATTGCATATCTGATATTTCCAAGTCTGACAATGTTACTGTAAGCTTAATTTTTCTTGTCTCCTTCTTCAGTTCCTTGTTCTCCATCAAATCCAGGTTCATTAAAGTAGACATCCTCACTCATTGTGATACCTTGAGTTGAGATGAACAATTGAAGTAAAGTTGAAAGTTTAGGATCCCAATTTTCGCTGGCACTTCCTCTCCATGTACCCAACAAAGAGAGACAAACTTTTCCACAAGAATACAAGTTGGGATTGAATCTGATTTTACCTTGCCCAGTCGTAGCGATGACCATCTTTGGTGGATTGTTGGGATAAGAGTCATCACAGTAGAGATCAAACATAAAAGCACCGTTTGAATATGGAGTATCTTTACTTCCCATAATAAGAATTTTGACCACGTCAATTCTACTCTTATCACATCTGACGAAGATGGAGTTAGTGTGTTCACATGGTAAAGATGATGACAAATCAGCAAGTTATTGTGACAATCTCAGAATCTTTTGAGTGGATGGTGATGAAGAGCTTACTGATGAATGTAAACAATGCTCATAAACTGCGCCCTTCTTCATATCAACGTAACCGAATCTCAGCTTTTATAACAAAACTCGATAAGCCGTTTGTATTGGCAAGTCATTGATTTGCTTGATGGTCAATGCATTCTTGGCTTTACTCAAACTTCTTACTGCCTTATCGATAAGTTGGAAGGTTTTCTGAATGTCAATGGCGAGAGATTCAGTATTTTGGTTGGACTCATCAACTGCTTACTTGCCTGATTTTAGACATTCTAAGAAAATTTCTGAAATATTGTTTAGTTTGCCCAGCAAAGAGTGAACTGATTCGGTTTGTTCAGGTTTGAAATTCTTTTCAATTTCCATAAGACAACCGATGGTTGATGGATTTTTAGCCATGTTTCTTACAATCGATAAGTAACATTTGAAAAGGTCGATTTATTTTGCAATTTCTAATAAAGAGCTTGATCTGAGGGCACTTTATATTAATGGCAATAAACATGAGGACTTTATGACTTAGGAAAGACGTTCATCTTTGATTGGAACTTCACAGTCCAAGAAACTTACAAATATTGAGACCACTCTTAATGTTTATTGGCTGCGAATCTTTTTGTTTTCCAGCCACTCAGCAGAAGACCATTTTGAGTTATTTTGATTGTCAGCACCATAACCGGTACCTTTCTTTTTCCTTCTCTTTTGTTATTATGTCTTCTTTTTCTCTAACTTATCGGCGACTTCAAGGTTTTATTCTTGTTGAACTTAGCTTTATTTGAAGACTCTTGGTGCTTATTTTGTGATTTATGAAAGCTTTTAAAGAATTATTTCACAAAATTCTTCATATTTGTTCATGTCTCGCAATTATTTGGATCTGTCAAATTTGAAAATATCTGAAAGTATTTTGTAAATGAATCTCGAAGAGTTGACTTCTTATTCTTCCCAGTTTCTTGAGGAGGTTGAATCATCAGGCATTCCAGATGCGACTTCAAACAAAAATGTGACATAAGTGTGATTTTTGATAAAGAGTGAGAAGAAATTAGGTAAATGAATGAAACTCTTCAATTAATCCATGTAATGTTCGAAGTTTTTCTTTCTTTGTGCGTTTTTCCAGTCTTTGATTGATTAAGACCCAAGTCGAAGAACTTCATTTATACCTCCAAGTTTACTGAAAGAGTCGAAAATATTCATTTTGGGAATGTAACCGAAATCTTATTGTCCTTCGTAGTCATCAGGATTTTAGATCATAACATCGATGATGAAATCTTCATTTTCGATTTATTTTAACTTGATTTTTTCATGATTTTATTAAATGTTTTATATGAATATTTTAGAAGACAATAATTTTTAAAGTTTGGAGACAGTGATTTAGGCTGGGAAAATGTAAAGTTGATTGTGACGATACCAAGTGAAAGGAGCTTTTGCCTGATTGGACTTTGACAAAAGTTAAGACAGTTTGGAATCAGGGGTTGTGTTGGAAAGAACAGGTTTGCATTAGAAAAGTTCAAAACCCAATAATTTGACATCATCGACAATTTGATTATCATTAAGCATGAACATTTGATTGTTGATTTCAAGCATTCCATCTCCATACAAGGCCATCCTGACAAGTTACTCACTTTTGTTCTGAATGGAAATTGAGTAATCTTACTCGTCTTCACAACTGTTAACAATGAGGACTTTTTCATCGACATTGCAGTTAATAAATTTGTGGTCTGATTCACTGTATGTGAAAATAAATGTGTTTTTATCAGCAAAAACTTATTCGCATTCATTGTATTCGTCTTTCGTCAAGATTGGCTTTAAAGAGCAGAAGATACCCAAATGATAAATTCTGGTAGCATTTTGAACTTTTAATATCATCAGGTTGTTTCCCTTATAAAGAGATTGGACAATAGTTAACATGTCTGGAACTGTTACTTTACTTTCACTGTGATATGCAAGGTGGTATTTGAATTTTTTGCCTAACTTTTAAGCTAAAGATTTCTGTTAATATTTCGAAAGTATCTTTGATGGTACTCCTTCTAATTTTTTGTTCTTTGAAGAATTTTTTGAAGCGATATCGACTCCTTTCAAGTGGATAATCACTTATTGCTAAACACCCAAAAGTCCAACAAAAAGTTTTTGTAAGATGGGATCTTTTCTCTTGACCAATAAAGAGACATCTTGGATCAATAAAGCAGCGAATTTTTATTCTTCTTGGGGGTAGCCTAACAATACATTTTGTAAAATTTTCATAAGGTAGTCATAAATTTCACTATCATTGAAAGTCTTTAGTTTAAGAGAGTTGTATATTTTGACATGATAATCGATTTACCTGAGATACTCTGATTCATGGTAGGAGAGAATGGACAATAAGAACATTTGCGATTTTAATGCTTTGAGGTTGTCTTTTTTCAATGAGTCTTCAATCTCAGCAATAAGAGACTTGACTTTTTAGTGATTGTTGTTCTTTATCCATAAGACACTAACTTTGGATACTAACAATGCCGACATGATGTTATAAAAGTAAGGTTTGGATTATGAGCAGTTGCGCCAAATGATATCAAGTGTATTATTCACGACTTCTTAAGACAATTTCAATGGTTTTCTGATCCATATCAGTGAGATTAGCAACTTCAAGAGACTTTTAATGTCTGGGGAAGAGTGTTTCCTGTCATAAATGTCAATCAAGTAGTTAATTCTGGTTTGGTCACAATCGAGCACGAGTTAGTCTTATAAATTGTGATGGAAGTCAATTTAATAACATTCTTCTAAAGTTTTGCAGAAACTCTCCATAAATGGAACATATTTGGCATACAACAAAGATGACTCGACTTAGGATTAAGACCTGATGATGGCAAATTGTCTGAACAATTATGACTGGAAATAATTGATACGTTAATAAATCTTTTGAGGGGTTGATACAATGATTTGGTTGATAATCTTGGCTTCAATTTCTTCTTTTGCTGATTTTATAAAGTTATTGATCAACCAATCTCCCAATTATTGATTGTTGGATCCTAAAGTGTAAATAATTTGGGGCACAATTTCTTTGTATTTATACATCAGTTATTTTAGTTGATGGAAATTTTATTTAACCTTTTATGAGAAAGTTTCTTCATTTGAAATTTTCTTCATTGTCTCAAGGTTAGATTAAGTGAGAAGCGACTTTAAAATGTTTAATGCTGATTTTTTGCTCATTTATTTGCATGATTATACCAACTGTGAAGGTAGTTTGGCCATATCGTCACCCATTACTGACAAAAATGATATACTGACGCCAACGTTATTATATAAACGGCCATTAAGTTGAGAATATTGTCCTTAAACGAAACTGACCAATGGACGCTTGACAACTATTTTTAAGTATTTTACTCTGTGCATTAAGATCCCTTTTATAGCTTCATCAATCTTACTACTTTTCTTTACTTTTTGTAAATTCAATGCGAAAACCTTCACTCCATTGCACAAATATCCGTCATCATCAATGTATGTCATTTCACCCAAGGGTTGGAAGTTCTTTCCATCATTGCTACCCTCGATCAATATAGCTGATGGACTGACAACTATTTTATCTGTGTACTCAAAAGATGCACAAGGGAATCCAATTTTAATTGACCTGACTTCAACAGTTTTGGCCAATTATACAAACAATGGGTACTCAAAATATGTAGAAGGATCAGTCATTGACAAAAAGACAATTTTAGTTTTGTTACCTTTTTTATAAACAGTCCAATCTGTAGAACTGGTTGCTGCTGTGGAATTTGCTGTTGGTACAATCTTCACGTTGTTAGCGAATTCTTATTATTTCAAATCTTCTAATGACTTTATTTCAACTGGAGCAACACTGTTTTAGACTCTTTTTGACAAGATATTTTCACTCAATAAAAATTCTTATTCAGGAAGATAGTTGGCAATAACTGTCTCAGATTTTAAGGCTTCTTTTTTAGTAACATTTTTTATCAATCCTAATTTTTCCATAACATAACCCAAACCATTAATGTCAAAGGCAAAGAATCTACTCATTTAATCACTTGACATAAATATTTGGATTAACTCTTCAAAACATTTACAGAATCTTTTTGTCATACTCAATGCGCTATGAGTAGGAATACGCTTCTACTCGAACATATTTTAAAGTTTTTCACTGTCTTTCTTTATTTTTAAGATTGACTTAATACTGTTCTGAACGAGTAAGGGATTTTCGCTGATTTTCTTAATCAAGTCAAGAACATTTTATGAGATTTTTTTCAATAATTAACTGGCAGGTGACTCACTTTTAGAGTCGGTACTGTTGAGGAAGTACCATACTAAAATTTCAGAAATGGTCTCTTCATCGAGTTCATTTACAGGAAGATTTTTTTAAAGGACTAATTTCAAGAACTATGATGTGATTTATAATTGTTTAACCTCTTCTGTAGTAGCCATGGCAACGCCTTATTTTCCACCAAATGTTGACTTTCTCAATTATTCGATAAAAAGAGAGAAAATGGATCGATTTTAAAGTCTGATTTTTTTAACCAAATCAAGCCAGTTGACGTGAATGGAGTCGAGTGATCTTATTCCTGCAAGAGGTTCACAGAATTGAGTGATTTCCTTTCCTAATGAAGAGTAGTACTCTTTTTTGAAGTTTTTAATGATTGCATTGAGGACTTTATCTTCCCTTGGAATGATCAAGAGTGCGTGTGACCATAATGTGGGTGTAAGAGGCAATTATAAAAGTTCGATGGCAGTGTCAACATCAAGAACGAAGTTTTTCTTTTAAGGTTTTTTATTTTCTACATCAGACTTTAATAATTCCTAAGAAATATTTTCAGTTTATTTGTCATTGATGTCAAGATACTCGAGAATAGTTTGTAAGTGATTCATCCAGAGATCATCATTTAAATCGCCATTAATTTTGCTGTACATGGAATTTTAATCTTTTTTGATGATTTCTAATAACATTCTGTTGAGGCTTTTTTTGAAGGTTTATGTCGAATTGGTAACTAATCGTTTGAAAATGGTATTAACTTGTTTGTTAAGTTACTAATTTTTTAGTTTTAATGTTAAGAAGACTAACTTCCAAATTTATTCTTCATGAATTTAGTTGACGAATTATTATTAATCTTTTGATGCATGTTTTTGTTTGTATTCATAACTGACTGTATTGAGAGTTTCAAAAAGTTACATGCCTTCAGTCAGCAATTCTATTTTTAAGTTTTATACATTGTCCAATACCCAAAGGTTGAATTTAAAGACTGTGGAAAGCATTCGTTTCAAAGTACTGATGCAAGAGTACTCTGTTTGGATGTTAATAAAATTATGTTCTCTTAATCCGAACTTTTTGAGATTGGGTCTGATAAGTTTTAATAACATAGAAACTAAGAATCTGTTATTGCCTTTATAGGCTTTTTCCAACTGTCCAATCAACAATCCGATCGGTAATTAGAGTTATTGTAATTTATCAATGATTTTATTCAGAGAATACTTTTCGCTTTATTTAAGGTCTTTATATGCTGTGAAACTTGAAAGATATTTTTCTAGAATGGCAGCGATGAACTCAATTTTTTATTAATAAACGAGTCTTTTGTAATTTTAGTTGATGAAAGTCATTACTTTTTTCATGATAGGACCGATTTCATAAACGACAAAAATGTTGAACATTTAAAGAAGGAGGTCAACTTAGACTCTGGTTTAATTGGGTAGTTTTTTGAAAAGTTTTAATATTTTGATTAAGAAGGTATATGCAAAGTCTAAGCCCTTTTGATTGAATTTATATTGGGAGATTTTCATACTTTTCATGCATTACTCGACAATCTTTTGATCCATGATATTGGTACCAATTTTATCGATCAAGGTAGTGAACTCTTTGCTGACATGTTCGTGGTTGATTATTGGGAACTCGTAGACTTAATAGAATGTAAATTGTCTGTCAGTGAAATGTTTTACTGGTGGTAGACTTTAAAGGATTGAGGAGTGTTTGGCTTATTTGGGGAATCTTTATTGGATATTTTGGATTGTTTTTTAATAATTTTGTTGGTGAGTTTATGTTTATACTGTAAGTTAATTGTTTTTATTGATTTGTGAAGATTTGACAATAGGGAAGAGAGTGAGACTTTCAGTTGGTTATTTGTACCTCAATGAGTTTAAGGTAGTACACAGTAAGTAACTGTACTCTAATTTGATTACTCTACCTTTCATATTGACATCAACCCCAAAACAGTTGACTCTTTACCCCGTATAGATTTCCTTATCCTTGTAAGCTATGGACGTGAACTGGTAAAGCATCTCTTCATTCCAGTACCTGTAATAAACTTGTCTCTCTTAGTCATCAGTTATTAAAGACATTTTGATACATAACTTGAACCTGTTCACAGACTGGAGTAACTTGGGGAAGTAAATGTCCACTTTGTTAATCATCTTCTACTCAGGCAAGGTGATGAATGTCTTGTAGTACCAGCTATTCTGTTTCTACACATAATACAAATTGTTTATTTATGTCTTTGGCTACTGCACTATTGTCTCTATCACTTACTACTCCACATAGTTGGGATGGATCAGTCTGTAGTAGTCTTTGCTGAACAACTCAGGCTCAAGGATCAGCTCCTCAATATTGTACTTGTTTCTTATTACTGTGTAATTCTTGTTCCTTATCTTACTTACATACTCAGTTATTGTCGACCATGACTTTGTCAAAGATTTCTATAACAATGAACACTGTTGCTTTTATCCCAATGATGACAGCTTCTCAAATATTCTCAAAAACGACTTCAAACCTGACTCTGATATTATAAGCTCTTCATTACACATTTATGGCAACATCCGTGACATTGACTCAAACATTCTTTACTTTATCGACTCATCTTCATAAACTATCTTTAAGATCTTCTCAAATACTCTGAACGATTTCACATTCGATAAAATAAGCTCAATAAACTCTCTCATCTCCAAATTTTAAAGCCTTTCAATGACTTGTTGTTCATTCAAGTGACTGAAATTATCAACCAACTGTTTATATGAAGAAATTGTCAATAATTAAGACTTCATTTCCTTAAGGTTTTTTTGTTGTATGTTTTGTTCCTCAACAGTCAATTGGTAAATGTGTGGAGAAGAGATGGTAATTTTATGTGACAATTAATGTTGTTTGATACGAATTTCATACACAGTGGTAACACTGATGTCAATATCATCGAAACTTTGAGACTATTTTGGTATGAAGTTTATCGTGTTGATAAATGACCTTTTCTTCATTACAATATCGCTGTGCTTGACTTACGTTAATATTTTGTCATCATTTTCAACCAAAGATGACACAATCAACTTATCTTCTGACAGTCTTATTTAATTTTTGAAGTTCTCTACCAAGGACACTTACTCTTAAGTTTATTAAACCCTGCCCTTAACACCGAAGAAATCTATTTTCAAGGCAGCAACGTCGACTTTCTCTGAATATGTTCTAACACCTGTTGGTAGGAAAAAGACGTATTTTGCAGGTCTCTTGTACTCAATTTATACTTCAGTTTGGGAGTCTAACTCTACAAAAGCGACAGGCTACCAGAATTCTCTTTGTCCAGTTTGTTGCCTTGAGGTACTTGATCTCTTCTTTTCTAACCATTGTTAATAATCTTTTTTAGAGAAGTTAGCGAATACTTTTTTAGCAATTTAGAACCAACAAAGTTAGTTAGCAGTGAAAATGAGACCAGTCTCTATAGGGTATATTTTTTGAAGACGTTTATTTTGGGATATGACGGTGACAGTTTAAACTAACAAATGTTTGTTATGGATGTTTTTGAAAGTAAAATTGGCTTCAGGGTAGTTGGAGATGTAAAGATTGTTGCGTTAAAATAAGGAGGTAGGATGGTATTTGGATGAGAAGATTGAGCCTTAGTAGGATTCGATCATGATGGGGAGAAATTCGCTCATTACTATTTCCTGTTAAGGCTTATTATTGGGGTCGTTGTTACTTGTGGTACTAATGGGTTTATTCTAACTTTTGGGGTTGTTGCTATTATCCAGAGTCGGATTGATTAATGATTGGTAGCTACCAGGGGGTAAGTGTTAAGTGAGTTGTATAAAGACAGAGGCTGTGTTGGAAGGTATTTGGATTGACAGTTTGTTATCGTTTGTTACAAGATCACTCAATTGTTACTGGGTGATCACTCTTTTGTTAATATAAGATTGTTATTGTTATTGTTACTGTTATTGTTTATTTTATAGTTTTTCATTTTCTTTTTGTTACTATTTCAAACCCATTTCGATAGATTAGAGTTTAGTCAATTAAATGAGCGACTTTTCTAATGTGTCTCTACAGTTGATTTTATAATTCAAGACTTATTAATCTTTCAATTGAATAGTAATATGTTCTCCATCACTTTTAACCTTCTCAATAACTGCATTCCACTCAACTTACTTCTCTTCCAACACAATGTACTCTTATTCCCTGTACCCATGGATCATCCTGTTGATGACTTCAATATGTGTCCATGACTACTTGATGATGTTATCAATGGGTTCGATGAGTTTTTACTTCTCTTCATAAATGTTCCTGTTAAAGTTACTCACAAAACACTTGTTTTCATATCGATAAAACTCAGTCAACATTCTTCTGTTGTACCCCAATCGTGTTATCTTCAATAAAGATCGTGATGACTCCTTATCAACTAACAATGTCACCACAATGAATGGGTTTATTGATGATTGCCCAGACTTAAATAATTTACAGTATTTTATCTCTGCTCTTCTTAAAAACTATTACTTCTACTTCTTCTTCTCTGATTAGGCCTTCTTTTTCTACTCCTCCTCCAATAGTTTTTGTTACTTTTAGAGCTTTATTCTCTACAGCTATTTCTTTGCTTATTACTACTTTTTTAACTTCTCTTATTCTTACTTCTTCTTTAATGCCAGCTCTTACTCATCAACGAACTAAGGCTATGTGGAACATATCTCACATGCTGTGTTTGTAGGTGGATTAATAAAAGTACACATTGGACATGGCCATTAAGTCTTTGGTTTTGGCTTTTTCTTCTCTACTTTTTTCTACTAAGCCACAAGTTTCTCAATTTCATCCAAAGCCACAGGGACTGACTCATTCTTTACGTTAATCAATGCT
>JGI24217J29970_1004318_pt1 | contig 12755 bp, 1 predicted proteins | sample EnhBioin_Aerobic_FD_29970 | JGI IMG/M metagenome (IMG submission 29970) | reverse complement strand
TTTCGGTTTAAACAATTTTTACTGATCGGTAAACGAGACACGGTTCCACAGACATTTCATATTAATTCACAAAAATCGTAGAGTGAGTGGCAGAGAGAACAGGAGGAAGACGGGAAAATCTCCAGTGTGCGCGAGTGTCTCATGCGGCAGGAGAAGTTTACCACAGCAGGGCCAAGAGTGCGGCGATGAGGGCCAACAGCACCGAGGCGGAGAGCGACGAGGCCGAGCCGACGCCGCCGTTACCAGGAGGACCAGGAGGACCAGGCGGGCCATTCGGGGGTCCAGGCGGGCCGACAGGGCCAGGAGGTCCAGGCGGGCCAGTGTTGCCGTTCTGTCCCGGCGGCGGGATGGGCGTCGGGACCGGGGCGGTGTAGAGGCCAGCAAGGCTGGTCGGCTCCTCGATCATGGCGACGGCGTTCTTGAGGCAGGTGATCTCGAGGTTGACCGGCGTGGTGCTGCCCTCGATGATGTAGTCGACGATGCGCACTGCGATCGAGGTCGAGCTCTCAAAGTCGCTTCCGTAGACGCGGACAGCATAGTAGTTGCCAGCGTTCTCGGTCAGGTTGAGCTGCGCCAAGGTGACCGTGTTTCCAGCAATGGTCTGGAGAATGGGCAGGATGGCGGTTCCGGGGCAGGCCGGGCTTCCGAGCTTAACGCGCGCTCCAGCGCGTTGCTCAACCTCGCGGGCGGCGCGGAGGACTTGCGGGCGGAGAGGAATGCGCACGTTTTGCGAGCGCAACAGATCCAGGATGCGCGCATCAATCACCTCGACAATGAAGCTGGTGTAGTCGTTGCGGTTGACGTTGATCGGCAGATCGACAAGAGTCGACGGCGGTGCGGCAGTCGGGACCGTGTAGCAGCTGACGCCGGTCGATGCGGTGGCGTAGTGGCCCGAGGCACAAACGTACTCGGGGCGGACCGAGAGGATATCGACGAAGCTGGTGAGCGCGGTGTTGTGGAACCAACGGCCGCACACGGCCTCGACTTGTCGGCAGACGGCGCCGCAAGTCGGCTGGACGAAACCGGTGGTCGAGTCGCACGCAGGGAACGACTCGAGGCACGACCAGATCTTCAACCAGCGGCGGCACTCAGTCGAGGCGCTGCGGCATCCACGGCCGTTGGCGAGCGAGTTGAAGCGGCACTGCGCCTCGGCATCCTTTTGCGCGTAGTTGCTGTAGTCCCAGGTCGAGCTTCCGGACAGGGTGTCGAACTCAGCGGCGGTGCAGAAGCTACCGGCGGCGAACGTGCGAGGCACGCAGGCGGCGGCGCCGACAGCAACGGTAAGAGTGTAGACAGTCTCCTTCTCGTAACCTTGGTTCTCGACACGGTTGAACAGACGGCCGTTGCGCGACGTAGTGTCAGCGGTATCGTAGTTGCCGACATGCTCGTTTCCGGTGATGACAATGTAGAAGGTGTCGGCTCCCGAGTGGGCTCCGAGGGTCGGGATCTCGGCACGGCAAGTGCCAAAGAAGCAGCTTTGGACGTCCTGGTAGGCAGTCTCTCCGCGGCGGGCAGCTCCGTTGATGCAGCCGTCAAAGACCTTGAGCTCGACGGCCGGGCCGGAGGCAATGGCCAAGCGCACCGACAGAGCCTTGTTGGCGGTGGTCGGGATGCGGTAGAAGTGGCGGTGAGCGCCGATGAGCGACACAGGCGAAGCGGTGATGGTGTCCCACTGGTTGACAATCTGGTACGAGTATCCGCTAGCGTCGGCCGAAGCGACGGTGTTGGCCGAAACGAACGACACGGTGTACAGGCCTGGGTCGACACAGCTGTAGAAGTTGTACGCAGCACCGGCAGCGACGGTCGTTTGCGTGGGCGAGATGCGGCACGACGAGATGTCACCGCGGACCGACTGCGTGGCAACGCAGCTGGCAGCAGTGTTGGCCGGGGCAGCACCGCAAGTCTTCTGGACGTTGGCAGTGACGGTGAACGGCGCGGCGAGGCCGATGGGGCCATCGTCTCCACCGAACGGCTCGCGAACGGCAACCGAGAGAATGCGCTGGGAATCCTCGACGGCGACGGTGAAAGAGTTGGCAGGGGCAGTGGTACCAGTGGCCAGGCACAGCTTGCTGTTGACGACGTTGGTGAACGGAGCCGAGTGGACGACACCCGGGGTGAGAGTGGTTCCGACCGTGGTGACCGAGGCCGTGAAGGTAATCGGGCACGCTTGGGCGCCGCCAGTGCAGAGAGCGCTCGAGTAGAAGACGATGTAGTACACCTCTCCGCTGGCGCACACGCTCTGGGCCGGAAGGGCGGCGGAGCAGGCGGTGGTGGCAACGTTGGCGGCAGCAGCAGTGCAAGCACAGGCGCCAAGGAACGAAGCGGCGGTCGGGACTGCGGAGATACGGTAGTTGATCTGCGAAGAACCGCAGCCGCTGGCAATGTTCGTCAACTGGACGGTGAACGACGTGACGCCGGCGGCAGGCGCATAGCGGAAGGCAACCTGGGCGTTGGGAGCCAGGGTCACCTGCGTGTTGGCGGCAAGATCGGCCGGAGTGGTGTACGGGTTGATGGTCACGGCAGTAGCGAGCGTAAAGAAGTACGTGCGTCCGCCAACGAGGACGGTTTCGCATGTGACGGCGGCGCCGCAGAGACCAGCAAAGGTCGCGGGCGTGGCAGCCGAGGTGTAAGAGTACGCGCTGGTGGTCGAGAGTTGGAAGTTCTGACCAGCCGGGGCAACGAATCGGCGGACCGTGGTGGCGGTGGCGGTGAAGGCGGTGCCAACAACGACATCGGTGACGGTGTTCGTGGCAGCGGTAAAGGTTGCAACGATCGAGTACTCGGCGCCGTCGCAAGTGTTGCAACCGCGGTTGAGCACAAGATTGCTGGCGGTGACAGTCTCACCACGGCCGAGGATGTTCGCGTTTCCGTTGTAGACGGCAACATAGTAGTTGGCAGCTCCGCAGTTGAGGGTTGAGGTAATGGTACCGACCGTGGGGACGCCGACAGCCGCAGCAGCAATCAGGGCATTGGTCTGGCGCAGACCGTAGCCAGCAGGGGCAGCGGCCATGTCGAAGATGTTACCGGCATTGACGGCAGCTTGAGTGCCAAGGTAGGCGGTAGGGATGCGGCCAAACTGACCGAGCACCTGCAGGGAGGCGAAGGTGGCCGAGTTGGTAACCGTGACGGTGATGGTGGAGGTGGCAGCAAGAGCCGGGGCGTTGATGACGTAGTAGTCTGCGCACGCAACTTGAGTGCACAGAATGGTTCCGGGCACAAGAGTCACGGGGTTGACGCGAGCCGAAACTGCCAGGCGGTACGGGCAATAGCGGTACTGCGACGTAACAGCCTCGCTGAAGACAGCAAAGTAGTAGGTGTTGCGCTCAGTGTACGAGAAATCGTCCCACAACCAGGCGACATCGATGGCCGGCGGGCCAGCAGCGGTGTCCAGCTGTACCGACATGCGGTCGGTGGCAGCAGTGCCGTGGAAGTCGTGCGTCAGGGCAGAGCCGGCGCCAGCGCGGATCCACGGGGAATCGCGCACGTTGGGACCAACAGTACCAGCCAGGTTAGTGATATCGATGTTTCCGATGGCGTACTCCTCAGGAGCAGTGTAGGCGTGGTAATTGGCAGTGTCGATGGTCGATGCGTAACCGACCACACCGCGAGTGACAACCATGCGGAGTTGGCATCCAGGTTGGTCATCGGCGCGGCAGACCGACGACGAGAACTCGACCTGCAGCAGACCGAGAGGATCGGTGCTGTCGACAACGGCCTTGTAGTACTGGTAAAAGTCTTGGCGTTGGTCGACGACGTTCGGTTGCTTGAAGGTGACTCCGGTCCACACTTGCGTTGGGGCGGCGGCAGTGAGCGTGGCGACAGGAATGTACTTACGATCGTATGACGGCAGGATGGTCAGGGTGCTTCCAAAGGCAACGTTGCTGCCAGCGGCACCAAGATCAGGTGCGTAGATGAACACGCGGCCGACCTTGAATTGCCAAGCGGGGATGTTGATGACGCAGTTCGAGGTTCCGGCGAGAACAACGCACGAGAAGTCACGGTAGGTGTTGGTACGCTCGTCGGTTCGGCGGGCAGCGACGGTGGCAATCTGCGATCCGTAAGCGCAGACCGTCGGGTTCCACGAGGTCGGGTTGAGCGAGGCGAAGAACTGCGTATCGAGAACGACGTTGGCAGAGAATTGGAACAGAATGTCGATCTGGGTTCCGCGGTTCTCTCCGTCGAACGTGACCTCGTAGTAGCGGTTGAAGAAGTTTGCTGCGGTCGGGTTGGTGGTCTGGATCGTGGCGAACGTGGTGGCCGCGGTCTGGGCGAAGGCCGGAAGGCCGAACGTGATCAAGTTCGGGCATTCGGGCGACAGGATGGTCGGCGTGCGGTTGTTGACCGAGGCGCGGATGCGGTAGGTCACAGGCTGGAAGCGGTTGACAATCATGCCCACAGGGCCTACAGGGATCACAGCCGGGAACAACTGAGTGCCGGGCAGCGCAAAGATACCGACGCGGTAGCGACCGGCAGCAATACGGCAACTCTCCGTGAGCGTGATGGTCGCGGCGCGGTTGACGTATGCGTTGATCGTCTGCACGCGGTTCGGGCGAATGACGTCGTTGGTAGTAGCAACATTACCGCCTTGGCTGACGGCACTGACAAAGACCTCAAGGCCGGTGGCGGTGTTGCAGGCAACGTTGTCAACAGTAATCGTCAGGTCGGTAAGGTAACCAGTCTGGGCGACGTTGAACTCGAAGAATTGCCATTGGAAGTCGTAGATCTGCTTGTTGAACGTGGTGATGGCAGTGGCAGCAACGTTGGGGACGATGGTGACAGTCGGCTCGACGGTCGTCTGCGTGTACTTGGTGGCAAGCACGTTGAACGACGGGGCAGTGGCGGCGGGGAGGAAACCAGCCTGGGTTCCGGTGGTGAACTCGAGGAACAGGCCTTGCACTTGCGAGAATTCAACACCAAACTCAGTCGGAGTCAAGACGACGCGGCAAGTCTTGCGCGACCTGGTAGTGGCAGTGGGCGTGGCAACCAGGGCACCAGTGTAGTCGCAGAAGAACTGCGTGTTGGTGATGGTACCGGTGGCACCCGGGAAGACGTTGCCAGCAGTGAGCGCGGCAATGGTCGAGTACTGCACCGCGTTACCGTCGCGAGTGTACGCGACGATGACGCGGATGTTGAACGGCGTCGTGGTGGGCAGTTGGTCGACAGCGGTACCGGTCGGGCGGATGGTGGTGGCGTAGTTGTACTGCACCTGCAGGTCGAGCCAGTCGGCGGCAGTGAAGCCGGCGAGCGAAATGCGAGCGTACGTCAGGGTGTTGTATCCGGTGGCGGCTGGGGCGGTGCTAGGCTTCTTGACCTGCTTGAGGGTCACGACAGTTCCATCCGAGGTGGTGGTGGTGTAGAAGGCGTTGGGGAAGGCAATCGTCGGTGCGGCAACAGGCGTGATGGTCTGGTAGTTGATGTCGCTGGCGAACGTGGTCTGCGACGGCAGATCAACCTTGGCCGTGAAGGTGTAGGTGTACGAGCCCTCGTTGGGGAAGACACCGGCACCACCTGGGGCGGCAAGACGGCCGATGGCGAATGTGTAGGAAGCAGCGCACGTGGAGGCAACCTCAGCAAGCGGCAGAGCACAGTGGCGGATAACGTCAGTCTGGGGAGCGGTTCCGACATCGATGCCAGTGTACGAGCGGCCAGCAGCAGCGCAGAACGTGCTAAAGGCAGTGGCTCCGTTGGGCTGGCAGTTCTGAGCAGCACCGGCGATGACAAAGGTTCCGAACTCGGCGTTGGCTTGCGCTGTGGTCAGAAGCGTTCCAGCACGCGAGATGCGCGAGAATTGCATCGACGCACGCCAGTTGTTGAAGGTCGTAGTAAACGCCAGAGTTCCGGCAGCAGCGTTGGGGTACAGGGCGTTCAGCTCAGTGATGAAGGGGGTCTCGGCGTAGGTCGGGACGTAGTTTGCCAGGTTCAACGGGTTGACATTGAAGTTAATGGTAAAGTACTGGTAGAAAGCGCCGGTAGTGGCCGAAAGAATGCGGACGTTAGCACCACGAGCATCCTCGATCGTCGACAACGGGAAGGTCGGCGAGAGAGTCGCAACTCCGGTCTCCGTGACAGCGGCCGAAGCGATGGTGTCGAAGGTGACGCTGAGAGTGTAGGTGGGAATACCACCGGCACCAGCAATCGGTTGCGAGCCGAGCACAGCAAAGTGGAGGTCGCTACCGGGCTGGAGGCACGCGCTGCAAGACAGCGGGACGAACACGCGGCACGCGGTCTTCTGGCCGGCAGCGGGCACGGCAAGGTTCTGGCACACGCCACCGGCAGTGAAGGCGGAGAGCGGTCCGGCACCTCCAGTAAGCGACGAGAAGCAGTTGGCGATGTCGTCTGTGAGCGGCGACGTTTGCGTGAAGGCAGGGCAAGCGGCAGCAGTGTTGGAACCAGCAGGCGAGCCAGCATTGATATAGACCGAGATGGTTGCGGCAGCGGGCGCAGTAACGGTGGCATCAACCCAAAATCCGGAAGTGGTAGTGCCGGCAGGGATAGTGATCTTGTGCCATGCGGCCTGGCGGTAGATGGAACCAGCGACAGTGTTGTCACCGATGGTGATCGGAGTACCAAAAGGCTGGTTCTTCTTGACCGTGATCCACTCCTCGTAACGAGGGACGTCGGTGACACCGAGCGTGCCGACGAGAGCAAAGTTGGTGGCAGTGGGCGGGGCAGTGCAGCAGCGGCCGGCCAGAGTACCGGTGAACTGCGTGGCACCGCAGGTCAAGGCACCAACACCGGCAGTTCGGGTGCTGAGGACAGTGATACCGGCACCGGCGACACTGGTGGTTACAGTTTGGATGCTGTTCTCGGTCAGTACGCCAGTGAAGGCGGCCGAGTTGATGTGCGGCAGGATCACCGGAGTGGCGGCAGTGTAGACGTTGGCAATCGGGAAAGCATTTGCGGCACCGAAGGTCAAGCGCCAGGCAATCTCGTTGTTGGCGCGGTCAGCAGACGAACCGGCAAACGAGTACCAACGCCAAGTGGTAGCAGCGGCAGGGTTCGACGCGATACCGGTAACCGACGCAACACCGGGGGCAGTGATGGGCACCGTGGTGGTGGCGGCCGCAGTGTCGGCGACACCAAGAGGCGCAGTGTTGCGGCTAACGAGGATCGAAGTTGGCGTGTTCGGCATGGTACCAACCGTGTCGGTAGTTGGCACGATGTGAATGTGCCACGAGGCGGCAGGGATGTCGGCACAAGCAATGAAGCGGCAGACAGGCGTGCCCTGCGTGTTGGTGCACGTGGGGGCAGCACAAGAGCCGGTGACAGTCGAGCCGTAGTTAACACGGAGCGTGTAGCCGGCACCTCCTTGCAGGGTGAAGGAAAGCGAGGTTCCAGCGGGAATGCCAGCAGCAATGTCCGAGATGAAATAGCGACGGTAGTTGTTGAAGCGGATGCGGTTTTCATCAGTATCGACACCTCCAGGGAAGAGTGCGGTGGTGAAGGTAGTGGTCGCGGCAACCGGGCCAGGAGTACCGGGGGCCGGAGGAATTGTGAAGGTAGTCGACTCAACAAAGTTGACAGAGAACGAGTTGGTGTTGAGCGTGTTGAAGTAGTACGCAAACTCACCTCCGAACGTCAGGTAGATTGTGCTCGAGGCCGAGGCAGCAATGGCCTCAAGGCGGCACGGCTCGACATGCAAGTGGCAGGCAGAGGTGGCGGCGGCGGCAAGGGCGGCCGGGAGTCCGACTCCGTCGGCATCGTTGGCAGCGTGGCATTGGAAGAGGTTTCCGGTGCAACCAGTGCGAACAGGGAGCGGGCCGAGTTGGGCCGCATTGGTAGGGACGTCATCGTCATCATTGAAGCCCTGGCGACCAACCGGAGTGCCAGTCGACAGCCAAACTTGGATCTTGGTAGTCGAGGCAGTGGCGGTGGCCGACACGACCTCAGCGACGTTCGGGTCGGTAACAGCGGTCGGAACAGGCAGTTGGCGGACACGCACGTTCATCGAGCGCACGGCACCGGCGGTGGTGGCGGCCGGAATGGTCCACGAGAACGAGCGGTACTGGTTGAGGTCGATGGCAAAGTTCGCAATGGTCGACACAGGAGTGGTTTGGCCATCGGCGACGGTCGCCACGGCATCGGGCGTAGAGAAACGGCGGATGACAGTGGGCGTGGTGGTGTACAACGGCACGTTGCCGACAACGTTGGCGACAAAGTTGGCAGTGATGTCGGTAACCGTAATCGGGGTCCAGGTGGCACGCAGAGTGAAGGCGATGGCATCGGTATCCGATGTCAGGCGAATTTCGCTGTTAGCGTCGATTGCTACGGCACCAAGGCCGAGGTCGGCGCGGTAGTCGGTGCGTTGCAAAAGCAAAACTCCGTCGATGGTGACGTAGTAGGCGGCCTCGACTTCGCAGGCATCACGAGTCCAGTGGATGCTGGTAGTGATTGCTTGCGCGCGGCCAGAGTACGGGCAGCGGCAGCCGGCAGCCGGGGTGGCAGGCGAGATCCAGGCGTAGATGGTACCTTGAACAATGTTCGAGATACGCAGATCGAGACGACCGAAGCCAGTGGGGCGGGTGAGCTTGTAGAACTTAACGTCGTACGGGTTCTTGAAGTCTTGGCGTCCCCAGAGCGGCAAGAAATTTGGATTGGCTGTGCCCAATGCGGCAGAGGCGTCGGCACCGCGACCGTATGAGGCCGACTGCAGATCGTGCAGCAGGTGGCCGGTGACGGGGAACTGGTTGCCCGGAGCACCGACGAGCTCGGTTGCGGTCTCCAGCGAAGCGATGACAGTGAACGACACCGCCCAGTTGAAGAAGGTCTTCTGGTGAGTGAACGAAGTTCGGTCAATGGGGCTGTTGAACGGAATGTCGGTGCCAGAGTTGGTGACAGTCGCAAGCAGAACCGACGGGCGTTGCAGCGCAGAGAGGTAGTAGTCTCCCGATTGCAGGCGGCACGGTTGAACAACCAGGTCGCACGACTCACGGTCTCCAATCAGGCGACCGAGAGAGCACGGCTCGCAGAGACCGATCTGGGGCAGGATGTCGGCGTAGCAGTCGACCTTTCGGCCGGCGCGCGCGCCAAAGTTAAGCCAGAATTGCGCTCCTCCGTCTTGGTCGTGGTTGAGGTAGACGCTCAGACGCAGCGAGGCATCGGTGGTGGCGGCAACGGAGTACTTGAAGTGAATGTAGGTACCGTCGATGAGGTCATCCTGCACGCGAGGGTTCGAGGGCGAAAGCGTATGCTTGGCATCGATCGTGGCAACGTCACGGACGGACACGGCCAGAGTGAACTGGATCGCGCGGTTGTCGTTACCAGGCGTGAAGAGGTTTCCGACAGTGGCGAACCAGCGACGGCTTTGGTCGAAGAATCGGCGCGAGGGGATCTGATCACGAGCAAGCACGTCGTCGCTGGCGAACGGACGCGTGAGCAACAGAGTCTCGGCATCCGAGCAGAGCGAGTTGGGGTCTTGGAAGGTGCAGGGCTCGAAGACGACCTGGCAGTACGAGTACTGCTCAAAGACGGGGAATTGCTGGGTCTTGACCGATACATCGGGGGCAGACGACGTGGCCTGACCGTACTCGAGGTTGTTGTTCGAGTAGGCACGGCACTTTTGGAGCGAGGTTCCACGAGTCGAGCCGGCAGTGCAGACGCTAAAGCTGGCGGAAGCGGCGTTCAGCACAGTTGTGCCCGCTCCGGTGGTGACGATATCAATGTCGCGGGCAGCGAACTCGACAGGGCTCTCGAAGACAACACCGCCAGTACCGACGTACAGCTCAGCGTGTTGGTCGATGGTATTCAGGCCACCGAGAGCAGGGTCGGGAGTGTAGTGCATGCGCACAATCAGTTGATCGTTGGCTTGCGACAAAGAGACGGTGCTAAAGTCAAGCTCGTAGAAGCGGTACGCCGTGGCATCAAAGACGTAGGCGGCGGACAACGGCAGAGAGGTGGTGATCGAGTTGTAAACCTCAGAGAACGCGGGCCAGCGAGCGGCAACAAGGCGCGTGGTGGCGAGGGCGTTGGCGCTTCCGGTGGTCGACACAAAGCTGAAGACGGGCGTGATGGTGAAGCCGGCAGGCACGACTCCTGCGACGTCCGATTGATAGGCGCTGTCTCCGGTGACCTGGACCGAAACGTAGACGATCGATCCCGGAGCGCAGGTGCACACGTCAGTGGTCAACGTGATCTGGTGCTCCGCGGCACCGTTGGCCGGAGCGAGCGTGTGGGCGATCGTGCCCGACTGCGAGCTAGTGTAGCAAGGGCAGTCACCAGCAGGCGAGCCGCAGTTGATGTAGGCCCTCGCAGAAACGGCACGCTGGAGATCGTTGATCTTGACAACCAGGCCGCGGACGGTTTGGTCGTTGGGAAGCACGATCGAGTGCTGTTGCGAATACTCGTTGGTGAATGCATGAGCCAGGTGCGTCTTGCCGGCAGTCATGGCCAGGGCGCGGCGGTGGGTAATCTTCAGGGTGTACTCGATGCGGCGACGGTAGGTCTGGTCATCGTTCTGGTTGCGGTTGTAATTGGCGACAGTGTCGTCAACGACAGTTCCGTCGAACCTCTCGGTCTTGATCACCGTTCCCTCACGGTAGTGGGTAATACCACGGACCGAGAAGAAGTAGGTTCCGGCGCGCAGCCAGGCAACACGCTGGCCCTCGTCTCCGGCCTCTTGGAGTCCCTGCCCGTTGGGGTAAACAACGGTGTAGAACTCGCAAGGCAGGAATTGGAAGCGGCAGGAGTCGGTATCCAACTTGCGGGCGGTGGAAGCCTGGGCTGCAGAGTTGCGGACAGTGGTGTCACCACGAGTGGTGCACTTTCCGAGAGACGTCAGGCACGACGAGCGCAGACCGGCGTGGGCGTTGAAGTTCCAGAAGAGCGTTGCCTCATGGTCCTCGTGGCGGGTGTACAGGTCAACCAACACTTGCGAGTCGGGTTGAATGTCGGTGGCCGAGAGGACAGCCGAGTAGTGCTGGTAGTCGAGCTCGCGAACGCTGTCGACGTAGACCGACGGAGCAGCGAGCGACAAAGTGACAACGGTCACCGGCATAGCGTAGATCTCGACGTTGATGCCGTACGACAGAACGCGCTCCGAGAGGATTGCGGTGTGGCCGGGAGTAGCAGTCACAGCAGTGCCGATGACGGTGGCAACCCAGTTGTTGGCGAAGCCCGTGCCCCAGTCGGTATTGCAAGGCGGGATGAGAATGACGCACTCGCCCGAGTTGGCGTTGATCAGCGAGTTGGTGGACACCTGGAAGGCATTGGGGCCGATGGCGATATTGGCCGGGGCAGCAAGGTTGAACGGGGCCGTGGCTCCGTTTTGTGCTTGTGCGTTACCTCCCTCAGTCGCCCAGGCGGCGTCAGGGATACCGCACTGGTAACGGAAGGTGGCAGCACAGCGGCTCTTGGGTCCACCAAAGTCGTTGGGGGCAACGACAACGAAGACAGTTCCGTCCTGGACCGGGCCGACCTCGACACGCAGGAACGGGCCGGTGATTCCGTTGAAGTTGGTGGCCGAAAGCGCAGGCGACACGGTGCTAAGACCGATTTGGTAGTAGCGCTCGCAGGCGTACTTACCCTTGCGCGGATCACAGCGGTTGTTCTCGATCGGCTGGCCACCTTGGGAGGTGACAGTTCCAGCCTGGATGGTGGCACGCGAGAAGAACGGCGTGGCGGTGGCAGTCTCAACGGGGTAAACAGTAAGCGGGTCGAAGACGACGCGGATGACGCGCGAGACACCAGCTCCACGGATACCCATCCAGACGTTGTTCAGCGACAGGCAGCCGATGGGGATCGAGACGGTCAGAGGAGAGTTTCCTTGGATGCACTCCTGGTTGCAAGCGGCTGCGCCACCAGCAAGATTGAGAATGCTGGTGGTGGTGAGCGTGGCCGCAGCGATCGGGTTGGCCGTGCTGACAATGGCGTCCGAGCGGTAGCAGAACTGCACTTGGGTGACAGTGGGCTGAGTGACGGTGACTTGCAACGAAGTCCAACGACCGCGTTGGGCGAGAGTGCGGGCCGAGAGCGAGTAGAAGTAGTGTGCCCAGGTTCCGGGCTCGGCTGTGTTGGCGGAGAGGGCCGCGGTGCGCGCAGGCGTGAAGACAGCGGCATCGGTGTAGTCGTTGGTCATGGCGTCGGGAGTGATGACCTTGATCACTTCACGGTACTCGATGAAGCGCACGGTGTATACGTTGGTAGGGTTGGTGGCGGCCGGGAGGTTTTGGCTGACACGAATCGAGTACGAAGTGATGCCGGCAAAGCGGCGGCAGAAATAATCAACAAGGCATCGTTGGCCCGAGGCGCAGGTCCACCGAGTGGTAGATCCGACGACTGCTCCAGCGGCAACTCCGGTGCCGCGGGTAGTGAAACTCGTGTATGGCACGGCGACGTCGGTCAACGTCGGGACAGTGTTGCGATTCTCGACCAGCTCGACGGTGAGAGTCAAATCGGGAGTATCAATTGTGTTGAAGATCTCGACGGCGAAGTAGACTCCAGAGTTGGAGTTGGACGTCGCTTGAATGAGCGGGTTGATATCAGCGTCGGTCAACACATTCGACACTACGTGCACGTTTGTGTTGCAGCCGACCACAGTATCGGTCACGGCGTCCGTTACGAGATCCGCAGTACCCAGCACGGTCGCGGGAACGCGAGCGAGCGTATCGGCTGCGAGGGGCGCACGGAGGGTCAGCGGCGCCGCAACGAATAGGGTCTGGGCGTCGTAATCGCCCGCAAGGGACCCTACGGCCAGCAAGACAACGAAGAAAGCAATAAACTTCCTCATTGTTCTTGCGAGGCGTATGTGTGTGGAGGGG
>JGI24217J29970_1003603_pt1 | contig 12762 bp, 12 predicted proteins | sample EnhBioin_Aerobic_FD_29970 | JGI IMG/M metagenome (IMG submission 29970) | reverse complement strand
AGCCAACAAACACGATCTACCCTCAGCAACCAAAGACAGGCCGGCGAAGCCGCATGGCGTGAAGGGGCCGATCATCTGGACTTCGTCTGGTCTGCTCCTTCAAGCACAGTAGCCGGCATGAGCGGACATTCACTCCGCCGATGCTGCAGACAGGCAGCAAAAAGCCTGGCCGGGATTGGATCCTGGCCAGGCTTTTTGTCGTCAGGAGGGCGATCAGAGCATCATGACCACCGACTTGGATTCGGTGTAGAGGTCGAGCACGGCCCGGCCCATTTCACGTCCAATGCCGGACTGCTTGTATCCCCCGAAGGGCATCGAGTTGTCGAGGATGTTGTGGCAGTTGACCCAGACCGTCCCGGCTTTGATCTTGGGGATCAGGCGGTGCACACGGGACAGATCGTTGGACCAGATGCTGGCTGCGAGGCCGTAAGGGGTGTCGTTGGCACGACGCGCCACTTCATCGAGGTCTTCGTAGGGCATGGCCACGACCACGGGCCCGAAGATCTCTTCGCGCACGACGCGCATGTCCTCGCGGGTATCGACGAGTACCGTCGGTTTGACGAAGTAGCCCGGGCCGTTGCCGGCGTTGCCGCCTGCGATGGCACGGGCGCCTTCGTCGTAGCCGCTCTTGATGTAACCGAGGACGCGCTGATGCTGAGCAGCGGAAACCAGTGGGCCGATCTGGGTGCTGGGGTCGATGCCCGCGCCAATCTTCATGCCATTGGCGATTCCGGAGAGTCCTTCGACCACTTCATCGAAGCGGCTGCGGTGGATGTAGAGGCGGGAGCCGGCGGTGCAAACCTGGCCCTGATTGAAGAAGATCGCCTGGGCAGCGCCAGCCGCGGCCTGTGCAGGATCGGCGTCATCCAGCACGATAACCGGACTTTTGCCGCCCAGTTCGAGGGAGAAGCGGGTCATGTTGTCGAGGGCGGCCTTGCCGACCAGCTTGCCGACTTCGGTGGAGCCGGTGAAGGCGACCTTCTCGATGCCCTTATGGGCGGCGAGCGCCGCGCCCGCGGTATGCCCATGGCCGGTGACGACGTTGAGCACGCCATCCGGATAGCCGGCCTCCTGCACCAGTTCGCCGAAGCGCAAGGCGGACAGCGGGGTCTCCTCGGCGGGTTTGAGGATCATGGTGCAGCCGGCGGCCAGGGCAGGGCCGACCTTCCACGCGGCCATCAGTAACGGGAAGTTCCAGGGGATGATGGCACCGACCACGCCGACGGCTTCCCGCCGGGTGAAGCCGAAGAATTCCCGGTCGCGCACCAGCGGTACGGAGAGGTCCATCGTCGAGCCTTCGATCTTGGTGGCCCAGCCTGCCATGTAGCGCAGGAAATCGATCGACAGGGCCACGTCCACGTGGCGGGCCATGGTGACGGGCTTGCCGTTGTCGATGGCTTCAAGTTCTGCCAGTTCCTGCGCATTGGCCTCCAGCAGGTCGGCCAGCCGGAGGAGCAGGCGTTCGCGGTCGATCGGCCGCATGCGTGACCATTCGCCTTCTTCAAAGGCATGGCGGGCGGCGGCGACCGCCCGGTCGATGTCGGCTGCGTCCCCGGCGGGAACCTGGCAGAAGGCTTCGCCGCTGGCGGGGTCGATGACGGGGAGAATGGCGCCGCTCAGCGCGTCGACCCTTTCGCCGCCGATCAGCATGCGCTGGGGACGCGCGAGAAAGGCCGAGGTGCCTTCACTCAGGGGGATACCGTGGAATGTCTTCATGCGTAGTGTCTCCTTCTATCGGTCTTGTGGTTGTAATGCTGGGTGCTCAGCACTCGCCAGGGGTGCCCCGTACCACGCCGGCGCGGGTGCTGGCGGTCGCCCTGGCGAGGGCGATGGCGTCTTCATTGAGTTCGAGGTGATTGGCGAGACGCTGGATCAGGTGACCTTCGAGCTTTTCGAGGCCATCCACGTAGGCCACCTCCCAGAGCATGGCGAGGATCTCCTGACGCTCTGCGGGGTCGAAGCCGACCCGCACGGCCTCGGCGAACTCCCAGTCGTCGAGGGCTTCGGCGTAGCGCACCTCGGCAATCGCGAGCAGTTGTTCGACCTGTTCGGGGGGGAGCTGGAAACGGGCCATCAGCAGCCGCTTGACGGCCTGCTGCTCGACCTCGGAGGCCGAGCGGTCCACATACATGGTTTCCAGCAGAAGGGCGGCCACCGCAATCAGGCGACGCTCGAAGGGCCCCTGTTCGCTTGCTTCAGCCTGCACTTCGCCCCGCAGCAGGCCAATCAGTCTTTCCAGCATGCTCTTTCCTTCTGCTCAGTGAGTGTGTGAGTCCTGGACCAGGCCGTTCTGGCCCAGCAGGATGAGGTTGCCGCCGTCCGCCGCAACAGCCGCCAGATTCTGACGGTCCTCGCGGATGGTGGTGACGAGCTGGCCGTCCTTGTCGGTGACGGTGGCGCCTCCGGTTCCGACCAGCACGAGGTGGCCGTCCGGCTTCTCCACGCCGCCGGTCAGGGCCTGGGTGGTGGCGGTCTCGAGAACCTTCCAGTGATCGCCCAGATCTGCGCTCTCCAGCACCTTGCCGCTCATGCCGAGCAGCAGGACCTGGCCGTTCCTGCGCTGCAGGCCGCTCCACAGGGATCCGGTTGCGCCGGTGTTCAGGCGCTCCCAGTGCTGCCCGCCGTCTTTCGAGCGGAAGGCGCTGCCGCTCTCGCCGGCGGTGAAGAGGGTGCCGTTGGGGCCGGAGAACACGTGATTGAGGTGCAGGTCGGCATCCCGGCCTTCCCCCACCTGCATGGGTTCCCAGTTCTTGCCGCCATCGCCGGTCTGCAGGGCGGTGCCGTAGGCACCCACCACGAAGCCGTGCTCGGCGTCGGTGAAGTGCACCCCTAGCAGGACCGGCTTGTCGTCGACGGTATGCTGGATGGCCCAGGTGTCTCCTCCATCTCGGGTGACCAGGATGATTCCGCCGTGTCCGACCGCCCAGCCATTCTTTGCGTCGGCGAAGCTGACCGCGGTCAGCAGGCCGCTGACCGGCACCGCAGCCGCCTGCTGCCAGGTCTTGCCGGCATCACTGGAGCGGATGATGGTGCCGTAGTCGCCGACCGCCACCAGCGTCTCGCCTGCCTTGCTGACCGCCACCAGGCCTGCCCGGGTGGCGAGCCGGGCCTTCATTGCGGGGACTTCACCGGCAGCCGGTGGGGTGGCCGGGGAGGTGGCCAGCACGATGCCCGCAGCCAGACTGGCCAGCAGCGTGAGGCTAGCAGTAAGTTTCAGTTTCATGCGTGCGTCTCCATCAATGCATCATCAGGGGGGCCTTGACCGGGCCGCGCCGGGGGATCAGCACGTCGATCATCACCGCCAGGGCGGGCAGCAGGGTGATGGCCATGATCATGTTCACCATGAACATGAAGGTCAGCAGCATGCCCATGTCCGCCTGGAACTTGAGGGCCGAGAAGGACCAGGTGGCCACGCCGATGGACAGGGTCACGGCGGTGAAGACCGTGGCCACGCCGACCTCGCGCAGGGCCTGCTTGAAGGCGGTGACGATGTCCTCGCCATGGGACAGATGCATCTGCAGGCGGTTGTAGATGTAGAAGGCGTAATCCACACCGATCCCCACTGCCAGCACCATCACCGGGAGGGTCGCCACGGTGAGGCCGATGTCCAGGGACTTCATGAACCAGTAGCCCAGGAAGGTGGCCAGGGTGAGCGGCACGCAGCAGGCGATCATGGCGCGCCAGTCGCGATACACCAGGAATACCAGGACCAGGATGGTGGCATAGACATAGAGCATCATCGGCAGCTCGGAATGCTCCACCACCTCGTTGGTCGCCGCCTGCACGCCGGCGTTGCCGCTGGCCAGCCGCACGGTGACACCCGGGAAGGGGTTGGCGTCCCGGTAGGTCTTCACGGCCGCCACGACTTCCTTGATGGTGCTGGCCTTGTGGTCGGTGAGGTAGAGGTTCACCGGCAGCAGGGTGCAGTCTGCGTTGTAAAGACGCAGACCTTCCGGCACCTGGCGTACTGCCTCGCCGAGGGTCAGCTCCTCCTGGGGCAGCGAGGCCCACTTGGGATTGCCTTCATTGACGCCCGAGGCGGCCAGCTTGGTCAGGGTCGGCAGGGATTGGGTGGAGAGCACGCCGGGGACGTTGGTCAGGTACCAGGTCAGGCGGTCCGCATAGGCCATGATCTCGTGCTTGTAGCAGCCGTCCTTGGGTGTCTCGACGACCACCGTCAGCATGTCGAGGCCCAGCCCGAAGCGGCTCACCACGGCTTCCACATCCTGGTTGTAGCGGGAATCGTTGTGCAGCTCGGGTGCGCCCGGCAGTACATGGCCCACATGGCGGCCCTGGCTCTGCCACACCGACACGACCAGCAACACCAGGCATACCGCCGTGCCGATGAAGGCATTGCGGGGGTTGGCGATGTGCACGCCGAGGCCGGCCATCAGGCGGTTGCGCATTTCCTCCACCTTGCTGGCGCGGGCCACGAAACGCTTGTCGAAGCTGAAGAAGCTGGCCAGGACAGGCAGCATGATCAGGTTGGTGACGATCTTGTAGGCCACCCCCACCGAGGCGGTGATGGCCAGCTCGCGGATCATCGGGATGGGTACCAGCACCAGGGTGGCGAAGCCCACGAAGGCGGTGATCAGGGCCAGCGTGCCGGGCACCAGCAGGCCGGTGAAGCTGCGGGTGGCGGCGGTGAAGCCGTCGGCACCGTTGATGACCTCCTTGGCGATGTAGTTCACCTGCTGGATGCCATGGGACACGCCGATGGCAAAGACCAGGAAGGGCACCAGCACAGCCAGCGGATCCAGCCCGAAGCCGAGCAGGGTGATGGTACCGAACTGCCACACCACCGAGACCAGGGAGCTGGCCAGGGGCAGGAAGGTGAGCACCCAGGAGCGGGTGTACCAATACACGGCGGCAGCCGTCAGCAGGAAGGCCAGGGCGAAGAACTCGACGACGCTGGTGGCGCCTTCGGAGATGTCACCCATCTGCTTGGCAAAGCCGATGATGCGGATGTTGGTGTCGCCGTCGGCGAACTTGCTGCGGACTTCATCCTCGAGCCGCTTGCTGAACTCGAAGTAGTCCAGGCGTTTGCCGGTGGCGGGGTCGGGGTCGGCCAGCTCGGCCACCACCATGGCGCCGGAGCCGTCATTCGCCACCAGGCTGCCGATGAAGCCGCCGATGATGGTGCGTTCGCGGATGCCGGCGATGTTGTCGGGGGTCAGGGACTTGACCGTCACGTCGCCGCCGATCACGTCCTCGGCTTTCATCCCCTCCTCGGTGATCTGGACTGCACGGGTGTTGGGCGTCCACAGGGAGGTGACGGTGCGCCGGTCGACGCCGGGCATGAAAAACAGGGCCTGGGTGACGTCGTAGAGTTTGGTGAGGGCCTTCTCGTTCCAGATGTCGCCCTTCTTGGCTTCCACCACCACGATGATGCGGTTGGCGCCGAAGAGGACGTCCCGGTATTGGTTGAAGGTCTGGATGTATTCGTGGTCCTGCGGCAGCTGCTTGTCGAAGCCGGCTGACATCTTGAGCTGTGCGGCAAACACCCCCATGAGGGCGGTGAAAGCCAGCAGTACGCCCAGCGTCAGCACTCGATGTCCGAAGAAGAAGCGCTGCAGACCAATGACCAGTTTCTCGATCATGTTGGGGTTCCTGTCTGGCCGGGGGCGCAAGGCCCCCGGGGTCTGCGGGTCAGAACGAGTAGGAGACGCTGGCGGCCAGGAAGTCCCGGTCGCGCATCAGGTTGTTGTCGCCGCCACCCGAGAAGTTGGCGTACTGCAGAGTACCTTTCCAGCGGTCGCGGTAGTTGGCAAAGAGCGAGAGGGTTACTGCCTTGCGCCCTTCTACGAACGGTAGAGCGTTGGGCGCCGTGCCCTTCACGTCATGGGCGAAGTCGATCTGCGGCGTGAGGGTGATGCCGCTGCCCGCCACGTTGGGATAGTTGATCCCGATCTCTGCCACGTAACCCCAGGAGGTGCGGTTGGGGATGCCGTAGTTGGGCAGGAAGTACGGGATGTTGCCGCTGCGGTCCAGGTCCGGGTAGTGGGCCACGGCGGCCTCGGCGAGGATGAAGCCGTCGGTGGCGCCGAGGGAGGTTGCCAGCCCGCCGAGGGGGTCGTTGCGGGAGAAGGTGTAGAAAGCCGTGGTGTGGTACTGCCACTTCTTGTGCTCAACAAAACCAGGGTGGCGGCCGACATCGTAGACGCTGTTCTTGTTGAACTTGCCACCGAAGATCGATCCGAAGGGCACCGTGGGATCGACACCTACGCTATCCCGCGGACGGAAGGACAGTTCCATGCCTACCGCCACGTCGCCGACCTTGGTGTTGCCGGAGACGGCGAACAGGTCGCGATCCTCACCGTAGGCCAGGAAGTAGCCGGTGACGGCCCCTGCGTTGCTGCCGGTGAAGCCCAGGAAGGGCAGCTTGTCGTGGTAACGCTGATAGGTGAAGGCGAACTCGGTGTCGATGGATTCGGCGTTGTAGCGGAAATTGACGCCGTACTGACCGCCCTGTTTCGGTTTGGCCTGACCCAGGTAGGGCACTGCCGTGCCGTTGAGGAGCATCTGACGGTCGGTCAGGCCGGAGCGATCTCCGCAGGGCGTGGGCAGGGCAAAATCGTTACAGATGGATGTGGGGTAGTAGGCCACCCGGTTGCCTTGACCGATCACGTCGGCCCCCGAGAAGAAAGTGCCCACCGGATCAAACTTGAAACTGTTCCAGGCAAACTGGTAGTAAGCCTCCATGCCGAGGTGCTCGTTCAGGCTGCCGGACCAGGAGGCCATCGGTGCGGGAATGAAGACCTCCTTGATCTGGGTGCCGGGGACGTGGAACTTCTGCAGGTCAAGGGCATTGATCTGGTTTACACCGCCGAGAATGAAGATGTCCTCGCCCCAGGAGATCACCTGGTTGCCCAGCTTGATCTTGCCGCGCTGATCGCCATAGCGGATTTCCTTGGCGACCCAGGCATCGAGCAGGCTGGCCCGCGATGTGGCCGATGATTCGGTCACTTCCGTGCGCCGGGTCTGGTCGGCCCTGAAGTCTTGCAGCCAGTAGACCCGCGCCAGGGCGCTCCAGCCGTCGGGCGCCTTGAGGGCCAGATCGTGGGTGCCCTTGAGGGCCATCGAGACGATGTCGCCCTTTTTGTAGTTGAGGTTGCCGTCGTCGAAGTTGGTGAAGTTGAAGTCGGCGTTGGCGTAGCCATTGCTGCCCTGGCGTGCCTGCAACTGGTTGTTGGTACCCCGGTTGGTGCCACCGCTATCGTTGCTGATGATACGGGAGTCCGGCGAGGACATCCGTTTGATGGCGCCGAAGGATACGACCGAATCGAAGCTGCCCGAGAGGCCCTCCTCGCTACCAAAGCGGAAGGCCTGGGAGGGCGCCGACCAGGCAGAGAGGGCCGCAGCCACGGCAAGGGTGGCCGGAGCCAGGCCGAAGCCGGCCCGGCGACGGGAAATCGCCTTTGTTTTCATGATGGAAAACTCCTGGGTGAGGATCGTTGGCTGGAGCGCTCGGATCAGCGTTCGCCGCGGCGACGCAGTTCGTCCTGGCTAAAGGTGGCCGCATTGACCCGGCCTTCCTTGCCGGCGGTGATGTCGAGCACCTCACCCTCGGCGGTCCAGTTGTCAGTCACGTAGCGGCGGGCCACGAGGTCGTACATCTGGTACTCGTAGGACATGCAGGCACCCACGTCCGGTGCGGCCCACAGGCTGCCTTCCTGCACGCGCCACAGGTTGCCCTTGGCGTCATACATGTCCACATGCAGCAGGGCCCAGGAATCCTCATCGATGTAGAAGACGCGCTTGGCGAAGCTGTGGCGCTTGTCACCCTTGACCGTGGCCTCCACCACCCACACCCGGTGGTTTTCATAGCGCATGAAATCGCGCTTCACATACTCGGGTCCGAGCATGTCCTTGAACTTGTTCTTCTTGTCGATCAGCTTGTAGTTGTTGTACGGGACGAACATCTCCTTCTTGCCGATCAGCTTGAAGTCGTAGCGGTCTGGGGCCCCGGTGAACATGTTGATCTGGTCGACGAAGTACAGATTGTCGAAGCCGGCGATCGGGTTGTCATAGGCGAAGGTCGGCGAGCGGCGAACGCGGCGCTGGCCCGGGAAGTAGATCCAGGCGTCCTGCGGCTTGTCCAGGTAGGCATGGATCAGGTATCCCTCGCCGGCCCGGGACGGAGGGCTCTGCACGTCGAAGAGCAGCTTGGAGTCGATCCCCTCGATGTCCTTAAGGGTGTTGTTCTTGGGATCGTTGAAGGGGTACAGCTCGAAGGCCCACTGCTTGGTCTCGACGAGGGAGCCGTCCTTGTCGGGCATCAGGGCGGCGATCTGGGCACGGCGGCCGAGGCCGGTGTACCGGGTCTTGTAGTTCCACAGCACTTCGACGCCGGTCTTGGGGATCGGGAAGGGCACGCCCGCGGTGTAGGCCTGCTCCAGGCGCCAGCCATCGTCGCCGATCTTGGCGTAGGTGGCGTTCTTCTTGGTGCGTTCAGCCACCAGATCGGGGACCGGGCAGCTGCGGTGGGTCGGATAGACGTCGAGCTTGTAGCCCTTGTAGGTCTTGATCAGGGCCGCCTGGCCGGGCGGGATCTTGTCCTGGTACTTGTCGAGGTTGGATGCGTCCACCGAGAACAGCGGCTTGTCGGCCGCGTAGGGGTCGAGACGGCCAGGCTTCCAGCCTGCCGGCACCTTGCTCATGCCGCCGTCCCAGGCGGGGATGGTGCCGTCCTTGCTGGCCGCCTTTTCGGCGCCGACGGGGCTGAGGTCCTTGCCCAGGCGCGCGGCGTCCTGTTCGCTGACGGCGGCCTGGGCGGAGACGGAGAAGACCATGGCAAGGGCAAGGCCCAGGGCACGTGGCCGGAGGTGTGAGGCGGTTTTTTTCATGGAAGTACTCCCTGTCGAACGAATAAAGCGATGGCTATTGGATCGAGATGCCCCGTTCCGCCAGCCGGGTCACGACCGCCGCCCGGGCGCCGGCCACGTCATCGAGCGGGGCGCTGCGCAGGGCAGTGACCTCGCTTTCGGTGTAGGGGACGAAATCGGGGGGCAGGTTGGCCGGCGCGAAGCTCTGCAGCATCCAGTTGAGCAGGCGGGTCAGCTCGGCGTTGTTGAGGGCCGAGTTGGACGAGCCCGGCACCTTCACCAGGAAGGCCCTGCCCTCCGGGACTTTCACGAAATGCCCGAGCTGGCCGCGCATGTCGGGCACGCCGGAATGGGCGGCGCCGTGTCCGTCGGACTGGTGGCAACCGGCGCAGTGCAGGATGTATTGCAGACGGGCCGAGCGGTCGTTATCGGCCTTGCCTGCCGTAGGCAGCAGTAGTGCGGTGGTCAGCAGGGCGAGATGGAGGGCCTTCATGATCCGCTCCCTTTGCGCGGGCCATCCCGCAGCTTGCGAACTTCGTGGGGGGCCAGCTTTTCGGCGCGGGCTTCGGCCAGTTCCGCCGGGCTGAAGGGCTGGTGCCCCTCGGGCAGGCTGTCTCCGTTGAAGCTGGTGACCACATGGTTGAGGACGGCGGCCAGCGCCTCGTCGTCCATCTGGGCGGCGAAGGACGGCATGGCGCCGGTGTAGCGCTGGCCGTTGACCGTGATGGGGCCGGTCATGCCGTGGGTCACCACCCGGGGCAGGTAGCCCCGGCCGGCAATCTTCAGGCGCTCGCCAAGGGTGCCGGCGAGCGGGGGGGCCAGACCGGGCACCCCGACGCCGTCGGGTTGGTGGCAGGCCGTGCAGTGGGTGGAGAACAACGCGGCACCGTCTGCTGCCCCCGCAGGCAGGGCCGTGATGCACAGTAGGCTTGCGAGGAGGGCACGCATGACGGGCTCCTCAGCTCTGACCGTCGGCGACGCCGACCACGGCAGCCAGGGTGCAATGGAACATCGTCGAGTCGTTGGACATGCACCAGTTGATGTCGTTGTGCACGCCCATCCGGTAGGCCGGACGTTCCCGCTCGTTGGTGTTGCACAGGCAGCGGCCGCAGGCGGTCTTGCCGCAGCAATCGTTGTAGCTGATCAGGTAGTCCTTGCCGTCGTCCGGATTGCGGCAGGTGCCGATCCAGGCCACTTTGGACGCCTCGGTGCCGGGCGGGCAGGTGTTGGCGTTGCCACCGCAGCAGGAGCACAGGTAGCCGTCCTGCGCACAGTAGCGCCAGTACTCGCAGTCGGTGTCGCCGGGCTTGGCCTTGGCGGCCTTGCGGGCGGCCCCCGCTGCCGCCTGGGCGGTGCGGTCGAAGGGCAGCACGGGCAGCACGAAGGCGGTACCCACCAGCAGCTTGCCGACGCGGATCAGGGCGCCGCGGCGCGATGTGCTCTGTGCCACCGTGCGGGTTTTTCGCTCGAATAGATCATCAAGCCATTTCATGGTTTTCTCTCCTTGGTTGGGGGGCGATCACGCGTGCTGGTGATCGATGAACTCCTGCACGGACGCCACGCCGAGTTCCTTGGCGGTGAACAGGCTCTCGAGCTGTTCGCGGGAGTTCACCAGGCCCTTGGCGACGATGCGACCCTGCTCGTTCAGCAGCACGGCGTACGGGAGCTTGGCCACGCGGTAGGCCATGCCGGGCTCGCTGGACAGGAGGTAGGGGAATTCCTTCAGGTCGGCCTTCTCGTAGAAGGCCAGATGCTCGGGCTGCTCGCCGTCGGAGGTGAGCACCACGCGCAGCCAGTCCTTCTCGGTGTTGTTCACCGAGCGGAGGATCGGCAGCAGCTTCTTGCACACCGGGCAGGTGGGCGACAGGAAGAACAGCAGGGTGCTCTTGTCGCCGGGGCGGCCGATGGTGACCCGGGTGTTGCCGACCAGGTTGGGCAGCTCGAAGACCGGCGAGGGTTCGCCGACCTTGGGGCCGGTGTCCATCATCAGTGCGCCCATCGGGGCGACACGCTCGTACAGCACACCGATCTGGCGGGCCAGGGCAAACAGTCCGACCAGGGCGGCCAGAACGGCGATCCACAGCAGCACGTTCGAAATCATCAGGGCTTCGGTCATGATCAGTTCCTCAGTTGAATCAGGCGGGGGTGGTTGGCCATCAGCTGGTTGGCCGTGGCGTAGAGGCCGAACAGGGCAAGGGTGCCGCCGGCCACCGACAGGTAGTCAATCCACATCAGGTCGCGGCCGCTGCCGTCCTGGCCGCCGAGCACGGCGATCAGCAGCAGCAGGGTGTTGCGGGCGGGCAGGGCCCAGGACAGGGTGGTGTGTCCTTCCGCGCCGCCGCAGCCGCAGTCGATCTCGGTGTGGCCGCGAAGCAGGTTGAACACCACGCCGGCGGTGGCCACGCCGAGCACGGCGACGGACAGCAGCAGGCCGATGGCACGGGTCGACTCGAACAGCAGGGCTGCGCCGGCCAGCGCCTCCAGTACCGGGAAGGCCCGGGCGAAGAGCGGTACCAGGCTGTCGGGAAGCAGACGGTAGAGGTCTACCGAAGCCTCGAAGACCGCCAGGTCACGCAGTTTCTGCCAGGCCCCGGTGAGCAGCACGACGGCCACGGCGGCACCGCAGGCGCGGGCCAGGACCGGATCGAGGGCGTCCATCAGTGCAGCTCCATCAGGGTGGGTGTCTCGCCGACGCCTTCCATGCGTTTCGCCAGGGTCAGCTTGCGGTTGGCGTCGAACACGGCGATGGCGGCCTTCACGCCGTCGTAGGCGAACAGCTTCGACCCTTCGCCCTGGCTCACCACCAGGGAGATGGCGTTCTGGCCCGGGGTGCGCTCGATGCGCTTCTTGGCGGCCAGGTCGATGGTCCAGATCTCTTTGGCGGGCGTCTTGTGGCTGCCTTCCATGCCCTTGTCGTGCATGGTCACGTACAGGCGGCCGCTGGCGTTGTGCTGGGCGATCACCTGGTAGCCGCCCGGGCGCCAGCCCTGCTTGCGGTCCGCTGCGGTGAGGATGGACCACGGCGCCTCGAAGCTGGCCACCTCGGCGCCGACCTTGGCGGTGTAAACATCACCCAGGAAGGACACGAAGCGGTAGGTGTCCCTGTCCTGCTCGGCGTGGATGAAGATCGGGTCCTTGTCCGCGTCGAAGAACTTGGCGCTGCGCTTCTGGGTGGTGACCTGGCCCTTGTCGTCGAGGCTGACGGTGAGCAGGGTGCCGTCACCGCACACCGTGGAGAAGCGGCCACCCACGCTCGCTGCCGGCAGGATGCTCCAGCAGCCGGGGGTGGCGATCTCATTGACGGTCTTGCGGGTCTTGAGGTCGATCACCCCGACCGAGGTGGCCGGCGTGGCGTACTGCACGAACAGCCAGCGGCCGTCGGCGGAGGGGCGGATGGTGCCCTTGTAGTTGAGGGACTGGGCATGGCGGGGCGGCAACTCCACCTCGCCGGTCTTGGTCAGGGTCTGGGCATCATGGATGTCCACCACGTCGGTACGGGTGCCGTGGGACAGGCGCGAGTAGTAGGTGGTGGCGACGTAGATCTCGCGGCGGTCCGCCGACAGGATGGGCTGGCCGGCGTAGCCGGTGGCGATCACGCCCTCGTAGCGCAGCTTGTCGCCATCGATGACGTGCAGGCGGCCGTCAACAATGTGGCCGATGGCGATATCGGACAGATAGATGCGATACGGGCTGGGCGGCGGCAGCTTGCCGACGGTGATGGGCTCGGGGGGCAGTTCGGCGAGCGCGCCGCCACTGGCCGCGAGGGCGATGGCGGCGGTCAGCAGGCGTCCCGCAAAGGCTTTTCGAAGCACGGTTTCCTCCTTGTTGTCGTGGTGCCCGGATCAGCCTTTTCTCTCTCTGCTGGGGGCACCGCCAAGTCCTCCCCCGGCGATGGGTTTCGTCCGGGGACCCCGCGGGGCCGGCTGGGTGGCCGGAC
>JGI24217J29970_1028047_pt1 | contig 12795 bp, 7 predicted proteins | sample EnhBioin_Aerobic_FD_29970 | JGI IMG/M metagenome (IMG submission 29970) | reverse complement strand
GTTCCTTAGTTCATTCATTTAACTGACACAAAAGAGCAGTTCCTTTCAATGTCCAATAATCAGGCTTTTATACTTTTGTGTTTAAGTGAATGCCTAAAATAAAGTTTGTTGATTGACCAGTTGTTGACAATGTTCCTGAACGTTTTCCTGTTTTGTAAAGTGGACAATTGTATTGAGCTTCTGAAATTTCATAATTCTCTGCAGGTAATAAGTGAATGCAACCTATTTCTTAATGAAGTTTGCCTATTTACTCATCAATAAGAGTATCTTTACCACAATCATATCGAGCACCTTCAAAAAACATACCATAAATGTATCCTCCATCTTTTGGTGGGATTATTTTTTCTTTCTCAATTTCTGTTACTTTAAACTTAAAAGACAATGAATCAATTGAAACTTTGTATTTACGAGCGTAAGTTTGGAGGAATGACGTAAGGAGTCCTTGAGGGAAGAAGAAACAGCTGATCCAATAAGCATTTGGAGTTGAAGTTGCCCAACCATGTAAAAATTACATTCTTTTCTTGAAATCTACGAACCATCCTCCCAACGGTTTGAGTGTTTCATAACAATATTTTCTCCATAAATGAGGAACAGCATTTCTTTAAAAAGCACTTACCATTTCATCAAGATCTTCATTCATAGAAATTGAACCTTGTATTGCTTTTTATAACATTTATAAAGACTCTTTGATAACCCTGAGGAAGGTATTAAATTTTTAAACTTATTGAAGGAAAAAGTTTGTCATGGAGGGCAGAAGCTTTTCGCTTTACCCTTTAAGATGTTAAGGTAACGGTGTGACTACAATAGATTCTGGAAGTTGGCTTAAATTAGCTATAATTTCGAGTAATTTATTTTCTTTTTGATTGGCCCCACTATCTCCCCCTCTGGGCTCGAATTTTTGAATTGAGCTGATATAATTTTAAGATTCTTGAATAATATATGTCAAGTTAGCGTTAACATGAAGTCCAAAGACTTAGGGAGGATCTATCTCTGGAATGATTCTGTCAATAGTAATTTGAAAATCTTCCAAAGTAACACAATTCAAGCAGTAATAAGATTAATTTTCTGAGTAAAAATACTTTTACGATGCGACTAAATCTGGAGTAATACATTTTTTAAGCATTGTCAACAAGCATATACGATCCCAATTATCAGTTACTCTTCCTCCATAGTTGATCTGACCAATCATATACCAAATAGCTTACCAGTTTATTTAATCTCTCACATCATTCAAAAAGATCTTCAATGTTCCCAGGGACATTTATAAATCAGAATCATTAAAGTCATATCTAATGTTGAAACCCAAAGGCCCATATTTTCTTCTTTATTGAACAAGTGCGTGGAAAAACGTCAATGAATACAGGCATTGTAACCATTATTTACGGCGATTGGGACAGCTGTTAATAACATCTTAGGAAATTTATTTAAATGAACGTGAAATGTTTGGTTTTATGCCTCGAGGTGGCTATAGTGTAATCTTATTGGCATTTTGGAGAATATTTGATGGGAAGTAGTCGACGGGCATTGAACTCATCAAAAGTCTGAATTTTTTATTCGGTATAGAATTTTCATTAAATCCATCAATAATTTTTTCCAAACTTCCCAACCAACTCTTAGATAAATGACAATTATTTAAAAGGACCCATGATCCATCATTTCTTGATCTTTCAATCAAATTCGATGCTTTTTTACCTTGACCTTGACCGAGTGATATTGTCTAAAGATTGATATTTTTAGAAAGACAATAATTTAGAATGTTATTGGTAGGATCAACACCTGTTGAGAGAATAAAAAGTAATGGTGTGTCATAGACACTCAAATCAAGCAACTCCTAGATAGTCATTACATGAGATTCTTCATAATATTTTCCCAATTATCGCTTCACATACTCTGACATGTTTCGTACTAAATTTTGCGGCTTCACTATTTTAGAAAGTAGCAAAATCAAAAAGTTGCTTGTTATCTGAACTTACTTCCCTGGGAAATCCTAATTAAAAATGTTTTATGCAGATAAATATTTTCTATAAGCATCCAAGTTGTTTTTAATATCTTGTAAAATAGGAGCCATATCTTTTAACTAAGCAAACTTATGCAAGGCAAACCATATTTTTTCATCAAAAAATTATGGATCGGGATTTGATACTGATTATTTGAAGTTTTTCGGTCTTAAAGGAGCACCTTTACTGAATAATTACCATTGGTTAGGAAGAATTTGTTTTGATTACTTTTTGATAGCAACACATATTAAAAATGAGTAAAGCTTTTTGTGCTGCTCAAAGAGTGCCTTACTTATATCAGTAAACATAATTTTTGTGATGCTTTAATTAAGTTTTCTTATTCTAAGGTCAAGGATCTGATGAGGCTCAGCCTTTTCAAGACCTTGAAGATAAAGTTTTTTGACATAATTCAGAGAGAAATCATACATTTTTTAAATGTAACAAAGCTTGGAAATAACAAAATACAAAATAGTTCCTCTAATTGCGACATTTAAATAATGCGAACGAGATCTATTGATTTACTACTCTAAAATTGAATTATGCTATAAATCTTTCTCCACTTATTTAGACTTATGCTTTGATTGTTACAATGTCAAAATAAGCTCTGTATCATCGAGAATCATACCCTGAGTTTCAGCAAGGAGTTTCAATGTTTTTTATTGAGATTCTTTCAGGAACTTTTTGTTAGCAGCTACTTTAACAATAATTTAATCTCTTTTTTGTTCTGTTTCTGGATTCTACAATTTACAGACTTCACCGAGCAATTGATCTTTCAATCCATTTTATGTAATTGAGAAATTGATAACTGTTGATTTATTGAAAATTTCAGCCAAAAATTTAGGATTTGGAAGTCTCGTTGCCATGTAAAGATAAAATCTGTCATCAAAAGGTATCTTTTTATCTCCCAAAGCAATCATTTTGATACCTTCAACAATTTGAACTTTCCTCGCCAATAAATTATCGATTGAGCTTTCTAGATTTTACTCAACTTCTTCAATAAGAACAGGTAATCCAGATTTCACACAATTTTACAGAACTTTAAGATAATGAGTCTCTTCAAAGTTAACTACAGAAAGATTTAAAGATTTGAGATTGTTCTTTAAGAATTTATTTGCTTGAATTTGAGGGTCAATCATTAGGGGGTAACGAATTCCTTTCTTTGCTATGATAGCATTTTAAACTGAAATTGGATCATTTGGTAGACCTTCAAGGATCCAATCTCTGACTGTAACTGGATCGTATAATGTTGTTACCATTGAAAATTGAGATGGGTATAGTATAAGGAATTAATTCATTTTTTCAATTATTTTAGACTTAAAGCTTTCTCTGTATTGTCCTGTAAATGGACCTAAATATGACAAATAAAGTGATGCTAAAAAAGCTTAACCCGGTACTTATAATGCAGTGCTTTTGTAACTTTAGATCATTGAAGTCCAACGAATACCTTAATCTTTCAAAAGAACATTAAGTTTCTCTGCTCTTTACAATCTTCTTGCTGTAAGTTCCATGTCATTTTGCAATTTATTTTTAAGTTAAAGAGTTTATTAACATTCTTTTTGTAATTTAGCAACTTGATTTTTAACTTTCTCCAATTATTTTTGTTTCATAAAAAGATCTTTATTTTTCTAATCAAATACTTTTTGTAATTCAGCAAGTTTTTGTTTTTTAGGTTCAACCTATTTAGCAACCTTGGCATAATTATCTATGGCTCGACACCAAATACATAAACTTTTTGAAGCGGCATTTTTAGCTCCAACAATTGAAGGATCGAATTCAGCTTTTTTTGTATAAGTCCTTAATTTTTTGAGAATATTGTCACTGATATTATTTTTATCATAATTTTTAAGTCTTTCTAAGAAGTTGAGTTCCATCATGACCACTTTTATAGATGCCCAATCAGTTTTTTAGTTGAGTAGTACACAAACAGCTTACATAACCATGACGACAATAGGGTGAGGAGAAGTGTATCCTTTGATTTCAGTGATGTCGTTTTTGTTAATTCTTTTTAAAGCTTATTAAGCTTACAATAGCATTGGCATGGCTTTACCTAATTATGTCTGCGCATCTTATTTAATCGCTTTGATTTCGACCATTTGTTAGTTAGCCTCAGCTGTCTATGCTTAAACCTATTGTTAGACTAAATTAGCCTGTTGCTTATCGATTGCAAGACGTTTTAAAAATTAATCTGTTTTGACCGCTTGTTCCTACAATTGGGGTTGAAGTTTGGTCATTTAAACCTTGAGTTTTGATACAACTTCATTGGTAGAGTATAACTTTTATAAACCTTAAGACAATATTTTTTTGTTTTGATCGATTTCTCTCTTTTTCGACAATAAAGTTATATTGAACAGTTCTAATTGATCCAAAAATGTCTTTGGTGTAGTTTCGACTTTTCTTCTTTCTGACTGGTAGTATTATTCACAAATATCCTTAACAAGAACATTTGCATGTGTGCATAAATGATTAAACTTATCTTTTAGCTTCTATTACATGTCCATATTGCTTAATAACTTCTTAGAAACCTCCAAAAGTGCTTACTCTGTCCAGCTATCAAACCAATCTATTGTACAACAATTTACTAAAGAAGGGAACTTTCTAGCACGAATTCTCAACGCATCTCCTGCCGGACTCATACACAAAATTATATGCAAGTTGGCACGAATATTTGAAATAAAATATGACCATAAAGATTCTGGACTGTCTACTTTCTTTTTTTTCAAAGCGTTAGGACGCACTTTGTTGATAATGTCATCGATTTACTCCTTCTTCTTAAACAAATTAGGCACTTCCCCTGTGTTTAACATGTTGTTAATGCTCTCCAAAAACTCTTCATAAACTATTTGAGTGTCCACAAACAAGAAACATAGCTTTTACTAATCAGCTCCTGAGGAAATCGCAATCTTTTGCAAATCTCCTCTGAATGATTCTGTATTGTATCCTTTACCCATTTACAACGTGAATATTTTGCTTTGAGAGATGAATGCTGATATTTTTGACAAAGACTGCTTTCCACTGCCACCGACACCTACAAGCATTGCGTTGCCTCTTTATTGGAATATGATTCTTGAAATTCTTAAAATGTGTTGGATTGCCTATTTAAAGAAAACTAAATCGAGTTTTCCACTCATTTGAGCATTGTATTCATAAATTTTGCTCTACAAGTACTCTGATATTTTTTTAAATTCATCAACGAATTCATATGATTTTTCTTCAGTTTCTGCAGATAAAATGTATGTAAAGTTTAATCCATAGCCATTATTGGAAAACTTTTGAGCATCAATACCCTCAGTGTATCTTTTGCTGATTGATTCGATTGTCTTTATAAACCATTATCGATCTGAAGGATTGTTCAGACGGTCTCCAAATATTCTTTAAGTTTCATGTGCCCAAAGTTGTATTACTTTTTAAGGATTGGTTACTGTATCCACCGAGCATTGTAAAATACCTTGCAAAACTTTGCTAATGTCACGAAGATTGAATAAATAATGAAACTTTGAAGGAATCGGAAGAAGTTACTTTCTGATGGTTTTGAAGAATTCAAGAGTTGATGAAATGATTCCATCAGCTAACTTTTTTATATTATCGTTAAAGTTATTAGCATTAAAGAATCCTTTTAAGATTGAGCCAAAAATCTTCTTTAAGTTTGATTATGATGGTTATGGTAAACACAATATCATAGAATGCCTAGTAAATCTTTTATTGAGTTGGTTTCTTCCACCACTTGGTGTAGCTCCACATCCAATAAGAGTGGTATCAACAATTTGTTTCCAAAAAAGTTTTCCTCTGTCATAAAATCCACCGTAATCGAGATAATTTCTCAACAATTAGATTGTTGGTTGAGCTCCATATTCTTAGATTTAAGGCAAATTTATATCATCAATAAAAATTACAATAGATTCATTAGGTCTCGCTCCAAAAATGGTTTTTGCTTTTTTATTTAATTTAGATTCAATAGCCAATTGGGTTTACTTAGGCTTTGTTTTAGCTGAGAAGTTGAGGAAAATAGTATTTACACCTTATTATTTTAGATGTAACAAATGTGGGACAATTAAAGATGTCTTTCCAACACCAGACTCACCTGTCATTAATAAAGGTTTGTTAATTTTCAATAAAATTTGCATGATGTGTTTACATTTTTAAGTGTCAATAGTAGGAACAATCAATTCATGGAAAGGCATTTATTTTTTGTATTAAAATTCAGTAATCTTAGCTTCCCAACTGGTGAAGGTAGTGAAATTATCATAATTGATTAAGAAGTCAAAGATAGTTTAAGTTTTAGGAAGATGGACAATTTGAGATATCTCTGCTCTAAGAACAGTTTAGAAATCGGCATAATGATCTCTTTCTATGGAAGATCCTAAGCCCCAAATTAGAGAAAAGGCATAAATGACATTGATTTTTTTAAGGTTTTCTTAATAGCTGTGTGAAAACTTAGTTTTGGTGAGGAAATATTTCATAAGGGAAATAAAGGACTGAGCAGCTTGTAATTTGATGACAGGAATGGGTTAAAACCATTTGTTTTTGTTTGATAAGATATTTTCCACAGTTTTGGGAGCCATTTTAATTAAATGTTACTTAAAATCCTCTTAGATATGAAGCTGATTAATAGAAGATTCTACATGATACAAGTAGTTATTATTTTATGGAACGTAGACCATACCACAACGCGAGACTGTAGCGGGTGAGGCGACTTACAAGTTTTCGACTTCAAAGAGCATTCTTAACTCTTATCTGAGTTTGATTCTCTAGCCATTTGCCAAGCATAAAGTTAAGTTATCATCGAGAACTGTGTTGAGATTTTCGATCCATAAGGCATCAACAGGTCCATCCAAAGTTATCCAGTAATTATTTTTATGTTAACAGTTGTTACATTCTCTAATCACAGAAGACATCAATCCATCCGTCCATTATTGAGACAAAACATCAATCTACCCGTATAATTAACCCATTGTTACAGATTTAGGATTTATTACTTTCTCTTAAACCTTGTAATACTTTCTGCCCAAGTCAAGGTTCTCCTCAAGTAATTTATGCATAGCTTATTTCAATAAACGATAAATTGTTGTTTTACCCACTCCAGATTATCCGACTATCATGACACCAAATCTGACTCCAAAAACTTAATGAAGTTGCATTATTTTTGTTGTCAATTACTGTTCTCCGCCAAGCTTCCAATCTGAAATCAATTTCTGAAGCATTGTCAACAATTTCATATTCACAGTATCCTCAATTTCCACATTGGGGAACAAATCTTTAACTAAAGCTTAGAATAAGTAAATATCTGCTTCCAGAAACTTTGGGATATTCGATTATTTCATTGCTTTGATTAATAAAACTTCTTCTGATTCTTTGGGATTGCTTCTTTTCAACTACCCTGCCATAACGAGTAATGACTTAACAGCACGAAGACCAAAATCATAATGTTTTTGTTGTGATAGTTGTTAAGATGCAAGTTTATACAATTGAACCATTTTTTTTGCCAACTCACTGGCATTACTATATCCTTCAGCAAATAACATAATCTCAGCGATCATTGTATAATCAGGAATCATCATACTGACAGGACGGAAAAGTGATTTGAGATTGTCAGGAAGTTCTGTTCTACCAGCATAACCTGGATTCATGGTAATAAATACACCAAAGTTTCTTTTGATTGGTAAGAGTTTACCTTAAAGTTAAACTTATCCTTTTTATCTTTTCAATCCGACTCGGATTGAAAATAGTTGTTGAGCAATGACTGATAAGACTTAAATATCGATTCTGTTGAATTAATCGAGACAAGCCCATGCACCTTGTTGTGCGAGACCTGAAAAGAGTTTACTCATCATTTGTGCGGTAATTTGATCTGAACAGTTAAATACGATACAGACTCTTGCGAGACCTTTAGCTAGATCTTTAGTTGATTAAGTTTTTCCTGTACCTGCAGGACCTGCTGGACTGGCACCAAGATGATGTGCAATAGCACTGGTAATTGTAATCCAACATTTATCTGTCAATGGAGTGATAATGAGTCTGGAAGTTGCTCCTAAATATTAATACCCGTAGTCAAGACTGGCATTGACTTGTTTGATTGAACATACGTCATTTTAATCAAGATAATATTTAAGTTGTTGTTGCCAATTAAAGTCATGTAAAGACTCGACTTAGTTTTCCATGAGGTTTTTGACAATATCTCTGTTATGGACATCAGCTGTGATGAGAGCAACGATTATTTTGTGATACAAAGGTTTGAGTTATGTTCGTATGAGTTATGTAACCTGATGCAACTGTTTAACTAAGATTTAATACCATGAGGAAAGAGCGTCTCTTTTATCAGGCAGTTATCTGATTGCTTACTGTGTAATGTTGCACCATATGATTTGGTTGGCTGTGTTAACTACTTGACTTTTGTGGTTGAGAATCCATTGTGTACGAGTCTTTTGCACTCCATTCATGTAATTCCTATACCCGTCTCTTATAATTCTTTTGATAGTTTCAACCATTTATTTCTGCATATTCATCAGCCATATTTCAATGTTTGATCTCATACTGACAGGATTGATAAACTTAATCTGTTACTTCTGGGGACTTAACATTCCATCAATACTTGAAGGAGTTTAAGGCTCAATATTTAATTACCCCACACCTTCATAAAGTTTGCTGATATTTTTTTGAACCATGTTAAGATTGTTAGAGTTTGCCAGAACTTAAACTAATTCGTCATTAGAAATGAAATAAAATCTTGGGAAAAGTCTTCTTTTAACTTCTAAGTAATCTTCAAGTTTCTTTTAAATTTCTTATAAAAGTTAAAGTGTCCTTGTCAGATCATTCAATACATTCAATATTCTGATGAGTCTGTTTAGTAAAGGTTTGGTGATTAATCTTTTCATTAAGTTTTTAAGGAATTTATCAGCTGTGACAAAATAACCTGCTTAAGTCATGAGTTGCTTTTTTATGTCAGGTGCTGAAAAAATATTCTACAAATACACCCATTTACGTTGGCATTCGATAATCTTTTCAATGACTTACTGTCCGAGGATGATTTAGTTTTGAAGTTTTTAAGCTTTTTATCTTAATGGCCCTATGTACCTGTTTGACAACAGATTAGATACTGTCGCTAGAGACTCGTCAAGTTTCATAATGAGCTCTTAAACATCGTATAAAATAATGATATCGCTGGTTTATTTGTATTGTTTAAGTTTCAATTCTGTTGTCAACCATGCATTTTAAAATTCTTCAATTTACTTTTTAAGGTAAAAATATTGTGTTGCCCATACAGAAACGTCAATAATTTATTATTGTACCTATTGGAAAGGAAGGAGCAAAAATGCACCCAAAGTTAACTATTAATTATTTTCTAACTTTATCTGTCCTTAGCATTTTAAGAGTACTTAAATTTTAGAAAAGTCTCCAGGTTAAAGATAAGGACATCTTAAAGCTGAAATTACAGGAATTGCATCTTTGAAGGTAAAAAGTATTTTTTTAAACGCTGGGATGGCTTTGTTATCAGGCATTGTTCTTTAAGCCAATAGTAAATCTTTCATATACTTATCACAAACTACATTGAGTTCTTTGACATCGAACTGCATAATTTTCATTTCGTTCCATTCATGACCATATTTTTATAAATCCATGATTCCATTAAATATTTTTTGTCTTGTTGTGAATTACTGTTTGATTTCTTTAAAATGTCTAAAGTTTGTGTACTCACTTATTTAAAGGACTTCCTCATATCTGCGATGTTTTTTTGTGTATTCTTCAAATTGATTGAATTTTTCTTCCATTTAATTTAATTAATTGGCAGATTTTTAGAAATTTTTATCATTTTTTTTAAACCTATCATCATTGATTCTGTCTTTATACTCTTCCAGTTATTTTTAGAATTTTTCTAACGAGAATTTTATTTATTTTTTAAACCTTTAAATGTATTTTGGGAGTTGAGTTTATGAATCAGTGATTCCCAAGAACAACTGAGATGATAAATTAGCAAGGTCATTGGAGAGATCCTTAGTTTCCTTATTCAATAAGCCTGCGAATTGAGATCCTTATAGCAACTGTATAAGTTTATTAATAACTGCAACTTAAGCTTTTCTTTTTGGTAATTAATTTGTAATTCTTTCCAGGTTCATTTTAGAGTTGACGAACTCTTCAATTCTGATAATCAATCCTGTGACTTGATTTATTGATTACTGAAGCCACTTTTTAATCTTTTTGGACCTTTCATCAATAATCTTAAAATAGATGACACAAAGTTTTTTTAATACACTGCGATGTTAATCTTTTATTATACTCGATAGTTCAGTAAAGTCCAATGAGTAGATGTACATATCGGCCTTATCTAATAAATACAGATTCATGTATTATTCACATTAAATCATTTTTTTGTAGGTTTATTCAAACACTGTTAGTTGGTCCTCAACTCTTGGGTCTGAGAGAATCAATAAGTCAGAAACTTGATTGCGCAAGTGAGCATTCATTAAGTTATTATGTTGCGAAACTAATAACTAAATCGCTTTGTATGTATTTATTACTGAATTCCTTATGAAATATTTAAACTTTTGGTATGTAGGTGCTTCTCTTATCCAATTCACTGGAGTAAGATACTTTCCCTATGCTGTAGCTTACCAGTTCTCACCAATAATTTAATCCCATTCTTACAACGCATTTACATAATCTTTAAACTCTTCATTTTTCGCCCATTTTTTTATAACTTGGATAGAATCCAATGTATCATTGAACAAATCCAAAATATTTGTTATGATTCTCTCTTTTGTTGGATTTACCTTTATGATTTGCTTACTAACCTGTTCTGAAAATCGATAAGATACAACCGTGTCCTATTCATATAAAAACTGTGATTATTAAACTTTATCTGCCGCTTAAGGTGCTTTAAAGACGAATCCTTCGACATCAAATTTCAAAAATGTTGATAAGGATTATTTTAATCCTATTTTCTCAGTCATCATCTGATGAGCAATATCTTTGTAAAATTACTGCGTTTACATCAAAATCTCAGGAGTAATTTGAGCAAGAGTCAATGTGTTGAATTTCTTCGCCATAGTATGTTAATTTCCCTGTAGTGTAATTTAGACTGAGAACAAAGGTTTCACAAGAACTCCTTGTTATTGGTAAATATTCTTTCCTTCTGGATTCGAAGTTTAACCGAATCTTAAACCTGTTGGAAGTTTTACTTATAAAGCTTAACTTTAATCATCATCATAATCCTGATCTCCCATTAACATAAAGCTTTGAAGATACTCAATGTTCATAATTACCATTTTTCCCAAGGCCTCAATAACTAAGAAGTCTAATAAGTATGCAAATCTTAAGAATCTCATAAACTCCAATCTTATCATTGATCTGTGTCCATAGGAAATGTAAGAGGGAAAACCGAGATCTGCAAATATCTGTGTCTTTTCATCAAGTTGTTTATTATTTGGATTTCCTTTATTTTCTTTGTCAGGCAATTAATCAACTGTAGAATCGCCGGCTATTTTATTCTTAAGATCCTCAACAATTTACTTTAAACCTCCTACTGAACTATCATGCATCGTCTTAGACTTTATTTTTAAGTTAGTTATAAGAGAGTTTTTCTTTTTTTCTTGCTACCCTCTAAAATTTTATATTGTTAGTGGCTCTGATTGAATGGTAATAAATCTTAACTGTTGTAGTTCCTGACAATGTCCTGAATGGTCGATTAAGATGTTACGATAAAAAGGATTCAATATGAACATTTTTTATGACAAAACTTCACATAAGCGAGTCATTTTTTCTCGACTTAAAATATGAATCCACTTTTTAAGAGTTTTCCATTTTCTAAACTTTTTAAAAAACTGCAACTCTTTAATTTCGTTAAACTGTTTCCTTTGAATGTCCCATTCGTTTAAGGGAATAAATTAAACTGGCCTTGAATTTTAATATTTTGTAATACCAGATCCACTTAAAGTAAAATACTCTTGAGCGGCTGATTTGTTGTTCAAAATTGTTTGGTAAGTTACAATATCCATGTTGTAATAATCATTACTTTGAACTTTCAGCATGTAATAGAATTCATATTCAGGAACTCTACCATCACTTGACATGTAAATGAACAAGTCAATTTATTTCATTTCTGTTGGGTTCTGATTCAAAGGCTTCTTTTATTTTTAGTTCATCGTTATTTTAGCTGACTCATTGAATGAAGGTTAAGTTTTTATACGATTTTATCGTCTTGTCATAATTTGTTATTTTGATGCAGAGTTTTCATTTATAGATTTCTTTGAAAAGAATGTCTTCTACTCAATTAATGCAGGGAAACTTCTTTACTTTTCTTGTCTTTGTGGAGAATCTCCTGTCTTTCCTTGCATTTTATCCATCAAGTTTACGATTTGTCTTGAGTCACTTAAAGTACGATTGAATTTATTTTCCATCGCGTACTTTGTTTTATAAAATGCGTTTTTGGTTTTGTTTAACATACCGAAAGGAAGCTTTTTACTTTATTATTCAGCCAGTTGTTTCATAGTTGAAACTTTATCAATGATGATAACATCGTCAAGAGCAGATTATGTTCTTAACTTTTCTTTTTGTCGATTTTTTTAAATTATTGAGACCTATTGTTCTAAATTGGCTTTTTTATGATGTTATTTAACGATGGTGGGAAGGAGAGTGTTTTTTTGGGATGAATTTGAAAATACTTTGGGTCTTTTATGAGAGAATGAACGATTTTAAGGTTTGTCAAAAAGACGATCTGCAAGATTATTGCGCTTAGATACAGAATTAACAAACTGTTTTGATTTTTCGTTTGATCCTTAATCACGTGAGAAGTTGAGTTTTCTCATTG
>JGI24217J29970_1000322_pt1 | contig 12800 bp, 9 predicted proteins | sample EnhBioin_Aerobic_FD_29970 | JGI IMG/M metagenome (IMG submission 29970) | reverse complement strand
GGGGTGCCTGTACTCGCGTTACCCTGCCAATGTCCCGACTGAAAGCCTGAAGCCGATGCCTGAGCGAAACCTGAAACAGCCTGACGACGAACGTTCGACGCTACTGCTGGTCGATGACGACGACGCGTTCCGACGCGTCCTCGCGCGCGCCCTCGAGCGTCGCGGCTACGCGGTGAGCGTCGCCGCCAGTGTCGAAGCGGCGCTCGTGAAAGCCCAGGCGCAGGCTCCCGAATATGCGGTGGTCGACCTCAAGATGCCCGGGGAATCCGGTCTGCGGCTGATCGACAAGCTGATGGAACTCGACCCCAACACGCGCATCGTCATGCTGACGGGTTACGCGAGCATCGCCACGGCGATCGAGGCGATCAAGCTCGGTGCCGTCCATTACCTCGCCAAACCGTGCGACGCGGACGAAATCGTCGCGGCACTCAACAAGAGCAGCGAGGGCGACGCGGCGATGGCGGTTGCCGACTCACCGCTGTCCATCGACCGCCTCGAATGGGAACACATCCAGCGGATCCTGGGCGAGCACCAGGGGAATGTCTCGGCGACCGCCCGGGCTCTGAAAATGCACCGCCGGACGCTGCAGCGAAAACTCGGCAAACGGCCCAGCAGAGAGTGACGATGACGACTTCCGGGCACCCGGCCATCGAGTACATACGGATCGACAAATGGCTGTGGACGGCACGCTTCTACAAGACGCGCTCGCTGGCGGCACAGGCGATCGCCGCCGGCCACGTCAGGCTCGCTGGCCATGCCGTCAAGCCCGCGCGCGACCTGCGTTGCGGCGACAGCCTGGAGATCGCCATCGGCGACACCATCTGGAGCGTCGTCGTCCGCGGCCTCAATGAACAGCGGCGCCCGGCAGTCGAAGCGCAGCAACTTTACGAAGAGACGCGCGCCAGCAGCGAGCGGCGCGCCACGCAGCGGGAAACACGCTTGCTCGCGCCAGTGCCCGGCAGCGACCTGCGCGGCCGGCCGACCAAGAAGGCCAGACGGCAGATCCGCGGTTTCAACGAAGGGTTCTGAGGTCAGCATGGTCAACCGCCTCCTGGCCGACGGCATCGTCGTGCTGCATTTCCTGTTCATCGCCTTCGTCGTTCTTGGCGGCGTCCTGGCGCGGCGCTGGCCAAGGCTGGCATGGGTGCACCTGCCCGCCGCTTGCTGGGGCGCCGCCATAGAACTGAGTGGCTGGATCTGCCCGCTGACGCCGCTCGAGAACCGCTTCCGGCAGGCTGCTGGCGAGGCTGGTTATGCGGGCAGCTTCATCGACCACTATCTCTTGCCGATCCTTTACCCGGTCGGGCTGACGCGCGAGATCCAGTACGGCCTGGCGGCTGTGGTGATCGTCGTCAATGTGGCAGTGTACGGGTGTCTCCTTCGTCGCCGCTGACCGGTATGGTGGTCCCCGGGAAGTGGACGAGGGCGATGCAGACGTGCTGACCCGGATCAGCGGGCGGAAACGTGTGCCGACGCCGCTGTTTCCGAACCGTGTTCCCGTTTGGCGATGAGGACCTTGTCTACGCGATTGCCGTCCATGTCGACCACCTCGAAACGCCAGTCCGCCAACTCGAAGTGATCCGACGCCGACGGTATGCGTCCGAGGGCATACATGATGAAGCCGCCCAGGGTGTTGAACGCGTTCTCGTCCTCCCCGGGCCAGTCGCCACTGATCGTGAGAAACCCTTTGACGCGTTCAACCGGGACGCTGCCATCGACCAGCCACGAGCCATCCTCGCGGATGACGATATCCTGTTCCTCGGGCGTCTCCGAGGTCGGCAGGTCGCCGACTATCGCTGTCAGCACGTCGCTGAGTGTCACCAGGCCCTGTAGTTCGCCGTATTCGTCGACCATCAGCGCGCATTGTTGGCGAGCCCTGCGGAAGGTTTCCAGCAACTGCGTCGTCGTTACGCCGGCCGGCACGTAGAGAGCCGGTCGCACAAAGGGCTCGATCGACAGAGGCTCGCCGGCGAGAGCCCCCTTGAGAAGATCGCTCGTACGCAGGACGCCGACGATCTGGTCGGGGCCGTCCCGACAGACGACGACACGTTTGTACGGGCTTTCGGCCAGGCGCTCGCGAATTTCCTCCTCACTCTCGTTCAGGTCGAGCAGGTAGATGTCCTTGCGGTGGGTCATGATCGCACTGATACGCTGCTCGTCCAGCCGCAGGACATTGGCGACGATGGCCTGCTCGCTGGCGTGGAACACTCCCGACTGGGCGCCCTGGCCCATCAGAACCTTGATCTCGTCGTCGGTTACCGAAGACTCCTGGGTGCGTCGCGCTCCCAGCAGGCGCAGGAACAGGCTCGACGACGACGACAACAGCCAGACCAGTGGGCGCGCGAGCCGAGCGAGCAGGTTCATCGGTGGCGCGATCACCGAGGCGACGCGCTCCGGTGACAAGAGGCCGAGGCGTTTGGGTACCAGTTCGCCGACGACTACCGAGAAATAGGTCAACCCGGCGACGACCACCGTCAGGGAGATGCCTTCCGCGTGCGGCGCGAGGAGCGGCCATGCCGCCAGCCGTTCGGCCAGCGGTACCGCCAGCGCGGTTTCCCCGATGGCACCGTTGAGAATGCCTACCGTCGTGATGCCGACCTGGACGGTGGACAGGAAGATCGAAGGCTCGTGGCTAAGCGCCAACGCCGAGCGCGCCCCCCGGTTGCCGTCGTCAGCCAGCTTCTGCAGGCGCGATTGGCGCGAGGAAACGACGGCGATCTCCGACATGGCGAGAACGCCGTTGAGCAGGATCAGAAAGAGAAGTAAGACGATGTCCATGGAAGCCTTGTCCAGGGGGCGCCGGCAACATGCAGCGCTTGATCGGCAGTCATTTTCCCGCCAGCGAGCGCCGTAGGATGTCGAGAACGATGCGCAGGTCCTCGATCGCTACCTGACCCGGAGCCGACGCCTTGTCGCCGACCGCGAAGGTCACCGACGAGCCGAAGGTCCAGCCGAAGAGGCGGCTCAGCGAGCCGTAGGGGCCCATCGACACGCTGATGATCGGCAGCCTGAGCTGCCGGCTGCCGGCGAGTGTCGCGCCGAGCAACGTCAGCACGTCGTCAATGGCGCGCGGGGTGACCGCCACCTTGGCGATGTCGGCACCAGCCTCCTCCATCGTCTCCAGCCTGGCGACGATCTCGGCGGCTGGCGGCGTCTGCTGGAAGTCATGAAAGGAGGCGATCAATTGGGCTCCAGCGCGGTGCGCAGCCTGCCGTGCGGCCTGGAAATGCTGCGGCTCGCTGTTGATCTCGTAGTCTACAAAATCGACGCAGCCTGTCTCGCACACGGCCCGGTAGAGCGACAGAACCTGCTCTTCCTCTATCCCGATCGGCTCGCCGCCCTCGCGCGTCGAGCGGCGCGTGAAAATGATCGGCACGCTGCCGGCCTGCTTCCTGATCTCCCTCGCCAGAGCGACGACGCGCGCGCTGTCGGCGATGCCGGCGAAGAAATCGACGCGCCATTCGATCAGGTCGGGGCACTTCGCGCAGACGACGGCCACCTCGCGCAGAATGGACGGTTCATCGCGGGCGACCAGCGGCGTACAGATCAGTGGCTCCTTTCCCCCGGCAAGCGGTTGGCCGCGAACGTCGATGCCCTTGCTCATGCCCAAGTCACCCATTCAGTCGGACTCCCGGCGAGTGTACGGTTGGTGCAGATGCACTGGCGGTACCGACTTGCGGCGCAGGCGGATGTTGAGCATCTCGACGGTGACCGAGAAGGCCATGGCAAAGTAGATGTAGCCCTTCGGCACCTTGTGGCCGAAGCCCTCGGCGACCAGTGCCACACCGACGACCATCAGGAACGAGAGGGCCAGCATCTTTATCGTCGGATGTCCGGAAACGAAGCGCCCGATGGCGGCGGCAAACAGCATCATCAGGCCAACCGAGGCGACGACAGCCGCGATCATCACCGCGACCTCGTCGACCATGCCGACCGCGGTAATGATTGAATCCAGCGAAAAGACGATGTCGATGACGATGATCTGCAGGATGATCGCCGAGAAGGTCGCGCGCACCGCGGTCGATGCGTGCCCTTCTTGGCCTTCGAGCAGTTGGTGGATTTCCTGCGTGCTCTTCCAGATCAGAAAGACCCCGCCGCCAATCAGGATCAGATCGCGCGGCGAGATTGCCTGCCCGAACGCGCTGAAGAGCGGCGCGGTCGCGCCGACGATTACCGACAACAGCAAGAGCAGCGCGATGCGCAGGAACATTGCCAGGAACAGGCCAAGCTTGCGCGCCTTCTCGCGCGTCGCTGGCGGCAGGCGATCGACAAGTATCGAAATGAAGATGATGTTGTCGATCCCGAGTACCAGTTCGAGGGCGGTAAGGGTAGCGAAAGCCAGCCAGGCCTGAGGGCTGGCCAGCAGCGACATGACGTCCATGCAGTTATCCTGAGTAGGGTCCGCGCCGAGGGCGGCAAAGCGCCATTATAAGGAGCCTTGAGCACCGTCGCCGGCGATTTGCGACCGCGTAGGCAGGGGCTCGGGCCGGGGCGATGGAGGGCGCCGAGTGCGCCGGCGGGGCGTGTCCGGAGAATGCGAAAGGCATGTTCGGCGCGCCCGCGAGCTTCGCTTGGCGGCCTGGCCAGTCGGGGCGGGTTGACGAAATTCAAATTAATCAATACACTGCAGTTTCTCGTGCAGCAACCGAGCCAATCCCGGCTATTCTGCTGCACTCTCGCCGCTCTGCCTGTGGGTTTCCAGACCGCACAGAGTTCCGGCCTCAGGGTAGGTACCTCCCGCGTATTCGAGGCTTTGCACCCGCCTGTAACCGTCCATCGTCGTGCCGTCTTTTCTTGGCGCGACGACCAAAGTGAAGGAGAGAGCATGTCCGCAACTATCTCGCTAAAGAGTATTACCGGGCGTCGTACGGACGCCACTTTGAGCTTTATTCAACACAGCATGATGATCGTTGGCCTGATGCTCCTGCTGGGAGCGGTCAAGCCTCTTTTCGGCGGCCGTAGCGATACCGACGCGCAGCAGGCCGCCGAGGTGGCAACGGTCAGCGAAGCGGCCGAGGCGGAGCCGGTCAAGGCCGCTCCCGAGGCGCTGCCGCCACACCTGCAACGCGTTCTCGACTTCGTTTCGCGTCGCTACCGGGTCGCCCCGGAAGCGCTGGTTCCGGTCTTCGAGGCCGCGCAGACAGTTGGTCGCGAGCGTCGCGTCGACCCGCTACTGATCATCGCCATCATCGGTATCGAGTCGCGCTTCAACCCGTTCGCGGAAAGCGCTTTTGGCGCCAAGGGCCTGATGCAGGTGATTCCGGGCTATCACATGGACAAAGTGCCGCAAGGGGCAGGCGAGCAGCCTTTCCTCGACCCGGTGACCAACATCCAGGTCGGCGTGCATGTCCTGGAAGAGGCAATCCGCTGGCGCGGCGGCCTGACGGCTGGCCTGCAACACTACGGTGGCGCGCCCGACGATCCGGAGACGGGTTACGCGAACAAGGTGCTCGCCGAGAAGCAGCGCCTTGAGCAGGCCGCCAGGCGCGGTCCGGGCGCACGCGTCTAAGCGGCGTAGCCATTTGTCGCGATTCCCCGCGCTTCGTCGCCAAGCCGGGGTGGCTAGGCGGCCACGCCGGCGCGCGCCATCCGTCGGATGGCTTGCCTGGCTTCGACCGAGAGGACGAGTTCCGAATGCGCCAGCGGTGTCAACAGCCGCTCGTCGAAGTGCAGTAGGCCATCCTCGGTCTCGTGCAGGAATTCGCCTTCGATCAGATTGCCGATGAACGCCGCGAAGGTCACCTTCTCGGGAAACTCGGGCGTATTGAACTCGTAGAGCAGGGATAGCCGCTGTGCCAGCCGATGGCAGTTGTCCTCCAGCGCCGGGCGAGTCAGGTGGCCCGAACCATGCCGCTCGAGGAGCGCCAGGGTAAGAAAGTGACGTTCGAGCAGCGGTCGAATGGTTTCGCCGAGCAGGCGCAATTCGACGAACTCCTGGCTGATCGGTTCGGGGGCGGCCAGCCGGCCTTCGGCTTCCGGGTGACGCAACAGGGCGCGGGCGAGGAGCACGCGAATGATGGCTTCGCTGGCTGCGGCAAGCTCGTCGCCCGACCAGCGCAGAAACAGTTCCGCCCGCATCAGGGAGCAGATGCCGGCCACTGCCTGGGCGACGCGCGCGGCGTCGAGGTCGCGGTTATGGCTCACCAGGCAGGCGATCACCGCCGGCAGGGCAAAGAGGTGCAGGACGTTGTTGCGGAAGTAGGCGAGCAGTGGCGCCTGCTCCCGGGGCGCGCGAATCAGATCGCCGAGCGGATCGCGGAAACGCTCGACCACCGTCAGCCGCTCCGCGTAGCCGACGACCTGTTGCGGATCGAGCGCGCAGCCGATCGTGGTGGGCGCGTAGGGCGCCAGACTGCTGAGGGCCTGGTAGTGTTCGATCATCCGCTGCAGGGCGTGCTCGTCGGCGGTGTGCTTCGGCGTGGCCAGCAGCGCGAGCGCGACCAGATTGACCGGGTTGAGCACGGCCGCCTCGTTGATCCGCTTGGCAAGTTCGGCTGCCGCGTGCCGCGTGGCGCGGCGTGACCAGTGCGGCAGCGTTTCGGCGGGTTCGTCGCGCCACCCCGGCTGCTGCACATCGAGAAAGCCGGCCAGCGCCAGCGGTGCGCCGAAGTTGACATGCACCTTGCCGAACACTCGCTTGATGCTGCGCACGCTCATGAAGAGCCCCCATAGCGATTCGCGCTGCTTGGGCTGGCCAGCGAGTTCATCGAGATACGTGCGTCCCTCCATCACCTTCTCGTAACCGATGTACACTGGCAGGAAGACCAGCGGCCGCACATGCTCGCGGATGAAGCTTTGCACTGTCATGCCGAGGATGCCGGCTTTTGGCGCCAGCATCCTGCCGCTGCGGCTGCGCCCGCCTTCGATGAAGTACTCGATCGGGAAGCCGCGCGCCAGCATCAGGTGCAGGTATTCGTGGAAAACCGCCGCGTAGAGCGGCTCTCCCTTGAAGCTGCGGCGCAGGAAGAAGGCACCGCCACGACGCAACAGCGAACCGACCAGCGGCAGGTTGAGGTTGGCGCCAGCAGCGATGTGTGGCGGCGTGAGTCCCTGGCGGTGGATGATGTACGAGAGCAGCAGGTAATCGATATGGCTGCGGTGACACGGGACGTAGACGATCTCGTGGCCAGCTGCGATGCGACTCACGACGTCGAAATTGTGCAACTCGATACCGTCGTACAGGCGCGTCCACAACCAGTTGAGGAACAGTTCGAGCGCGCGCACGACACCGTAGGAATAGTCGGAAGAGATCTCGAGCGCGAAGCGGGCGGCGCGCGCCCTTGCTTCGGCAGGCGAGATACCCTGAGTCGCTGCCTCGCTGGCGATCGCCAGGCGCACCTGCTCACCGGCGAGCACGGCGTTAACCTGCGTGTTGCGGTGTGAGAGGTCGGGCCCGATGGCCATCTGCCGCTGGCGGCGGAAATGGACTCGCAGTACCCGCGACAGCTTGCGTAGCGCCGGCTCCTCGGCCAGCCCTCCCTGCAGCAGTTCGCGCAGCGAGATCGGGGCGTTGTAGCGGACCAGTACGTGCCGGCCGTGCAGCAGGATGGCCAGCAACTGCCGCCAGGCGCCCGGCGGTCGCCAGGTTTCCGAGAACAACGCCTTGAGAATCGAATCCTGCTGGTCCGGACTGCGTCCCCAGAGAATGAGGACAGGCACCAGTTGCACGTCGACTTGCGGGTCGGCGACCGCCTGGCCGAGCAGGCTCGCCAGCAAGGGGGAGTGAGCGCCGCCGTCGCGTGCCCTGCCGGCCAGGCGGCGGTCACGGTTGAGAAAGAAGAAGGAGCGCGGCAAGCGCTGTCCGCCGATCGCCATCGGCGCCTCCGCGCGCGGCAACCCGGCCTGCCTCGACTCCTCGAAGAGAACCAGCAGGTTCGAGAGATGCCGGTCCTGAAGGACGTAACAGACCGGTTTGCCCGGGTCGAGGCCAAGTTCCTGAACGCTTGCCGGAAAGACGGTGGTGCGCACCCACAGATACAGCAGGCGGCGCGCCAGCGGGATGAACCAGTCGGAAACCTTGAAGAACTCGGCCAAGCCCTGCCGCTCCGTCGCCGGCGTACGCGCCCTTACTCCTCCTCGACGACCTTGTGCTGGGAAGCCAGGTGCTGCTGCGTCGCCGGTGGTACCTGCGCGTAGTGCGAGAAGGCAATGCTGTATGACCCCTGGCCGCCGGTCAGCGATTTCAGACGCGACTGGTAGCCATCGAGTTCGGCCAGCGGCACCTCGCCGGTGATTGCCATTACTCCAGGGCCACGCGGTTGCGTACCGGTCAGATGGCCGCGCTTGCTGGAAAGATCGCCGGTCAGGTCACCGGTCATTGCCTCCGGCGCCAGTATTTCGATGTCGACGACCGGTTCGAGGATGATCGGCTTGGCGCCGCGAATCGCTTCGACGGTGGCCTTGCGGGCCGCCGTGAAGAAGGCGATGTCCTTGCCATCGACCGGGTGCGACTTGCCGTCGTGAACGGTGACGCGCAGATCCTCGACCGGGAATCCGGCGACCACGCCGTCGGCCAGCGCCTGACGAACGCCCTTCTCGACCGCCGCCATGAAGACTCCCGGGATGACGCCGCCCTTGACGATATCGACGAATTCGAAGCCGGCGCCGCGTTCGAGGGGTTCGACGCGCAGGGCCACTTCGCCGAACTGTCCCGCGCCGCCACTTTGCTTCTTGTGCCGGCAGTGTCCTTCGGCCGAACCCGTGATGGCTTCACGATAGGCAATCTGTGGTGGCTTCGTATCCAGTTCCAGCTTGTACTGCTGCGACAGCCGGTTCAGTTTCGCCCGCAGGTGCATCTCGCCGAGACCGCGGATCACCGTCTCGTTGGTTGTCGGATGGCGTTCGAGCCTGAAGCACGGGTCCTCCACTTCGAGCTTGCGCAGGATCTCGAACAGGCGCTGTTCGTCGGCCTTGCGCCGGGCCTGTACCGCCAGGCCCTGCATCGGCTGCGGAAACTCGAGTGGTTTGAGGTGGATCTGATCTTCGTCGTGCGAATCGTGCAGCACACAGTCGAACTCGATCTCGTCTACCTTGGCGATGGCGCCGAGGTCGCCCGGTGCCAGCGACTCGACTTCGACGTATTCCTTGCCCTGCAGGCGGTAGATGTGACCGACCTTGAACGGGCGCTTGCCGTCACCGACGAAGAGCTGCGAATCCTTTCTGATCGTCCCCTGATGGACGCGGAACACCCCGACCTTGCCGATGAAGGGGTCGCTGACCACCTTGAAGACGTGCGCCAGTACATGCTTGTGCGGATCGGGAACGGCCGCGAAGGCTTCTGCCGGCCCGCCGGGCTCGCCCCGATAAAAGGGCGGCGGATTGCCTTCGTGCGGATTGGGCGCCAGCCTGGCCAGGACGTCGAGCAACTGCGGGATGCCGGCGCCGGTCTTGGCCGACACGAAGAGAATCGGAATCAGGTGGCCGGCGCGCAGCGCCTTCTCGAAGGGGACGTGCAGTTCATCGGGGCTCGGGTCGACACCTTCTTCCAGGTAGCGCGCCAGCAGATCCTCGTCCTCCTCGACGATCTGATCGATCAGCGCCCGGTGTGCCGCCGCCACCGATTCGAAGTCGCTCTCGCCGGCGTCGTGGCCGAGCAGTTCGACGACTTCGCTGCCGTGTTTGGCCGGCAGGTCCAGCAACATGCATTCCCGACCGAAGCGTTCGCGGATCTCGCCGACCAGCGCCGGCAGATTGACGTTGTCGGCATCGATCTTGTTGATCACGATCATCCGGCAGACGCCGCGAGCCTCGGCCAGCTTCATCATGCGCTCACTCGATAGTTCGATGCCGTTCTGGGCATTGATCACCACCAGCGCCGTGTCCGCTGCAGCCAGCGCGCCGATCGCCTGACCGGCGAAATCGGGGAAGCCGGGCGTATCGATCAGATGAACCAGCACACCCTGCCACGAAAAACTCGCCAGTGCCGAACTCAGTGAGTGGCCGAATTCCTTCTCCTGCGGGTCAAAGTCGCAAACGGTATTGCCCTTCTCGACGGCACCGCGGCTGGCGATGGCGCCGGCTGCGGCGAGCAGGCTTTCGGCAAGCGTCGTCTTGCCGGCAGCACCGTGGCCGACGAGAGCGACGGTGCGAAGGTTACTGGTGGCGGTCTGGCCCATTCATCATCTCCCATGAAGTCGAGTGCACGCCGCAGCGGCAGGGATAGCCACGTGGCATGGTGGCTGGGCGCGCTCCCGCCATTTTACTCCGGCCAAGGCTGAATCGCTTGCTTGTCGTTTTTTTGCCTCGCGCGGGTGGCTGGGCGGCTCCTGGGGCGCTATCCAAAAGCCATCAGTTTTGTGTAAACGGCGTGACTCGGCTAGAGTGACGCGCTTTTACGTCGATGAACACCGTGTCAGGAGGCAGCATGGAAAACGACCAACCCGATCAACGTCAGGCCGATCTTCGCGAGGCCGCTCTTGAGTACCACCGTTACCCGACTGCCGGCAAGATCTCTGTCCAGCCAACCAAGGCGCTGAGCAACCAGCTCGACCTCGCGCTTGCCTATTCGCCGGGCGTTGCCTACGCGTGCCATGCGATCGTCGATGACCCCGGGTCGGTCAGCCTCTACAGCTCGCGAGCCAATCTCGTCGGCGTCATCACCAACGGTACGGCCGTGCTGGGACTTGGCAACATCGGCCCGCTAGCCGCGAAACCGGTGATGGAAGGCAAGGGCTGTCTGTTCAAGAAGTTCGCCGGGATTGATGTCTTCGACATAGAACTGGCCGAGAGCAACCCGGATCGGCTGATCGACATGATCGCGGCGATGGAGCCGACGCTTGGTGGCATCAATCTGGAAGACATCAAGGCCCCGGAATGCTTCTACATCGAGGCGAAGCTCAAGGAGCGGATGTCGATCCCGGTCTTTCATGACGACCAGCACGGCACGGCGATCATCTCCGCGGCCGCCATCCTGAACGCGCTCAAGGTCACCGGCAAGCCGATCGGCGACGTGACGGTCGTCTGCTCGGGTGCGGGCGCGGCTGCCATTTCCTGCCTCAACCTGTGGTGTGACCTGGGCTTTCGGCGCGAGAACATCGTCGTTTGCGACTCGAAGGGCGTGATCTACGTCGGCCGTGATGCCGACATGGAGCCGACCAAGGCGCGCTATGCCCGGGAAACCGGCGTCCGAACGCTGGCGGAGGCGCTCGTCGGTGCCGACGTCTTCCTCGGGCTGTCGGCGGCCGGCATCCTCCAGCCCGAGATGCTCGCCACCATGGCCGAACAGCCGATCGTTTTCGCTCTCGCCAATCCGACTCCGGAAATCATGCCGGAACTCGCCCGCGAGGTCCGTCCCGACGTGATCATGGCCACCGGTCGTTCGGACTATCCCAACCAGGTCAACAATGTCCTGTGCTTCCCGTTCATCTTCCGCGGTGCGCTCGATGTCGGCGCCACCGGTATCAACGAACAGATGAAGATGGCCTGCGTCAAGGCGCTGGCGGCGATGGCGCACCAGGAAGTGAGTGATGAAGTGGCCATGGCGTACCCGGGTCAGGAGTTGTCGTTCGGTCCGGAATACCTTATTCCGAAGCCTTTCGACCCGCGCTTGATCACCACCATCGCTCCCGCCGTCGCCGAGGCCGCGATGCTGTCAGGCATTGCAACCCGACCGATCAGCGATTTGACGGCCTATCGGGAGAAGCTCAGGGAGTTCGTCTACCGCACCGGCGTTGGCATGCGCGCGGTTTTCTCGGCCGCCAAGCGTGGGCGGAAGACGCGCATCGTCTATCCCGACGGCGAGGAGGAGCGGATGTTGCGCGCCGCGCAGACGATTCTCGACGAGGGCCTGACGCGGCCGATACTGATCGGGCGTCCCGACGTGATTGCGTCGCGGCTCGAGAGGATTGGCTCGAAGCTGCGTGTCGGCAAGGATTTCGAACTCGTCGATCCGAATAGCGACGGCCGCTACAAGGAATGCTGGACGGCGTACCACCAGTTGCGCAAGCGCCAGGGTGTGACGATCGACATCGCCAAGACGCGCCTGCGCAACAACAACACGATCATCGCCGCGATGCTGCTCAGGCTGGGTTACGCCGACGGGATGATCTGCGGCCTGTCCGGCCGTTTCGGGCATCATCTGCGGCAGGTCGACGAGATCATCGGCAAGGCCCCGGGGTGCAACACCATGGCGGCGATGACCCACCTGTTGCTGCCCGGACGCGCCCTTTTTCTCTGCGACACGCACGTCAACGCCGACCCCGACGCCAATCAGCTCGTCGAGATCGCCCTCATGGCTGCGGATGCCGTTCGTCGCTTCAAGATCAAGCCGAAACTGGCGCTCCTGTCTCACTCGAACTTTGGATCGTCGCAGACGCCTTCCGCTCGCAAGATGGCCGAGGCCGTGGCCATCATTCGTGCAAGAGCCCCAGAGTTGGAGATTGACGGCGAAATGCATGCCGACAGTGCGCTTTCACAGGCGATCCGCAGGCAGGCGGACCCCGAATCGCCGCTTGTCGGTGAGGCCAATGTGCTGGTGATGCCGAATCTGGACGCCGCCAACATCTCCCACCACCTGCTGAAGATGACCGGCGGGGATGGCATGGCTGTCGGCCCGATCCTGCTCGGCGCGGCGCGCCCGGTGCATGTGCTCTCGCCGACGTCTACGGTTCGCCGCGTCGTCGACATGACTGCGCTGGTGGTGGTGGACGCGGCCACTAAGTAGGCGCTGCCGCGCCCTCGGCAAGACTCCTGCTTCAGAGTTTACATGGATAGGTGGGAACCCTATAATCCGAGCTTCTTTCGAGGGGGTATAGCTCAGCTGGGAGAGCGCTTGCATGGCATGCAAGAGGTCCGCGGTTCGA
>JGI24217J29970_1000380_pt1 | contig 12830 bp, 9 predicted proteins | sample EnhBioin_Aerobic_FD_29970 | JGI IMG/M metagenome (IMG submission 29970) | reverse complement strand
ACTGCCTGTGTCGCAAGCCACATCGAGCGAGCCGGTCAGACTGACCCAGTTTTCACACGGCGGCGGCTGCGGATGCAAGATCGCACCCGCCGTGCTTGAGCAGATCCTCGGCAAGGTCTCGCCGGGTCTGGCGCCAAGTCAGTTGCTGGTCGGCATAGAGACCAGCGATGACGCTGCCGTCTACCAACTCAACGCCGATCAGGCGCTGGTGGCGACGACCGATTTCTTCATGCCGATTGTCGATGACCCGTTCGATTTTGGCTGCATCGCGGCGACCAATGCCCTCTCCGACGTCTATGCGATGGGTGGCTGGCCGTTGCTGGCACTCGCCATCGTTGGCATGCCCGTGAGCAAGCTGCCGCTCGAGACGATCAAGCGCATACTGGAAGGAGGCGAATCGATTTGTGCGAAGGCGCGCATCCCGATTGCCGGCGGCCATACGATCGACTCGGTCGAGCCGATTTACGGTCTCGTCGCCATTGGACTGGTCCATCCTGACAACCTCAAGCGCAATTCGGGTGCACGCGCCGGCGACAAGCTGATTCTCGGCAAGCGACTGGGTGTTGGCTTCTACAGCGCGGCGCTGAAAAAGGGCCTTTTGTCTTCCCCCTGTTACGCCTCGATGATCGCCTCGACAACCCAGCTCAACACGCCAGGACGAGCACTCGGTTGCCTTGCCGGAGTGCACGCGATGACCGACGTCACGGGTTTCGGCCTGCTCGGTCATCTGGTGGAAATCTGCAAGGCCTCGAGCGTCGCGGCCGTGGTCGATTTCGCGGCGCTTCCGCTCCTGTCGAATGTTCTCGACTATGGGGCCAAAGGCTGCATCACAGGGGCTTCAGGGCGCAACTGGGCAAGCTACGGAGAGCACGTGGCGCTACCGAAGAAGAACTTCAGCGACCTCGAACGAGCGCTCCTGACCGATCCGCAGACCAGCGGCGGACTGCTGGTCGCCTGTGCTCCGGAAGTGGTCACCGAAGTCCTGGCGATCTTCTTGCAAGAGGGTTTCGACCACGCGACGGTCATCGGCGAAGTCTCCGAGGGCAAGCCGCAAGTATCGGTGATCAGGAGCCACTGACCTCGGCGCCCCCGCTCAGTCGAGGAGGTGAGAGACCAGGCCGTCAGCCAGTTTGGGTTCGAACCAAGTTGATTTCGGTGGCATCACCTCGCCGGCGTCGGCAACCGCCATCAGCTCTGCCATCGGTGTCGGAAACATGGCGAAGGCGACGGCCATTTCGCCACCGTTCACGCGTCGTTCGAGTTCCGCCAGTCCACGCATGCCACCGACGAAATCAATGCGCGTGTCGCGGCGCAGATCGGTGATTCCCAGCAGCGGACCAAGAATCTGCTCGGCAAGCAGCGAGACGTCGAGGCGACGCACCGGATCTGCCGACAGGATCAGTCCGGGCTTGATTTCCAGCCGATACCACCGGCCCGCCAGATACATTCCGCAAACGCCCGTCCGCTCGGGTCGCACCGCTGCAGCGGCCGGGGTGACGTCATAGCGTCCACCGACAGCTGTCAGAAAGGCCTCTTGACTCAGGCCGTTGAGGTCGCGCACCACCCGGTTGTAGTCCATGATCCGCATCTGCGACGCCGGGAAGATGACGGACAGAAAGAATTGCGAGCCACCCAACGCGGCTGTCTGGCCGCGCCGGGCCGCTGCCACTCGCGAGGCAGCCGCCGACCGGTGATGACCATCGGCAATATAGAAACTCGGCATCGCGCCAAAGACCGTGTCAATCCGTGCAATGCGATCGGTGTCTGCGATCGTCCATAGGGTATGGCGGATACCATCCTCGGCCCGGACATCAGCGACGGGCGCTGTCTCGGCGGCCTGCGCAAGCAGGTCATCGGCCTCGGGACTCTCAGGGTGCGCGAGCAGCACAGGCCCGGTCTGCGCATTCAGGGCCTCGATCTGGCGAACCCGATCGTCTTCCTTGTCGGGCCGGGTGAACTCGTGTTTGCGGATCCGGTTGCTGTCATAGGCGGCGATCGACGCCACCGCCACCAGACCAGTCTGAACATGCCGGCCCATCTGCAAGCGATAGGCGTAGTAACAGGGATGCGGGTCACGACGCAGCACCCCGGCATCGATCAAGCCCCGGAAATTGTCCGCCGACTTGGCGTAGACCTCGGGGGCATGATGATCAATGCCCGGCGGCAGATCGATCTCCGCTTTCGAGACATGCAGAAAGGACAAGGGTTTGCCGACCGCCGCCACACGCGCCTCTTCGCTGGAGAGGACATCATAGGGCGGCGCCGCTACTGCGGCGGCATCGGCACTGCGTGGTCGAAGACCGGCGAATGGTCGAATCAGGCAAGGCTCAACGGACAAGGAGTTCTCCTGCAGGGGGGATTTCAGATGCTCCGGTAGAGCGCCTCATAGCGCACTGCCGAATCAGCCCAGGAAAAATCCTGCGCCATGCCGCGCCGCTGCACCTGGAGCCAGGCCGAGGGATCGCGGTAGAGTGCCAACGCCTCACCGATGCGCGTAGCCAGCGCGCGGCTGCCGGCGTCGTCAAAGACGAAACCGTTAGCACTACCCGCCTTGAGATGTTCCGGAGTGGCATCGATGACCGTATCTGCCAGACCGCCGACCCGCCGTACCAACGGCAAGGTGCCGTAGCGCAAGGCATAGAGTTGCGTCAGACCGCAGGGTTCGAAACGTGACGGGACGAGCAGAATGTCGGCGCCGGCGATGACGCGGTGCGACAGCGCGTCGTCATAGCCCAGATGCACCGATACAGCCTGCGGGTGAGCGGTGGCGGCGGCCCTGAAAGCGGCTTCGATATCGGCTTCGCCACTGCCGACGACGACCAGCTGCCCTCCCCCCGCCAGCAGCGTCGGCAAAGCGCCGAGAACCAGATCCATGCCCTTCTGCGCGGTCAGACGGCTGACCACTGCGAAAAGCGGGGCGTTGGCGCGGCCGGAGAAACCCAGCTCGGCCTGCAGGCTGGCCTTGCAGGCTTTCTTGCCCCCCAGATCCCCTGCCGTGTAGTTCGCATGAATCGCCCGGTCGCTGCCCGGATCCCATACCGAGTAATCTACACCGTTGAGAATGCCTGACAAGTCTGCTCCCCGGTCGCGAAGCAGACCGTCGAGACCCCAACCGAACTCCGGGGTGCAAATTTCACGGGCGTACGTCGGGCTGACGGCGTTCACGCGCTTCGCATGCACGAGAGCCGCTTTCATGAACGACAACTGCCCGTGAAACTCGAGTGCGCTCTGGTTCGCCCCGGAGATGAGCAGACCAAGGTCGGTGTGGTGGTCGAGTGGAAAGAGGCCACGAAAGGCCAGATTATGGATCGTGAACACCGTCGCCGTGCTCAGCGCCGGATTTTGCGCGATGTAGGCCGGGGCCAGGCCGGCGTGCCAGTCATGTGCATGCACCACTTCCGGCTGCCAGTCACGATCGAGTTCGCCGGCAGCCAGATGGGCGGCGATCCAGCCGAGGAGCGCAAAGCGCCGATGATTGTCTCGCCAGTCACGGCCGTCCGGAGCCAGATAGGGGTTACCGTCGCGTCGGTAAAGAAACGGCGTATCAATGACATAAGCCAGCAGGCCGCTGTCCGGCAGACGTCCGAGTCGCAGCGTGATGACCGCCGCACCGAAGGCCGGACCCAGGCGGATCACCCGCTTGAGGTCGACGACGCCATCGAGAACGGCGGGCAAGCCCGGCAACAGCACACGGACATCCAGCCCGCGTTCGGCGAGCGCCACCGGCAGCGCGGCGACGACATCGGCAAGGCCACCGGTCTTGACCAGCGGGTAGATCTCGACGGCAACGTGCAGAACGCGCAAGTGGCGGCTTCCTCAGGCAGGTCAGGCGATCTGGTCAAGCATCTTGCGCGTGATCAGCGTCACACCGCTTTCGGTGCGCCGGAAACGACGCGCATCGTCATCCGGATCCTCGCCAACGACCATTCCCGGCGGAATGTGGCAGTCGCTGTCGACGACGCAGCGAGTCAGGCGCGCTCGGGTGCCGACCGTGGTATCGGGGAGCAGGACCGACAGGTTCACGCGTGCATAGGAATGAACGCGGCAACTGGAAAACAGCAGCGACCGGTTGACTTCGCCGGAAACGATACAACCGCTGGACACCGTGGACTCGATGGCAGTGCCTCGCCGGTCAAGATGGTTGTGTACGAACTTGGCGGGCGGCAATTGCTGCTGATAGGTCCAGACCGGCCAGTTGCGGTCGTAGAGGTTCAGTGCAGGCACCGTGGCGGTCAGATCGATGTTGGCGTCCCAATACGCATCGATCGTCCCCGCGTCACGCCAGTAGTGCTCCCGGAACTGCTCGTCCGGGGCGACGATGCAACTGCGTGAGAACGGATGTGCAACCGCCACACGGTTGGCCACGGCGCGCGGAATGATGTCCTTGCCGAAGTCATGGCTGGAAGTCGGATCCGTGATATCCCGAGCCAGCTCGGCATAGAGATACTTCGCGTTGAAAACGTAGACCCCCATGCTGCACATGGCCATATCGGGATTGCCCGGCATGGCCGGAGGATCGGCAGGCTTTTCAATAAAGTCCGTGATCAGGCCATTCTCGTCGACTGCCATGACGCCAAAACCGCTCGCATCTCGCCGCGGCACCTCGATACAGGCGACGGTGCATTCGGCGCCGCTCTCGACATGGTCGACTAGCATTACCGCATAATTCATCTTGTAGACGTGATCACCCGCGAGAATGACCACGAACTCAGGTGCCGGCGTATACGTCTCGAGGATGTCGATGTTCTGGTAAACCGCATCCGCCGTACCGCGATACCACGATTCCTCGTCTATCCGCTGCTGTGCCGGAAGCAGGTCGACGAACTCGTTGACTTCGCCATGCAGGAAGTTCCAGCCGCGCTGCAGGTGGCGCAACAAACTGTGCGACTTGTACTGGGTAACGACGCCAACGCGCCGGATCTGCGAATTGACGCAGTTCGACAAGGCAAAATCGATAATCCGGAACTTGCCGCCAAAATGGACTGCCGGCTTGGCACGACGATCCGTGAGTTCGTGCAGCCGGCTGCCACGCCCACCAGCAAGGACCAGGGCTATCGCCTTGCGTGGTAATTGGAATGTCTTCCTGTCAACCATTTTCGTATCCTCTAGTTAGCATCATTCATCGCATCTGGCGGCGCCCACCGGTGTCACCAACTCCTAACTGATCACATCCGGTCCGTTTCTCCCGGTGATCGAAGTAATTTGTGCTACAAGGTCGGCAAGGGCGACCAGCGGCGCCAGCGCCTCCTGTGTCGGCACTTCGTGCAGGCTGGGATCGGCCACGTAGCGTTCGAGGTAGACGCGCAGCGTAGCCCCTTCAGTGCCTGTACCCGATAGCCGGAAAACCACTCGCGAGCCGTCTTCGAGCAGGATGCGCACACCCTGGCGCTCCGAACGCGACCCATCGACCGGATCGGTGTAGGAAAAATCATCGGCCGCCGCGATCGGCAGGCCATTGCGGCGCGATCCGGGCAGCTCTGGCAGACGGGCACGCAGTTCGTCCATCAGGCGATCCGCCCTGGCCGTCTCGATACCCTCATAATCGTGGCGGGAATAGACGTTGCGTCCAAAACGCTGCCAGTGCTCACGAACGATCACATCCGCCGGCATGTCGCGAACGGCCAGAATGTTGAGCCAATAGAGGACCGCCCACAGGCCATCCTTTTCGCGGACGTGGTTCGAGCCCGTACCGGCGCTCTCCTCTCCGCACAGGGTGGCCATGCCGGCATCGAGCAACGAGCCGAAGTACTTCCAGCCCGTCGGCGTCTCATAGCAGGCAATGCCAAGCTCCTTGGCGACGCGGTCCACGGCGCAACTGGTCGGCATAGAACGTGCCACACCTGCCAGGCCACCGGCGTACGCTGGCACGAGAGCGTGGTTGGCGGCGAGAACTGCCAGACTGTCGCTCGGACTGACAACGAAATTACGACCGACAATCATGTTGCGGTCGCCGTCGCCATCGGAAGCGGCGCCGAACGACAAGCCGGAACCGCTGTCCGCGAGCGCGTTGACGAGTTCGGCGGCCCACACCGGATTGGGATCGGGATGGCCGCCGCCGAAATCGGGCAGCGGTGTGCCGTTGACCACAGTACCCGCGGGAGCACCGAGACGACCCTCGAGAATGGCGTGCGCGTAAGGACCGGTGACCGCGTGCATCGCATCAAAGCGCATACGAAAGTCGGGACGCGCCAGCAGGCCGGCAATGCGCTCGAAGTCGAACAGCGACTCGAGAAGTTCCGCATAGTCGGCTACCGGATCGATGATGCTGACGGTCATCTCGCCGATGGCAGCTTCGCCGATGTGGGCGAGGTCGATGTCGGGCGACTCGACGGTATGATAGACACTGATTTCCTGCGTACGACGATAGACGGCATCGGTAAAGGCTTCGTTCGCGGGCCCACCATTGCCGAGGTTGTACTTGATGCCGAAGTCTCCGTTCGGGCCACCTTCGTTGTGACTGGCCGACAGTATGATGCCGCCGAAAGCCTGCCACTTGCGGATCACCGCACTCGCTGCCGGAGTCGACAGAATGCCGTCGCGACCGACAAGCACGCGACCGAATCCGGCGGCCGCTGCCATGCGCAGAATGGTCTGGATGGCCACATCGTTGTAATAGCGGCCATCGCCACCAAGGACCAGCGTCTGTCTCTGCTGACCGGTTAACGTGTCGAAAATGGCTTGCACGAAATTCTCGAGATATCGTGCCTGGCGAAATACCGTCACTTTCTTCCGCAGCCCGGATGTCCCCGGCTTCTGGCCCGAGTAAGGCGTGCTGGGAACGTTGATCACCTTCATGTTCATCTTAAGCCTCGTGACAAAGGAAACGCTCTGTATCAAGAACGGAGTAGCGCGGGTTCATGCCAGATGCTGCCGGCTGAATGCCAGCAACTGCTGCGTCGAGACATCGAGCTTTTCCGCCAGAGCCGCATTCGTGATTGCCGGCAGGATGCTGTTGGCCACGGCCTTGCCCAACTCGACGCCCCACTGGTCGAAGGAATTGAGGCCCCAGATGACGCCTTGCACAAACACCTTGTGCTCGTAGAGTGCGACCAGCGCGCCAAGCGTGTGCGGGTCGAGTCGCGACAGCAGCAGCGTCGACGATGGCTGGTTGCCGGGAAACACCTTGTGCGGCAGGAGTTCGGCAAGCGCTGCCGGTTGCAGCGTGCGACTGAGTTCGCTACGTGCCTCATCGACCGTCTTGCCGAACGCCAGCGCCGCACTCTGCGCGAAGCAGTTGGCGAGCAGCGCCTCCTGATGCCCGGGCAAGGGGTAGTCGGAGCGTACGGCGGCAATGAAATCACAGGGCACGAGGCGCCCGCCCTGATGGAGAAGCTGGAAAAAGGCATGCTGGCCATTGTTGCCGAGCTCGCCCCAGACGATGGGGTTCGCCGCACAGGCCAGCGGCTGGCCGTCGATGCCGACCGACTTGCCGTTGCTCTCCATCTCGAGTTGTTGCAGGAAAGACGGGAAATACTTCAGTGATTCGTTGTAAGGCAGCACGGCGTTGCTGGTGGCGCCCAGGAAATTGGTGTTCCAGATACCGATCAGCGCCATCACCACCGGCAGGTTGCGCTCGTAGGGAGTGCTCCGGAAATGCTCATCCATGCGCTGCGCGCCGGCGAGCAGATCGGCGAAAGCGTGCGGACCGATGGCAATCATCAGCGCCAGACCAACCGCCGACCACAGCGAAAAACGCCCGCCCACCCAGTCCCAGAGGGGAAAGACCGCATCCGGTCTGATGCCGAACTCGACTGCACGCTCCGGTTTGGCAGTCAGGGCAGCAAAGTGGTTGGCCACTGCTGCGGCATCGCCCAGATTGGCCACCAGCCAGTCACGAGCCGTTTGCGCGTTGAGCATCGTCTCCTGGGTTGTAAACGTCTTGCTGGCCACGAGGAACAGGGTCGTGCGGGGATCCAGCGTCTGCAGAAGTGGTGCCAGTTGAGCGCCATCAAGATTGGAGACGTAGTGCACGCCAAGTGCCGGATGTGACATCGAGCGCAACGCGTAACCGACCATCTTCGGGCCGAGGTCTGAGCCACCGATACCGATGTTGACGACGTTACGAATCGGCATGCCGGTGAAACCGAGGGCGTTGCCGGAACGAATAGTGTCGGCGAAGGCAGCCATTCGCTGGCGCGTGGCGAGAACCTCGGGCATAACATCCAGATCACCGGCAGGGAAAGGCCCGGCCGATCGCCGCAAGGCCACATGGAGCACGGCGCGGTCTTCGCTGGCATTGATCCTCTCGCCGGCAAACATGCGATCCGTCCATTCAGCCAGCCGCGCTTCGCGGGCGAGCGCGGTGAGCAGCGGCAGCGTTGTCGAGTCGATTCGCTGCTTCGAGAAGTCGAAAAGGATTCCATCGAAGCTCAGTGAGAGAGCGTTTGCTCGTCCTGGATCGCGGGCAAACATTTCTCTGAGATGCACAGGCGAAGACGACAGCCGGTGCGCTTCAATAGCCTTCCAGGCAGTTGAGGCGGTGATGTTCATGGTCGGTCAAAGCTCGTTTATGAAGGGTCTGACCGTCTGAAGACGGCCGAAGGAGAGGGCTTGGTGATGAATTATGACAAGATATGCTGTTCCGGTTATCAGCTTGCCAGAATGCTCCGAAGAACGCAAAAAAGAATGACCAACGGCCATCCCGGGCCAGTCTCGAGCAGTCGCCGGGGTGATGTGAGAGCCACGCAGATCACGTTTATCACTCTGTTGCCGAGGTAGGTACGCGCGGCCCGACGCCAATGATGGATGAGCCTGGAAAGCGCTGAAGCGGTCTGGCAGCTCAGGCTTGAAGGCTGACGACGAGCTGTGGAGCGGTAGATGACTTGAGCCGGCACGCTCGCACGCTGGCGGCGAAGGGCTTGTCCTCCTCGTTGATGTGGCGCTCGAACCAGTACTCGGCATAGCGCAGGAATGAATGCACATCACGCTTTCCGTGGCGAACCTCGCCCAACGCCCTGCGCAGCGCATGCAGATTTTCCCGGTGGACTTTGGCGTGATCGACGAAGTCTGCTGCGGCTTCCAAGGCCATCTGCTCTTCGGTAGCGAAATGGTGCTTGAGATAATCGAGCAGACCCTGGAAGTCTTCCAGAGGTGCGGGCCCGCTACCGAAACATGCTGCCTTGAGCGACTCGATACGCCGAAAAATCTCTTCGTGCTGGACATCAATCTCCGGCAGGTCGATCAGCAAGGCCTCCGGCAAGACTCCGGCAAGATTGATCTCCATGACAGGGCTCCACAGTAAAGCGTCGAATTCCTTCAGTCCATACAGTATAAAAAGAGGGGGCGGGAAATTCCAGCAAAAACAGCCTGTACTCAGGAAAATACTCCATGCAGGAACCATCCGGCCCGGCTACGGAAGACCCATAACCACTCCGCTCGCAAGGAAATGGCAACGAAGTAGTCGCGCCGCACATCGCCCACCGTCGCGGGCTCGGCGTCATCCCACCAACCGCTTTCAATGCGCTCGGGACCCGCGAGCAATCGCAGGGGACCGCCACACTGTGGCCGGCCGGCCACTTCACGCAGAATCTGCGGTCTGGCAAGTAACCACAAGGGACGCGGAGCGCAAGACGTATCCCGCAAGGCTGCCGCAGCAAGCAGACCGGCCGGAGACCTTTCTCTCGCCGGCACTCTGGGGGGGACTGGCCGCGAAGCATTCTCCGGGCGATGCTCGGCGACCGCGGACAGCGCATGCACACTGCCGCTGCCGAGTCGTGCCTGCAGACGTTCCACCAGTGCCGCCAGCGATTCGCCGCCAGCGCCCCCAGCGCCTCCGCCGTACTCGCCAAGGAGGTTCACGGTATGCCCGGGAAGCGCTTCCGGCGCCTCGGCTCGCAGACTGATCAACTCGGCAGCCGCCGGCAGTTCGAGCCGTTGCAGGTGCTCTCCGAGTACGCGAGCGATCCGCTCCGCGTCGCGCGTCGCGCCGGCAAAACGAAGCACAAGAACGGTAGCCGGTCGCTGCCGCGCACCACGCTCGTGGGCAAACTCGAAAAGGCATTCGCTGATGCCCCCCCTCCGGGCAGCAAGCCAGCCGCACAGCGAGGTGATCAGACGACGCCCGGCAAAGCCGAGGGCCGTCGCATTCTCCACGCGCATCGGCAGTTCCAGTTGCTCGGAAAAACGTTCCGGAAAAACAAAACGTGCCCTCGGATCCGGCAACTCTCCGAGCGCACGTGCCAGATCAGCAGCGAAGTCGGCACCGAGTCGACGCGCCAGACCGGCGCGCGGCAGCCGCAGCAAGTCGGCGACCGAACGCACACCAAAGCTGGCAAGACGAGCCCGGCTCTGCGCCGACAGATCAAGAACTGCCAACGGCAGCCTACCGAGACGCTGCGGCAGTTGATCGGCGTCGAGACAAGGCTCCCGATCGCCGGCAAATGCCAGCCACTGTGCTGCAAGCGGTGTCGGTGCCAAGGCTGCCCACGACGTGAAGCCCTGCTCGCTGCAGCCGGTAACGATGCGCTCGAACAAGCGCGCGACGCCGCCGAAGAGGCGCAGAGAGCCAGCCACCTCGAGCAGCAACGTCTGCGGTGGCAGAACGCAGATTTCCGAAGTGAATCCGCCGGCCCAGCACGCGAGCCGGGTCAGGGCCGCGCGCTCACGTCCGGCGTCCCGCTCCTGAATGGCCAGGGCGGGTAGAAATGCCCATGCCTCGGCCACTCGTAGCCCCGGTAGCACACCAGCCGAAACTGCGGCGGCGTCGGCGACGACGACACGCTCACGGCTGACGATGGCACTAGGCGACGGCAGGCTGGGAAAGACTTCGAGCGGCAGCCGTGGCAGGTGCAGGGCAAGCCAGAGCATGACTCACACGCAGCGGACGGTGAATGGCGATTGGCAGGGGCACGGGCTGGGCGCCGCCACGGCGTTTGAGCAGACGAACGACAAGTTGCTCCCCCTCTCCTTCGAGCAGCAGGCGCAGCGGCGCCGGCGAGGACTGTTCGGCACAGCCTGCCGGACGAAAAACGAACAGCAGCGTACGACTGGCCTCGGCAGCAAGCTGCAGGCGGCGAAGCGCCGTTGCCTGGGCGTCGGGCAGCCAGACAACGACGGCGCCGACGCCATCGGCGGCGAGTGAGCATACGCAGGCCCAGACGGCATCTCGGCCGGGAGCACTGGCTACCAGCACACGCGACAAGTCGACGCCGGCCGCGTGCAATGCCGGCGCATAGAGGGAATGCGGTGGGGCGACGCAAACCAGCCAGGCAAGTTCAGCACTCGACAGCCGCGCCAGTGCCGGCAGCAGCAGGCTCAGTTCGCCGACGCCGCGACGCACCGGGAGGAGCTCGATCAGGCCGCCACGCGGCCAGCCACCACCGGGCAACTCACGGTCAAGCTCGGCAAAACCCGTCGGTACGCCGGGCAGCGGCGCGCTGGCAAGATCATCAGCGCGCCAGACATCGGGGCGCTCGAGGATTTGCGAAAGCATTGGCGACGCGCGCATGCTCGAAAACCGTTCGCACTCACATCGCCTCGCTGTCGCGGATCAATCCGACAGCGATGCCTTCGATGGCCAATATCCGCGCACTCGTATCGACGACGATCGGCTCGAAATCGGGGTTCTCGGCGATCAGCTCGACAATGCCATTATGCTGACGGAAACGCTTGACCGTCACCTCGTCATCGAGCCTGGCAACGACAATCTGGCCGTTACGCGCTTCGCTGTTGTGGTGCACGGCAAGCAGGTCACCGTCCAGAATGCCGGCGTTGATCATCGACAGACCGCGCACACGCAACAGAAAATCGGCACGCGGCCTGAACAGGCTGCTATCGAGCGCATAACGGCGCTGGACATTTTCCACCGCCAGGATCGGGCTCCCGGCAGCGACACTGCCGATCAGCGGCAGACCGAGTTGCTCGACCAGACGGATGCCGCGCGCCGATCCCGGTTCGAGCAGAATGATTCCTTTCCTGGCGAGCGCCTTGAGGTGCTCCTCAGCGGCGTTGTGCGAGGCAAAACCGAAGGCACTGGCAATTTCCGCCCGCGTTGGCGGCGCGCCGCGGAATTCCAGCGTGTTGCGGATGAAATCGAGTATTTCCTGTTGTCGCGGCGTAAGTTTCAGCATGATGGTGGCTCCCTGTCTCAGATCTGTATTTTCGTACAGTCTTCGGTAAAAAGGCAAGGGGTGTGAGGAGCGTGACCAATGCATCACCCCGAACGACCTGCTTCGGGGTATATTGGCGGCTGAACGACTCGACGCGATTCCCGGCAAATGCTCGCCGCCGGTCAATCGATGATGAACAGCCATGCCCCCTGACTTCACCCAGGAGAGAACCCAGATCCCGTCCACCGACCCCTTCCGGGTGCCGTGGACCAGCGCTTTCATCGAGGATGCGTTCGGTGTCTCGATCGTGCTCGGCGTAGACAACGCACGCCAGATCTTTCGCTGGGTGCCGCCCGGGCGGTTTCTCATGGGTTCGCCGCTCGCTGAACCCGAACGTGGCGGGGCCGAACTGCTGCACGAGGTGACGCTGAGCCGCGGTTTCTGGCTCGCCGACACGGCCTGTACGCAGGCGTTCTGGACGGGAGTCTGGCCGGTGAACCCGAGTCACTTTCAGGACAACGCGCAGAATCCGGTCGAGAACGTTGCCTGGCATGATGCACAACGCTTCATCGCCGAGTTGAACCGGCGACTGCCCGGACTGGAAGCCCGCCTACCGAGTGAGGCCGAATGGGAATACGCCTGCCGGGCCGGCACGACGACACCTTTTTCCTTCGGCGACAAGGTCACCACCGAGCAGGTCAACTACCACGGTGCCTACCCTTACGCCGGTGGACAAAAAGGCATCTATCGCGAGCGCACCGTACCCGCTGCCTCGCTGCCCGC
>JGI24217J29970_1025503_pt1 | contig 12904 bp, 1 predicted proteins | sample EnhBioin_Aerobic_FD_29970 | JGI IMG/M metagenome (IMG submission 29970) | reverse complement strand
GGAGGAATTAATTTACATTTTATTGAAAACCACGTCTTGAACTTTGAGCTTCAGGATTTGCATCTGCATTCATCGAATGAGAATCAAAATTAATTGCAGTTAACAATCTTTCCTTTAATATTTGGGGTGATGAATATTCCGGTAAGGTCAAATGAAAAAAACATGTATCTGCCTTTGGAAACACCTTATCTGGTTCATGAGCTCCTAAAAATGGCTTAATTTGCATTTTTGTTCCTGTGCGAATGAATTCTTGATCATTTGCAGGTAATCTTTCTTGTGCCCATGCGAATTGTATGAATGCTCTTCTTTCTTGTTGAGTAAATGATTCTAAAACTTGCCAAAAGAATTGGACTTGAGAGGCATTTTGATCAACACCATTATATTCAGTGTGACGCTTCAATAGGACAACGTCAATATCTGGTTTACCACAAATTTTTACTTCAAGGTCTTGTGAAGTACATAATCTTAATAAATGTGATGGAATAACATCTTCAAGACCTTTCAATACTGAATTAATTGCTTCTTGTGATTCATTTAATCTTGCTTCTTTTGCCAATTCACACCATTCCTTTGAATTTTCTTTTGTTAATTGTATATTATTTCCATTTGGTTTTAATATTTTTTTTGACATATCTGAAAGTTGAACAACAAATTCAGTATCTTGACTTTCAATAATTTTTTGAGGATCTTCCGAAATGGATTTCAGGTTTTGAACAAAAATTTGATCAATTCCTTCAAAATCACGAAGAGTGAGGGGTGTTCGATTGAGAATTTTCCAGACTGCGGGTGGAAGATCGAGAGTTAACAAGGCACCTGTTCTAATTGCCATTCCCATTAATTGTCCTAAGAACACCAACATTCTTTTTTGTTCTGTATCAGGACAACAAGTAAATACAAATGAATTTCTATTATTTCCTACTCCATTTATTCCATTTGGACATTGTTTCAAAATTCCCAATAATGGACCTTGAAGTTCTTGAGATACATCAGTAAAAAATTGTCTATATGGACCTCCAAGTCCTTGAACATCTTCTCCTTCAAATCCAATTTCTATTGAAAAATGTGGACTATTACCACGTGGTTTCTTTTGACGATAAACTTCAGGATTGGTTTTTTTAAGTTGTTGAAATGCAATACCAAAAGAAGTATTTTTTGTTGGATGTGAAACTTTCTTTTCTAATTCTGCTGCCAATTGTAATCGGTTTATAACAACCTTTGGAGGTGGAGTTTGAGTTCCATCAATTGATGTTTTATCTAATACAGAATAGAAGAATGACATTTTAATAGTGTGAAATATAAGTGCTTTACAGTTGAAGAGATTGGTTGAGATAACACCACCAGATGCTAGATTTACCAAAGGCATTACTGTTACCAACAACGAATTAAACTGTTTCAAAATTTCAAATCTCAAATATAAAATATGGAATGGAATATCTCTTAATTTTGGATAATTGATTAATGTTGTTTCTGAAGGTAATGGAACCAAGGAGGAGGCAAGAATTAATTTTGATGTTAATGTTGGTACACTTGGATAAAGTGATTCGATATATTGAACTAGTTGAGTATCAAACTCAAGATTGAATCTGCAAGCTTTACTTCCCATTTCTTGGAGAAGGAGTTGAGCTGTCATTTCAGATGTCGGAAGATGATGAACTTCAAAATTCAAATCAAATCCCAAGGCAAGAAGAATATTAAGAGTAATCATTGGATGAGGTGTTGATCCAATACATTGATCAAGAGTAAATTTAAGGAATCCCTCTAGGGTGAGTCCAGTAATAGGTTCACTTGATTTTTCAGCTTTACTATCTGTTTTTGATGATGATTTCTTTTTTGCTTGAGCTTCTTTACTATTCCCTTCAATTGATTTTGTTTGATAAGTTTGATATAAATTTTCTGATTTCAATTGAGTAAATTCTTTTATATCCACAAATGCTTGCAACTGCTCAAATTCTCCTCGAGTTAAAACTCCTTCTTGACTTCCTACAAGTCCAATAAATCCTTGAGTTAATGCAGCTTCACATTTTGCGTTGAATCCACTAACAGGTGGTCCATCAGTATTTGGTTTTTGTTCGATAAGTATGGATTTGACATATTCATCAAATGGAGTTGAACCTTCTTTCACCTTTGTCGCAGTCATTGTGAACGGTTTATCCTTCGTAGGCGAGTTCGCGGCCAATTCGCCAATCAATGTGATACTCAATTTGGGTAACGTCGATAAAATATTTCTTACACCATCAATCGAACACGTTTGAACAATCAAATAAGAATCTCCTTTTGAATCAATTTTCGTTTGAAGTGATCCAGGTAATAAACTACCTGCTTGATCAATAACTTGAAATAGAAAATTTTCAAATGACGCTCGATGAGATTCCGAAATAGTTGGAATTCCTTGAACACACACGATTCGATCTAACACGTTATCAGCACGAAGATCATGCCATGCATTTTTAATAATTCTTCGAAATGCCTTTGAATGATTTTTTGAACTGTATGAAGAAGGTCCAATATTATTTTCATTCCATTGAAAAAAATCACAAAGTAAAGTTGCTTTACTTACACTTGATAACCATCCTGGTTCTGATTTTTTGTCATCTTCTCGACTAACAATAATTTTTTTTGCAGGTGTTGTGGATGGTGTTTTTGAACCAGATTCAGGTTTGGATGGTGTTTCAGGTGATTTTGTTGATGGAGTTTCTGGTTGTTTTTCAGGTACAGGTGATTTTGTTGGAGTTTCAGGTGTTTCTGGTTTCTTTTCAGGAGAATCAGGCGCAGGTGCTTTTTCAGGTGTTTCTGGTTTCTTTTCAGGTTCTTTGATGTCAGTTGGAGGTGGAGAAACAGAAACTTCTGGAGCAGGTGTAGTAATAGCAACTGCAGGGGTTTCTACAGGTTTTTCATCAACAGCAGGAGCAGGTGTTGTTGATGTTTCAACTGGTGCAGTTTGAATTGCTACTTCTGGTTTTGCTGGTTTTGCATCAACCACTGGTGTTGGTTGTGGAGCAGTTTCAACTGGAGCAACAGGTGTTGGTTCTGATGCAGGTGCAGGTTGTGGAGTTTCTTCTGCTTTCGCTGCTTCTTCTGCCATCATTTTTGAAATTTCAATTGCACGTCTTAATTCTTCATCTTCATCAACATCTGAATCATCACCACCTCCCATAAAGCTTGGTTCATAAAGCTTCAATTCAGGTTCTTGAGGTGGAGTTACAACAGTAGGTTGAGCTGGCGCAGCCTCAACTTTTGTTTCTTTAACCTCCTCGGCATGTTGCTCGACTGGTTCTGGTGTTGGTTCACTTGGTGTTGGTTGTTCAGTTAAGAGGGATGCAGCCAGAGCTTGTTCTAAATCACTATCTTGGAAATCATCATAAAATGATGATTGAGATCTCCATGAACTATTAAGATAGGATCCTCCTGAGCTTTTTGGTGAATCTCCCCATCCACTTGAACTTCTACTTCCGGAATCTCCCCAATCTGACCAAGATCCTCCTCGATTTGAAGATCCGCCATGATGTCCTCCTAATCCCATCATCATCATTCCTCCCATTCCAGTTGGAGATGGAGATGGTGATTCTCTACGAGCAGGTGGAGTTTTTGGTTTTGGAACATCAACTTTTGGAGTTGGAGTTGAAGGTTCTTTTTGTGCAAGAGCAGGTGAAGCATCTTTTTGAGGAGTATTTGCAGGTGAAGCTTCTACTTTCTTTTGTGGACTTTGTCTTCCATCATCAGCAGTAGATTTTTGGGGTGTTGATTTTGGAGTTGGTGCAGGGGATGCTGAAGATGAAGTTGCAGGAGTTGCAGGAGCAGAAACAGTACTTACTGCAGCTTTCAGAATTGCTTCTTCTTTTGGAGGTGAAGGTGCTGATGGTATTGCCAATTTCAATGCAACCACCAATTCAATCAAATTTTGAAGATAATCTGAAAACAATGATCCTCGATTATGTTCAGCTTCATGCAAAGCAATCATTTCTTGTCTTAATTTTCCAAATCTCTCCACTGGAATGGTTTCAACGATTCGCTGTTTTGAATATTTTTTGGTCAATTCAAAACAAATTTGAGACAACAAGACCAAAAATGATTGTTTTAATGGAGTTGGAATTTTTGTCAAATAGATAAAATTCAATATAGTATTAATCATTTGAGTAATAATTGAAAGTGAAATTTCATTACAAGATGAAACTAAAAATTCAACAATCCATCGAGCTTCAAGAATAGATCGATAATAAGGTACAACCACGAATTTGTACTTATAAGTTTCAATAGCAGGTGTTGTAGGCTTATGATAAAAAACATCACACGGAAGGAACAAAGGTTCAGATAGAGCTTGTTGATCGATGATTTTGATTGTATTTCGACATTCTTTGTCAGAATAAAACCCTAATTGAGTATTTCCAAGTGCAGTTGTTCGATCAAAATTAATTATCAAGGAATGAGCTCCAGGTATAGAAATTTCTTGTTGACTTTGTTGTAATGGTTTTGCTTTTGAATCAACTTGTACCAATTTTTCACCTGATTTTGGTTGTTTTTCAAAAAGTCCTTGACAATAATTCCATAAAACATTAATAAATTTTGATTTTTGATCTAATGATAATTTTCCATAACAATCAAGGACATTCTTTATAAAAACTTCAAATCCACGTGGAATATTAAAATTTTGACATGAAGATCCAAAAAAATTTGGAATTAGGGTTGGAGATAAATATTCACCTGTTGCCATTCCTAAAAATTGTGGCAAATATAAAGGTGATTTTTCTTCAAGATCAAAAGTTTGTGTTTCAGCAAGTTTTAACAACAACGATCTTGCTTGAAAATGAAGTAATCTAGTTGACATTGTAAAAATATCTTTTTTAACTTTCATCCATCTAGCAAGACATGTTATTGGTTGTTTTGTACATGTTGTCAGATTTTTAAATGGAAACCACCAATCTTCAAGAATTCCAAGTTCAGATGCATAAAATGATAAAAGTACTAAATTTTTCTTAACATCGATTTTTTTAACAAGTCCAATTTTTCCTTTAACATCAGTAATTTTTGGAACCCAAAGTGCTTTCATATCTTGATCACTTTGTACTCGAAGGTATTGACCAACTTCAACTTCTCCAATTTTTGGAGGAGCAGGACCTCCTGTTTTTTTTTGAAGTAATGCAGAAATTGAATGAGTTGGAGCTCCACAAAGATGTTCAAAAAGCTTATTTGCTTCTGCAATATTTCCATTCGCAACATGTTCTTTAAATTGAAAAATTCCATCTTCAATTTCAATTGGTTGACGATGATCTCGAACCATAAATGATCTCATATCATTAATCATAGGTGCAAGTAAGAAATCAAGTGTATTTTGATTATCAAATCCATATTTTGCATGTTGAGATTTAAACAAACATGAAGCAGGAAGACAATATAATTTTGAATCTTCTGTTCTATATGTATTTTCAGGATGAAGTACATCTGGTTCTTTCTGTTCAGGAGGAGTACTTTCCACAACAGCGACTTTTGGTTCTTCCTCCTTCTCTACTGGTTTTGGTTCTTTTTTCTCTTTTGGTTTTTCAGGTTCAGGTGCATTAAGTAAATCAGCATGATCAATCATCCATCCACATAAATGTTCTTTGTTTCCACTATATCTTGTAATTTCCATTGCTCTCAAAACTTGTTGTTTAGTAAATCCAAGTGCCATCACCTCTTCAGCATCTCGTTCACGTTTAGTTTGAAGCGCTTTTGCCTCTTGAGCTTGTTTTTTTGCTTCTTCAGCTTGTTCTGCTTTTAATTTTCTTTCAATTTCTTCTTGTTTTTCTTTTAAAGCAGCAGCACTTAATTCTTCATTAATTTGAAATTTAAATTGAAATGGTTCTTGACCAAAATTAACTTTAACCTTAACACCTTTACTAATTCCAACTGTAGGTCTAATCAACGACCCCGTCAAGGATACATTCCATGCATCTGGAAACACCTCTTTCCCCTTGGTAAAATAAATCGCTTTGGTGATTGGATTCCATCCACATCCAACGGTATCTCCAGATTTGAAAGTAGCTCCATAATTTCCTGTTTTTGGATCTCTTCCAACTTGTGGAAAATGAGTTTTCATTTTGTTTGCTTGAAATCGATAACTTCCAAAATCCCAAACAATTGCTCCTTCTGGAGAAAGACCAATACTAAGATAAGGTGCAGGTGAACTTGGTGCTTCTAATACAGTCATTTCAAAATAATATTCAAGATGTAATGGAATAGGTGCATTAGCAGCAATTAATACATCTGTTGGTTTTCTTTGTGCAGCAGAAAATGAACTATATCGAGGTCCACGTGCAGATGGAGGAATCAAAGCAATACATTCAACTGTTCTATTATCTTCTCCCCAAAAAACAAGACCACCTTGTTCATGTACCAAACCAGTTGGTAACAAATTTGCTTTTTTAGCATTTGGGAAATAAGGTACCAAATACACCATAGGACTTTGACCTTGTCCTCCAGCAAGAGGAAGCGGACTACTCGAGATATCCCAGAACAATCTGGTAGCTTGATTATAGAGTTTCAAGGTTTGACTTGATGATTGTGTATAATCAATACATTTTTTAGCGAACATAATCAATTTTTGTTCCCAATCAGGTGTCAACATACTTAAAACAATTGGTTTAAGATCTTTGTTTCCATAAATTTTACTTAAAACCTTTATACTTGCACTTTGAATTTCAAGACAAAAAAAATGAAAACTTTCTTCAAGTCGAGAAAAATCATTCAAAGACGCTAAAAGTAAAGGTAAAAGTTCTTTAATAAACGAATGACCAAGTAGCAATAAATCAGTTGTTACTTCAGCAAGAGGTCGAAGTTTTCGATTTTGGAAAGTTTCAACATGAGTTGGTTTTACTCCTTCAGTTGATGAATCTAGTAAAACTTGAGATTCATGATCTTCTGTTGAAATCACCATTCCACATTGATTTGATCCTTTAATTCGAATTTTACCACCAACTCGAATAACAGGTTCAAAACTTCCAAGAACGGATAAAGAAGCAACAATCAAAGCAGGAGTTTGGTCTTGTGATTTTTGTGCAAGACAAGTTGGGATAGAACTCAAATACTTTGAAATATGAGAACGAATAACTTCAAGCCAAGGTCCTCCAGACCCAAGAAGAATACGAATCAATTGAATAGTTTCACTTGCTAATGCTTTTCCAGTTGGAGCATCAACCCAAAAAAATGGATTTGCAAGTGCTTCATTAGGATTTGTTGGTTTTGAAGAATCAACAGGAGCAACAATAACAGATTCAACAGTTGAACTTCCACCTCCAATAGCAATAATTTGAGCTAATTTCTTACAAGCTTTTTGATCGCCTTGAACCAAAACTGCACTTCCATTTGAAGCAATTGTTGAAATAAGAGCCTTTGCTTTTGCTTCTCCTGCAGATCTTCCTTCAGCATAAGCATTCCCAAGTGCAGATGTAAGAGTTTCACTTAATCTTTTCTCACCAGCATCCCATCTCATCAATTTCACAACAAAATCAGTTTCAGGGCTTGGACTATATAAATCATCTTCTTTAGGAGGCGCTACTTGAGGATCTTGAGAAATTTTCAATTCATCTGGAGATTCGATCTCCATCAATCGACCATAAGATACCAATCGACTTAAATTAGTCATCAATGTACCAACAGTAAAATTCACAAATTCAGAATCTTGCATAGCAGGAAGAAGTTTTCTACAAAGACGTAATACCAATCTTTGAGCTCTTGGAGCAACACTTGTTCCAAGAATAGAAATAAGACTTTGAAGTGAACTTGGTGATAAAGCATTATTAAACTGTAGCGAGTACAATAATGAAAGTAACTCGAAACATCGGTTTGATAAATCAGGAAGACTTGCTTTTGATCGTGTATCATCATTAAGTGTTTTTGTAATCTGTCCTAATGAGAAACAGAGGATATCAAAAACTTGAGCTTGAAGTTGGGAAACAGATTCTTTAATAGATGGATGAGCTTGATTCCAGTTGATGGAAAGAGTTGCAAGCAGACGAAAGGCAGTCCATGCACATCCTCTTACTGAAAAACTTGATCTGTTTTCTTTAGTCGGTGTTTCCTTCAAAACAGCTTCTGAAATCAAATTTCTTAAAGCAGGAAAGATTCCAGCATTTTGTAAAAGGCTTGCATCATAATCTTGATAAAACAATCCACAACAACGAAGAGCAAGACAGCGAGTTCTTTCATCAAGTTCAGCATTACTAAAAGTCTCCACCAAAGAAGTTAAACATTTTCCAAAAGAATCAGTAACTTGTTCACTCATTACAGAACCAGCAACACCAATACCAAAAAGATAATGTTCTGTTTCAAAATTCAATCTCAAAACTTGTTGTAAAATACAACCAAGTGATGAAATCTTCAAAAGTCGATTAAAATAATGAAATCCTTGAACTCTTGTTTTCGCTCGAGTAGCATGAAGTGCAAAAACTTTTTCTAAATCTTTTGTACTTAGTTCAAGTGCATGTCCCAGAGAACAAATTGCTTGAAAAGGATTGGCAATGTTTCTTGTATGGAGACTACACCATTTTTTCCAAGTTTGGAATGTTCCATAAATAGTTGGTTCAATTTTTTCTTCTTTTGGAATTTCAAAAAGATGAGATAAGGAACCAGTGGAGATAGGAGCAACAGTCATCAAAAATTTCACGCGATCAATAAAAGGACGGCAAACAATATTATGTGGTAATTCCATTTCACCAGATGGAGCAGCTTGAGCGGCTTCAATATCAGATTGGAGTTTTTCTCGGACAAGTGGAAGAGCGGCTTCTTTTTCAAGTCCAGCAGGAAGTCCTTTCAAATAACAAACTTCTTTAAGGACATCACCTTCAAGATCTTCAAAAAATGATGCAATCAAAGATTCAACAGATTCACCAGAGGCGCCTTGCATGGCTTCAACACAACCTTGTACAACACCTTGCCATTGTCTTTCGATACGACCACGAGCAACAAGTGGTGTTCCAACATCTTGCCAACTTTTGTATCCCAACAATTTGAATTTTGGAACTAAATCAGTAGGAAGTTCACTTCCAGATGCAACAAGACCAGAGAACTTCATAGCATCACCCACAAGACCCAAATGTCTAAAGGCAGCCCCAAGTGCTGTTCTTTCAGCTAATTCAGTCATTTGTTTGGTAGCAGCAGCAAGGACTTTAGGTCGACCAGGATGAGCTTTCACAAGCCATTCCCAGAAAGGACTGCTTTCTTCAATAAATTTAGCTACCCATTGAGATTCGGAATCTTGAGTTGATTCTGCAAGACCTCCAGCTAAGATACCATTTTCAATAAAACTGGTACATCTTCTTTCTTGATCAGAGAGAGGTTCACCAAGAGCAAGATAAACAGATGATTCAGATGCGAACCAAACAAGTCCAGCTTCAACATCTAAGCTCCAATAATTAATAACATTAGGTTCGAATTCTGTTGAACAATGAGCAGCTCGAACACAACATTTAAATCCCCAACGCATTTGAGCATCGGAACCTTCATTCTTCGAACTAGAAGAAAAATTGAGGGACACATTATCACCAGGAAGGACCAAAGGTACAAGTGGAAAATTAATTCCAGAAAAGGTCAAAGGATTTTCTTTTTGACCTTGCGGATAAATTTCCAAAGTATCAGATGAACCATGTGTTTTTGATCTTGAATCAAAAGTAATAATCAATGCTTTAGCACCAGGAACGGTGATTGTTTCCTTTAATGTGGTTTTAAAAGCAGGATAAGGGTGTCTGGTTTCAACTCGATACATCGTAGTTAAGTTTCCTTTGTAGTTAAGGTAGCGAGTATTAGCATCTTTAACAGATTCAAGAAGTACATTCACTAAATCATAAGCATGTGCTAAAGCAATAATGGAGTCCAAGAGAGGGACGGAGAGATCAGGTTTCTTGAGGATCTCTTTTTTACATAAGAGGGTTACCATAGTAGATACAACAACACCAAGGATTGTATCAGAATAAAGATCAAAGGGGCATGTGGTTTGGTTTTCGGGGCGAACGAAAAGGGGAGCATGTTCTGTAGATAGGGATTGGAGAAGGCCTGCACATTTTTGGGTAATCATGGCAACATAGATAATAATAGCTTTGTTTCCAAAACTATTTGATAGAATTTCTCTTTGAAGGACCAGTAATAACTGAACACCAGAGGAAATTTTTGGACAACTTGCAGATGGGGTGGTTGGTTTGTTTTTTACTTCTTCAACGAGGTAATCAACGAGCAATGAGAGGAAGTCCATTCCACAATCATTGATTTCATTTCTTCTTTCTTTCTTATTTCGTTTAGAAGCACCAATACTCTTCACAGATGATTCAAGACTCTTGGAGTCTTTAAGAGGTTCATCAAGTTTAAGGATGTCACCAACGTGGCGCCATGAGGATAAGGCACTGAGTAGCCTTGGGAGGAGGATTTCACTTTTGGATTTAAGGACTCCTGTTACTAAACGGAGTTGATCTGATGGGGTTCGGTAAAACAATGTAAGACCAGTAATTAAGGCATCAATTGCTTCACTTCGAAGTGCTTGAGCAACTTCACTAGGAAATGCAGTCAAGTCTCCTTCAATGTATTCTGACAATAAACTTCTAATGTCAAGCATCAAAGATACTCCACCATCATGAAATCCTGCTTTCACAAACAAACCAGAGAAATCAGTGGATTTCAAGATAAAATTTTGTAAAAATATCTTGAGGAGGCGAACAGAGGCAACAAGAACATAGGTCATCTTGTCAGAGGCTTTTTCTTGTTTGATCACGGCTTGAGCTTTTCTGATGCAGGTGCCAAGCAATTCGAATACTTTCGGACTTTCATTAATATCAAAAGTTGGAAAGCCATTGGATGCAGAATCACCAGGATCTGCAACTTTCAATTCATGATCGGTTGAGTGTTGTTTAGCAAGTCTATCCAAATTGGCAATTAAGACTGTAATAACATCAAGTGCTGGAAGTTGGATTTGTTCGGGGGTAGCTAACAGAGGTTGGATGAAGGTATCAAATCGCTTCAAATGAAGTTCAGAACCAAGAGTTGTACTATCTAATTCTTCAGTTCCAACCCATCTATAAATTGCATTTAATTTATGATTGTATTGCCAGATTTCTTGTCTTTCAAAGCAATATGTGAATAGTGTACCAATTGGATAGGTTGTTTTTTGATATTTCTCTTTTTGGATTTTTCCATCGACTAATGAGAAAGCAGACATCTCAATAAAATTTTCGGGACCATATTTTCTTGGTGGAGATGGAACCAATGAAACAAGGTATTTTCCATCAGAATAAAATTGACCTTTTGCCAAATCAACACCAATCAAGGTAGGAGTGATGAGGAGTTGATCAGTAAGTGGAGAGGGTGGATAGCTTGCAAAGCAAGGCCCAGGTTCATATTGGCTGAAGTTGGGTTGATATCCAGGAACAGCAGCTGATGTTTCATGTTGACTAAGTTTGATGGATTTAAGCGGACTAATTTGATCTTGTCCAGCAGGATCAAAGACTTCGAGCATAAATGGATCAGAATTAGATTCTGTCCAATCTTTTGAATCTCCTTCTTGTTCTTCACTTGATGAATCATCACTACTTGTGGAACTACCAGATCCACTTGAACTATCAGAACTACTTGATTTTTTCTTCTTTACTGCTTTAACAGGTTTAACAGGAGCTTTTTTGGGTTGCTCTTCTTCTTTTCCAGTGTTCTTGAGAATTCCAAGCAAGTAGAGGTGTTTTCCATCACTGAAAAATCTCTTTACTGTTTGCATGGAAGAGACAAGGCAGATTTGAGTTTGATGGTTCAAATCACAATCAAAGATTTGAATGAGGCAATCACGGCCTTGGCAGGTGGCATCTGAAAAAACATATAATTTTTGGGACATCAAGGCAAGCGAGATAGTGCCTTTGATACCTCCAAAAGAGGCATACACATGTCCTCGGATGGTGTCAGAAAATCCAGTTCCAACTTTAAGCAATCCAACAGCAGGGAGGCTGAAGTATAAATATTTTCCATCAGTGACCATAGCCTCCACGTGTGGGACTTGAATGGTCATATCAAGGTTGAAGGGAGCTGAAGTGACAAGCTTGGAAGTCAGAGCAAATGGCAAATTGGAGGGTTTTTCAAAATGGCAGAGTTGATCTAAGAATGGGCCAATTTGATAAGGAACAACTTGTTGAGAGTCTTCAGCACTGACGAGGAAGAGTAAATCAACTGCTTCAAGAACATTCTTGGCAGCACCACGAGCAATAGCTAAACTAACTAAACCAACCAAAGCATTACGGGATTCAGGTGTATTCAATTTGAAATCAAATCGAGCAAGGAGGCTTCGAATAAATGTGGTAAAGGCGTCTAAACAGTCAGAGGGTTCATGCCTCAGACTTGCTGGGGGAATAGTTTGCAAAACCTCAATCACAATATTGAGGGTTTGGGAGCACACATGAAGATATTTAAAGTCCTGAATTTCACTGAGAGACTCAATGAGAGGAAACATGGTGAGGACACCAAGCCGAACAACCAGAGGAATAACAATGTGAGAAGAGTTTCCAGAATTTCGGCCCTGTCTTTTCTTCCGTTTCTCCTCGATCAGAATATCGCTGAGAAACTGCAAAACACCCATTCTCTTTTTCAGACTTGCCCCAAAATATTCAGAATCAGGGACAGAGCGGGCTAAATCTTGCATCCAAAATCTAGTTGATTTGTGAATCTCTGACTGTTCAACGTCAATTAAGCCTGCAAGCTGGTCGCCCAGGCGGAGATCAAGTTCTCCTCTTGGAGGAAGGGAGCGGTCCTCGGCCGAGCTCTGTTCAAGAGTGGCAAAAGCGTCAAATTTAAGTGCTGCATCCCAGGAGTCGAAATAAAGCTTGGATTCGGTCACAGACAGCCATTGCCGTTCATCTAGACCTTTAATGGAGGAGCTCATAGTTGGGAGCTGCTAGGACATTAATTCCCA
>JGI24217J29970_1027051_pt1 | contig 13297 bp, 1 predicted proteins | sample EnhBioin_Aerobic_FD_29970 | JGI IMG/M metagenome (IMG submission 29970) | reverse complement strand
CTGTTGGATCGGGTTTTTTAGTGGATCGGATTTTCTTCCCGACTCTAAATCCATGAAGACCAGCTGATAGGCATCTTAGATGCTAGCAGAGGATCAATGGAGGCATCAATGAGGTTTGTAAGTTGCAAATTGATGGGAGTGGTAGTGTCAGATCGATAGGAGGCGATGGAAGGAGGTGCGATCTTGTTGATTCTGTTCTTAATGAGCTGAATGTTCCTGTCGAGCAAGTCAGCAATGACAGAGGTAGGGTTGAGAACGTTGAGTTCAGGCGAGAGGCCAGCCTTCAGGAGGTTCTCTCTGTGGATATCAAGCAAGTCATCACGAAGGTAGATGCTGAGGTGGTGTGAAATGAGTGATGATGGGTTTGGTTTTGCCAAGGCCATGATAGATGCCGTCATGGTAGCTTCGAGGAGAGAACCCTTGAGCGAAGGACCAATGAAGCGGAGGAGGTTGGGCGTGAGACGGAAAGGCGAAGCCGGGGTCGCGGCCAAGTCACCGTGAACGGTCATGGAGGGGCAGAACGAAAAGCTGCTCATAGAACCAGTCGATGGAGAAATGGTCAGGCGCTCAGCAGTCACACTAAGCGTGGCAGAGAACAAATACTGTACGAGCAAATGCTGTGCCAAATTCGCCATAAATGTCTTCCTGATGTGCCATACGCCTTCGTAGAAATCGGACAGGCGTGAATAGATGAGATCCCTGAAGGCTTCATCGGAACAAGCTTCACGAGCAGCACCATACATGGCAAGACGTTCTTTCGAGGCCAAGGCATATTCCGCATCTGCGCTCAGTTGCGAGCCACCATTCTGATGACCATTGCCAAAACCACCATTTCTACGACCACCTAGCAGACCGTCGAAGAACGACAAGACCGCAGTCGGTGAATCGCCCTTTTTGTTGTGCCATTCGGTCATAGCATCGTCGATGGACATGTAATCCTTTTCCACACTGACAATACGCAGGGACGGAGAGAGGGACACGACATTTGGTAAATTGAGGGGGGCAGCGCGTTTTCGGACGTGAATCTCCTTTTGGAACAAACGGTTCACCGTGCGCAACAATTGCAAGAATCGAAGCTCACGTTGCCACAAAACGCTCATCGAAAGGGCAGTGAACGTCTTGGGCACACGGATGCCGTTGGCAAGCAGATCGCTCGCTTCCATCACTCCATTAAGCTTGGAAGACGTTTCGTACTCGCTCTTGACGCGAGACGAGCCGGAAACCTTGGAAGGAGACGAACCAGACGACGTGGAGGCGGACTGCATCTTCTGAGAGGAAGGATCGAGATCAGAAATCGGTTGGATGTGAGCCAATGAAACTGGCAATGATGTGCAACTCTGAACAAACCAGTGATAGAATTGACCATTAGAACCTCTGATCGTCACGATGCGGCGCGGGAGGCCATTGGAAGTGGAAATACGAATTGGTGACTCGAATTTGTCAATGAACACCTGAGTATCTGGGTTCATCTCCTTGTCCTCCAAATAAATAGCGGGGACCTCCAGTGTGTTATCATTCTGAAGCTGAGCCAACCAAGAGGACTTGCGAAGCTCAATCCAAGACGGAAGATGCGACACTAAACTCTTCAATTCACCCATCCAATTTTTGAGTTTTACAATCGTAGAACGGATTGAAAGCTTCTTTCCGCCAGAATGATATCCTGAAGAGTGCAAAGACTGGCCAAAGCGAGGAGAAACTTCGGACGACTGGAGCCACTGGCCGAAATCTTCCTCAAACTTGGGGAGCAATTTAGCACGGATGGCTTCATTCGAGAAGGAGTGATACTTCGACAAGTCGATTTCTGGAACGGCAGGGGCAGCGGCAGCAGCGTCAATTTCCATCTTTTTCGCAGCGCGTCCACGAGCACGAGTTGTTGGTGGTGCTGGGGTGCTTGTTTGATTTGAAGCAGGCGTAGGCGTTTCAGGAGCCCCTGGTACCAAGAGGTGTGAATGGATGAGATTCAATTGCAATGTCAATTTAGCTCTTCTATCTTCCGTAGACAGTGTCATACCAGATTCATCCGTTGATTGGTCATATGCAGATTTGACTACCGATGAAATAGACTCCAGGAGGGCCTCTGGAAGGGTGAGTGTGGCCAATTGTTCCAATTCGCTGCTCATGCGCTCCAAATCCGATACCACGGCGGGGATCTTCTCACGCAAGAAGAGCATAATATCTTCAGCAAGTTGAAGACCCATACGCTCAGTGGTGAGATTTTGAACGGTGATGTTTGGGCTTGGGGAGTTGGCGATCAATTGACGGCGATCGAGGATCCAAGAACGCAGAGGGAAAAATACCGCATGTGGATAGTGTGTACACACCTTCTTCAAAACAGTCTGCATAGCGAGAGCTTCAGGGCGATCGAGACCAGAGAGGAGTTGAGGAACCCAAATGAGCCAAATCCAAGCAGGTAAGCTTTCAACGTGTTCACAGAATGTAGTGCACAGTAGTCGCATCTTTCTGACACGAGATACTTCAGCAGAAAGTGGGTCTGGGGAAGGAGGTGCCAAAGACGCAGCAATCGGTGTTGCACTCGTCGCGTGGTTGCCAGCAGGCTGAGAAGGTGTCGCAGGGGTAGCGGCAATCATGTAAGCTGAAGGAGTTGCAGGAGTGTTGGGCGTAGGAGGCACCATTAACGAGGAGAATGACAAGGGGGGTTTCTCCGATCCTCCTGTAGTTGACGCCTGTGGTGTCGCATCGACATCCATTTTTTGTGAAGGCGTAGCCGCAGGTGTGGTACTCGTACCACCAGTAGCTCCGGAAGCGGATGCCTCATCCACTTGATGAACCGTGTTCGCGTCCACAGAATTCGATTCGGTCAACTTTCGCTTTTTGATATTCTGTTCGTTCTCCTCGGGGGGCGACGTCGCCTCTCGCTTCTTGCTTCCCTCTCTAGCTTCGGCATCTGGGGTTTCTGCATGCGCAGGCACCGTCGCAGTTGACGCAGAGAGCTGGGGAGTGACTTGCGCACCGTAAGCTGAAATGGCTGCAGCCACGCCTGCTTCATCAATGCACAACTCATCGTCAAAGCCCAAGAGCCAAAGCACTCGCACCAACATTTTGCGTGAGGAAATTTGAGGGTTTGCTTTGAGAGCCAGCAAATAACAAGACAGAGCATAATGCGCCGCAGTGAGTCGCGATTTAGGTGAACCGGTGAGCGGCTGTGGGCCAGCGGGCGCTGTAGACGAAGCGTCAACATCCATAGAGGAGGATGAGAGAGACACAGGTTGAGGGGCGGGTTGCGAAGCCAACGGCGAAGTGATGGGTTGGATCTGGTTCTCGTTCATGATGGCTGAAGTACTCATCAGCGTGTCAAAACGATCATCGTAGAATTTACCCCAGCCAATCCAGACTTTGGGAAGCGAAGGATAGAGCAGGACGGCCGTCGAGTAGGCCTTCGCAGCCTCTTCAAAGGCACCAGTGCGCGAGTAGAATTCGGCTCTCAAGTGATAGAATTCAGCCTTCTCCACAGGTGAGAAATAGTTCAAATTCGTTGTGTTGATAATGTCCAAAACGCCTCTCATCAGCGGCAAGGGCAACCTGAAATAACATTTGATGTGTTCGCAAAGTTTGGTGAAAGCATCCTTCACTTCAATATTAGGTAACTCGTAAATCTTGGGCAAGGATGTGAAGCAGATGTCCACTAAACCTTGCTTACGAGCCACGTGAGCCATTTTGTTGATCGCCCAAGCAGCTTCATGATGACCAAGGCCAAGAACAGGAGCAGGAGTTTGTTGTGGTGGTTGGATCGTCGCCAATGCAGAAGTCAACATGCTGAACATGTGTTGACGCCACTGTAAGACATCGTGCCAATGGGTCATATCATCACATTCATTCGGTAATCGCTCACGCCAGACACGCAGTTGAACTGTTTTGATGTCGTTGATCTTGCTGAAGAAGTCGGCCTTTGTGTCCTTCACAATTTTGATCGAATCATGAATATCGATGAAGCGTTGCAAAGTCACCAACAGCGGGGTATAAGCGGGACAAGGTTGACGAGGAAGGTTCACCCATTGGGTCAACACTAAGCTCATAGCGTGCGATGAATCCACCTCAGGGTTCTTGTCGGCCAGCAATGAGTAAGCTTGAAGAGCAGCTGTTTTGGGGGAGTCGGTACTGGGAAGTTTGCCCAAAACGTCTTTGAGAGTTTCCCAATCTCCAAGCTTCCAAGCTGATTCAGCGGCCAGTTCTACGGAGCCAACACTCTTCGAATAAGAGGAAATGACATCCCATTGATTCAAGCGCTTCGCACATTCGAGCCATTGGTTCTCCCAAAGCGTTTGTTCTTGCTCTGGGACATTTTCAACGATTCCCTTAGAAGTGTCGTGCAACGCTTGGTAATAAACCTCTTGAGCACGCGAGAAGGCGCCTTGTTGTTGCAAGACGAGACCAGATCGGGTGTCGTCCATGACAGACTGGTTGATGAGGAGCGACGTAACAAAGTCTTCTTCGTATAACTTACTGTAGAGGTCACCAAGTGCCTGGTAAAGGGCAGGTGGGTGATTGGGGAAGGAAACAATGACACCAGGAGGAGCATCAGGGGAAGTTCCATTGAGACCAGCTGTGATGCGCTCTTCCAAAATGTGAACAGCCAAATGCCAAACGTGATAAGTGCTGCCAACATATTTGACTAACGAAGGCGGGAGATGAATGTTGGCTGTGTGAGCGGCGCGCAACAAGAATTGGGCCACTGGCGGCGACAATCGTTGGCCGCGAGTTCCAGAATCCAAAGAAAGCATCGATTGAATGTGTTGCCACATCTTTCTCTTCAGAGTACCTTGGGTGTCGGATTTCAAAACCCCATGGAACATGTTAGACCAAATGGAACCAGCGAGCTCGGGATCTTGATAGAGGATGTCAATCATGGGCTTCACAACGTCGCCTACTGTCGTCGTTCTCAGTGTCTCAAGGAAATTTTTCTCGGTATCAATAGCTGAGGAATGCGATTGAGTGCGAGAGGAGGACTTTCCAGAAGTTTGGGCATAGCGAGGTTGAATGACGCGAGCAGAGCAAGAACCCAAAGTTGCCGGTAAGGAGATGTCAGCCTGGTGCAGAAGTATTTCAGCACTAGGTTGCACCCAGTACATGTGAGACAATGCTTCCCAGGTCTGAGGACGCATCAAAGCTTCAAAACGAGGCACAAAACCAGCCGGGAGACGCGAAGCGAACTTGTGGACGAACTTTGAGCGAACTGTTGTATCTCTTGCCGACAAGACAGACATGAAGGAAGGTTCTAATGTCGCAATTTCGCTTGATTTGTAGCGACCGTAGAAGGAAAAGATGAGGTTGAAGTAAGCCTCACCCAGGGGACCAGCACGAGAACGCTCAAAACGGCGAAGTCTTTGCAACAAACCATTCGCTTCACGTTGGTCGAGAGGCAATGGCTCGGTCAACGCCAACAGCGCTAGCATGAACTGCTCATCACCAGACTTTTCGAACAAAACACCAAGAAGACCCAAGAAGGCACGTCGAATATCAGCAGGCATAAGGTTCATGCGAGGAGCAAGAAGCTTCAAAATGTTCAAAAGTGGGTTGTAATCCGGTCTCTTGGGGGGCACTGGAGAGTTTGGATCTGGGTTCTCTGGCTTGGCAAGCACCACTTCACGCAATCTCATACTCATCTTCAGCAAAGGAGTGACCAAAGGAGCAACCAAATCCGGGAAGGGCTTGGGGGCTTCTGGGGTCGGGGCTACAGCTGATGCCTCTGCTGGGGCGTCTTCTTGTTTGACGGGCGCGTCGACTTGCATCTCATTGCTGGAGGGGGCAGGCAAGTCAACATCCATGGATTCAGATTTCACTTCCACAACTTCCTTGTTTTCAGTGCTGGCGGCGGGGGGCACGGCCTCAACAGGCTCCTTCTTCGGCTCTTCGATAGCGTGGGATGGGTTTGGAACCTTCAAGACGACCTTGAGTACTGCAAGCAAGTTTTCAACCGGGGGCTTGTCAGAGTTCATCACACGCTCCAATTCAGTCATGATGGCTGAATAGAGTGCTTCCAAAGGATTTCCTCTTCGTCGAATGGGGTAACGACCTAACAGCAAGCTCAACAGTTGACAAAGGGCTCGGTTCGTTTCTGGGTTCTCAAAAGACAAGAGAGGGGGTAAGCTGTGTGCCAACTCATTGGTACATGCCAAAATGGTTGCTGGTTGAACTCTAAAGAATGTATCAAGAAGCAAGAGTGCTCTGGCGTGAGGAAGCTGAGGATTTTCGGGTTTGTCTAAAACGCGAGCGAAGATGAAGCCAAGCTTCATGTTGGTGGGCCAAACTTCCAATGCCTCCTTCAATAGCTTCATAAAAACGAATGAGAGGTCAGTCGAAGACGAGGAGCTGGGGGCTGAAGAAGGTCGCGCAGCATCAGTCAGAAGGGACGCTGTCATCAGAGTACTCAAAATGCCATCTGTTTGGTTCGTGGGGAGTTTTCCATCACCGTAGTCCAAAGCAGGGGCGTCTTGGGTAGCAATGGGCGCAGAAGATTTAAGATCTTCTCCAGAAGCTGACGTGTTTCCGTCAGTGTCCATCGATGAGGATGAAGCTGGCAAAGGAGTAGAAGTGGGAGCTGCAGCAGCAACGAGAGGAGCATCAGATTTGGAACCTTCGTTTTTCACTCGAAGACGTTCCCAAGTAAGTAGGAGCTCCATGAGCGCAATAGCAAGTTTTCGTTGCTCTACAGGACTTGCGAGCGAATGAGGCGAGAGTTTGGGGAAGGAGGTAGCCAAGGAAGTGTAAAACATGGAACGCCAAGGACGGAAGTATTGCTCATATTTTGCCAACACATACAAGATGTGGAAGAGCTGCTGAGGCACTTGACTCTCCTCATATAACACCTTGCGGGTCCACTTGATGTACTGTTGATCGGGAGTGGCACTGGGAGCCAAGAGGACTGGCACCAACATATCCAACGCTTCACGAACCGAAGTGCGTACTTCAGTCTGGTAGCTTCTCATCAACGCTGCATAAACGGTAATGCGGATGCGAGGGGGTGCGATAGCCGTACGGTCCTTAATGATGGCTGAGAAGAGATAGTTGGCGTTTTGTTTCGTGTAGGGATCCTCATTGCGCTGGAAATTCCAACCGAAGCGAATCAAATCTTTGAGATGCTCTTCCAGCTCGGCAGGTGCGTTTTTCAACATGAGTCCCAAAAGCGTCAAAAGTTCATACGCCAAGTGGAATCTCACGCCATTTTGATCTTGCTCCAAGGTGAAGAGATTGCTGAGGAAAAGTCCAATTAAATCCTTCGTCAACAATTCGTGGCCCTTTTCAATGGCCACCTCGAATATGCGAATGACGAACGACTTTAAGATTTGTTGCTTGTGGAGCAAACTGTAGCCACTGCGAGCTTGAGCGTTGGCGTCTGGTGCAAAATCGGACAAAACACGCTCCAAAAGCGTTCTCTTTTCTTGGATGGTGAAGTTATCGGGCACATACTTTTGGTAAAACTCTTGTAGTTCGAACATGTTGTTGCAATAGGGCATGGTAAGGGCTGAAAGCAAATCCAAGAAAAGTGTCGTTTCGTGGTGATTTTGACGCAGGTACTGAACGAGACATTTGATGAGGTAAGTAGTTTCGCGTGAGTGCCTGAGAGACAAATGAGACTCGCTTCTGAGGCGCTCGAGACGTTCAGGGGCATTCCAGAGACTGTGAAGTTTGCCCAAAATGTCCTTGTGTTGCGTAAGCCAATCGGGGTAGAATTTCAACAAAGTCTTGACGAGTAAGATACCCGAATATTGCATTTGGAAGGCTTCATCTGCATTATGAGCAGACGCTTGAGGCGTAAACGCAGCATCAATCAACTTGGGTGCCGAACGACTGAGCTCTTCGCGAAGAGCCGCAGCATGCTCAGACTTTAAGCAACGCACAAAGAGAGAGGTGTGCTCGGGATCGTGTAGTTTGGTCAAGAAATAAGCGAGTGCTTCTTGTGGCAGGCGGTTGAGGTATTTGGCCAACGGCGTGCGATACAAGGAGGTCAGTTCTTTGGGAGCAACGCGACGGCGATCACCAGGTACACCACACCACGAGGCCGAACGAATTTCAAGTTTCAGAGTGGCGTCTACAACGCGGTCGAGCAATTTGTTTGCTTGGGGAAGCAGATGGCAAAGCTCCATTACCGCAGAAGTCACACGCAAGGGAGACTCGTTGGGCTCGAGTTTAGGAAGATGCATGTTTGGATCGGTGCCAGGTTCTCCAGTGGTTGTGTATGGCGCCAATTGATCAAGTAACTTCTTTCCAAGCTCGGGCGTGAAAAATTTCGGGAAGAGAGCCAAATAACGGCCAAGACCTTCCAGCATTTGCTCAGTGAGCTTGCCAACGCTCAAATTCGATAATGTTGGGCTCACTACATCCTGAAGCGTCTTACGCGACATCAAATCCGCAGACACGATTTGTTCTAGTCCTTTACGGGCGCATTGCACTAATTGACGATGTTGAGAACTCAAAGTACGCAAGAACATGGCAATCACCTTCGTTCGTAATTCAGCGTTATCCGCTGATTGGAAGGGCTTCCAACCCACGACCGCTGCGGCAAGTGCATCGACTAAAGCTGTCGCCAAGGGCACATTGCGCATCGTCTCCTCAGAATCCGCTAAAGTTAATGCTTCCAAGAAGAAGGCCTTCAAGTCTTGAAGATCAGACATGAGCGGTGGGCGTAGGCTTAAACAATAGGCTACCGCATCGAGATGGGCTTGTTGAAGTTTGACGCCGACGCGTGATAGAGGGTGTTGGAGAATGGGTTCAACCACCAATTTTTTGTGGGGCTCCAAGAGCTCAGTGACTTCGGATCCGCACCACTCAGTCAATTTATCGAGCGCTGATTGAATGGTCTTGCGAACTAGAGGATTGGTAGAAGTGAGATGTGTGGCCAAGAAGAGAATGGCATCATCGAGCATTTGCTCAGCCACCATCTGTCCACCCATCGAGTTTGAAGCGCGAAGAACTTGCAAGAAGGTGTGTGACGCATCATCAGTGACCGAAACGGTGGCACCAAGGGGATAGTCTTTCATCACGAAAAGGATGGCCTGCAAAAAGGCTAGTTGGTGATGACGAATCCAACCCGTCGGTAAACGCGTCATGAGATGACGGATACCGAGGCAACCACCCACCTTGTAGTACCATTCGCGTTTGAAGCAAACATCGCATAATCGTTGCACCAACTGATTGAGAACGGGCAAACCATTCATAAATGCAGACATGGGTCCTTCCACAATCTCATCCTTTTCGGCATCCTTTTTACCACCTCCACTCGTTGAACTTGCCGAACTAGCGTTGGCAGACGATCCTTTAGCGATACTTGCTTTCTTGTCTTCCTTCGGAGCTACATATTCGGGATCCATCTTCAACGCCGCATCCAACAAGAGGTCAATCGTCGCAATCGCAGCTGGGGCATGCTCTCGATTCTCACTCGCCAAGACATCAATAATGGCATCAATGAGCACCATGGGATCTAATTCCATCAAACCCTCAGGATTGGGTGTTGCGTTACTCACGAAAATGAGCGCAAGATGATTGCACACCTGCTCCATCAATTCTAGGGCCACTGTCTTCAAAGAATCCGTAGAAAGAGAAGTAATTAAGCTACTGAGGATCAATTTCAAAGTATGGCGCTCGCTTTCGAGTTGATGCGCCGTTTTGATTTTTTCGGTGCCGTCCTCAGATGTTGGGTTCTTGATCTGCACAAATGAGGGGTATTGAGGCTGTGTAAAGATTTTGAGAGGTAAAGACTCAAAGGGCTCCAGTGTCGAGATGTCATCAGTAGAGAAAATTTTGGCGGCTTTGGTGGGGGCTGGCGTGTCAGCATAGGGTCGAAGTAGAGCAAAAAGACAGCCCTTGAGGAAGTTAAAGGCGCTGAGCTTTCTGTTAATCATTTGTTGGGAAGCAGCAGCGGTTGGGGAGAACAAGAATAGAATGCGGCGAGCGCTCAAAATCGCTTCCATCAAGGGTAACTCGATAATCTTTTGCTCTCGCTTGATGGCAGGATCAGCTAAAATTTCCACACGAGCTTGATTGGCTTCAGCAGCACTATTGGGATCGACAGTCGTTGAAGATTTGGCTGCAGAGGCCTCGGCTTCAGCTTCTAGTTGACCAGGGGTATCAAAAGAGAGTGCCAGTGTCAAGGAGGAAGAGTCATCGCCATTGATGGGGAGTTGAGGAATCGCGTATGGGCGAATGCGACCACCCATTTTGCCAAGAATGCGCATGACCTGCGAGGTGAATGTAGCCGGTGGCTGGCGCATATGACGCCAAAGGGCACGCAATAGGCGTGCCTTGTGCTCAGCCATCATCGGTTCAAAGAACTCAGCCAAAAACTGACCAATGTAGCCTTCCAAAAAGCGCAAAGCGTACACTGTCTTGGAATATACCAGGGGATCACTTTCGGGGGCTTCCAAGGCGGTCATCAATGGTTTTAAGAAGAGCTTGAAACATGGCAGCAAGGCGCTGGGGCGCAAGGGCAGCATCAAGGGCAACTCAATCAGCATATCTTTCAGCTGTTGCGAGCTCGTATTCTCTTGTATGCGGTTGATGGTATCGATAATCGTAGGAAGCTGATGCGCCAATTCTTTGGACCAAATATCGGGCTTGGGAATATGACGGAAGAGGTACTTCAGCAAATTGAACAAATTGAGAGGATCCTTTGTTTCAGTCGCAAGTCGAAGAACTTGTGATACCACACCTGATAAGAGTGGTGCCCAGCTTGGGCTCATCACTGGCTCATCTAACTGGCGTCCAATTATTTGGAAAATCGCTTTAAATAACCTTTGCAAGATACTCGCCTCTACTGGCTCCGCATTGTCTAAGGTAGGAATTTTCGAAATTAAGAAGGTGAGGATGATATCGTTCAAAGTTTTGATGTATGGACGCGGTGGCATGCTCGAATTGGCTTGCACCGGTAAATTGCTGTTCATGAGCGCTTGGAGCAAAACGGCCAAGAATGGGAACTCCAGCATGCACGAATACATATAGGGAAGATTGTGCGTGAGGAGATCCTCCAGTGTGTTCGTGTCAGAGTTGATTAAAAAGCCACTAATCGTGGAACAGTCCTTCTCGAATGCCTCGTTGCAGCCCGGTGCGCAAGTATTATTAGGTTGCAGTAGATGCTTATTGCTAGAAGCAGAGGCCTTGCCGGCACTGTTGGACGCTGTTTCAGCCGTGTTCGGTGCCGATGCACTTTCTGAGCCCTCAGATGACTCACTCTTTGACTTGTCAAGCAATTTGGGTGCATCATACACAGACAAACAACGGATGGCATTGTGGATGAGGCGGTTCAGAATGTGCGTCTCCTCAGCAAGCGCAAATTTGGAAGGTCTATGTTGCATGTGGTGAGAGTGCAATTGCGTAACAGACGTCTTGATCACGTTTATGGTGGTACCCACCATGGAACGCATCTCGTTGAGCTGTTGCGCAGGCGTCTGAGGCTCATCTTTGGCCAACGCAGACTCACGAATCGTTTCCAACTGTGCTGACCATTTAGCTTCCTCCGCGAGAGCCTTGTCAAACTCATCTTCTCCATCAGCACTAGCAGCAGAAGCGGCGTTGGCAGACGACGAAGCAGAATCGGCGGAATCGGCAGCCTCCGTTTCAGTGTTGGCATTTTCGTCAGTGATATCCATGGAGGAAGTGTCCTTCGTCGTAGTCGTTTTGGCATCTTTAGAAGGCTCGGAGGTGCTTGCACTCTTTTCCTTTTGAGCGTCCTTTTCCTTTTGTGCGTCCTTCTCCTTTTGAGCATCCTTTTCCTTTTGGCTCTCGGCGAGCGCAACTGAAATGAGTAGAGGTGGAATTTGATGTTTCATGGTGGCGAGCTTGTTCACAAAAATGTCGAGAATTTTGGTCAAAAGTTGGGCTCTGGAAGGTCCCTCGCTGGGGTCTGCAGGTAGTGCAACAACTTCAGCGAGCTTGGAAATTAAGCGTAACGAGTAAGAGACGGAAGAAGCAGGTAAAGTAGGGTCGTGAATGTGTTTTCCGTAAACGCCAATCAATTTGGTTAGTTGAGCGAGGGAGAGTTTGTTGCGAGATTGATTGACGTATTCCGCAATGACAGACCAAGTGGAGCTGCGAAGCGTTTCGTGGGCGGTGCGACCAGTGCCGATGAGGGTTTTTTCGTCCAAGAATTCATCGAGTTGTTCCAAAAAGTTGTTCCAAAGTTCCATCCAACCTGGATTCGTAATAGCAGGACTACTGTAGGAGTTGGGAGGGACGCTGGTCTGCAAAGTCAAATACGAACTTTGGGCCATGGTGAGTTGACGTAGTGCCACGATAATCTCCTTACGCGTCGCAATAGCCTCAGGAGGGCAATTTTTGAGCAAGCGAACGACACAGGCGGGGGAGTGCTTGAGTTGTTGCAAGGAATTGGCGACTTCCGCTAATTTTGCTTGATTAGCTTGTCCATCTTCCTTCCTGGACAAGACGAGCATCAAAAAGGCGCAGATCATCGCAAAGGTCTTCGTTTGCGCCAAGATGAGGTCTGAATAAAGCGAACGATTCACGGTAATCGCGTTTTCGGGGGGAATGAGTTGTAAAGTGCTCATCATAATTTGGATCCACTCCGTTAAATTCATCAATTGCGGAATACTCTTGAAGAGGAAGACCACACTCGACGAGGTTTCCGTGAAAAGCTTCAAACTATGTTCGGCTCTCGTTTTCGGTTCATTCATCGCCTCCTTCTTCGTTTCAGAGCCAGGAGGGGCGTTCGGACCCGCAGCTTGCGCTACCACAGGGGCTGGCTTCGAAGAGAAGATGATGCTCACCGTAGTAGGCAAACGCAAATGCGCCTTCTTTATCACTTCCAAAAAGGATGATGCCTCAAGCTCAAAGCCAGATCCTCGATGCAACTCTGATAATAATCGCAACGCCACTATCGCCACATCTTCCGTGTCACGCTCAAGCAAAGAAATCAAGGTACTAAATATATCCGCCAAATACGGTCTCGTAAGCTCTGAACGCGGTGTTCTCTCTAATACTTCAAGGCACGTCACTCGGTTCTTAGCTTCACTACCCGTAAAGACGGCCTCGCCTTTCAAACGAGGCAATAAAACGCCTCCTACGATTTCCGAATAAAACTCAGCCATGTTATCTCCAGTACGCGCGTCTACATGATCTTTCAGGTCCTGTAAATATTTAGCTTGCTTGGCAAGGTCTTTGGTTAACTTGAATTCATTCGCCCAGGCAGCATAAGCACCCTGCGAAAGGAGCCTTTGGCCGGATTGCGTTGTGGGGGCCGTTGCGGCCGCTGGCTGAGCCATGGTGCGTCACTTGGCAGCTAAATGTGTACTAAAACCCAGGAAGGAGGTTAAAGCGACTTTTCTAGGAC
>JGI24217J29970_1039934_pt1 | contig 13327 bp, 1 predicted proteins | sample EnhBioin_Aerobic_FD_29970 | JGI IMG/M metagenome (IMG submission 29970) | reverse complement strand
GTTAATTCTTGTTTATTTGTCTGAGCTAAGTTTGCTTCATTAATCGGAAGGCAGAATCTACTACCTTTGTAAATTCAAAAAAAACTCGAAAGTTTTGAAGCTCGGCTCTTCTTGCCTGTTTTTAAACTTCGCTTGTACCAGAGCTTCAATTTTTTTTCTTGTTTGTTTGGTTGTGGTGGTTGGTATGTGGAGTTTTTGAAAAGAAGATCTATTTTGATGCCCCATTTAAGGTTATTACATCAATCCATTCTAAAGCTTCTTTAAAACTTGTACATCGAAAATGATATGTGTCATTATGATATGTTAAAACAAATGAATTTCCTCTTTGAAATACTTGACATTCTCTTAAATTAAATCTTCTTCCTTGACTTAAATCATTTTGAGGACAAAATAGAAAATCTCCATTGTTTGCTGCACAAAGATAGGCTGCAAAAAATTCTCCAATAAGTGGGATAATACTCTCTCTATAATCCAATACTCCTTTTTTAGATGATTGGGTTTCTGGTTTTGGCATCAGAGCCGAGCTCTTAGTCCTTTGGAAACTTGGTTCTTGAAATGCAGGAGTGTGACAATATCTTACAAGTTCATTAAATATTGTTTGGACATCATTTTTATGATTTGGAATTATTTTCAATACTTGATTTGGTTGTCCTCTTTCATTTTTATAATAAACTAATAGACAATCGATATTGGGGACTAGGGGAGCATGAAGTCTTTGTACAGGGATGAATCGATCTGTAATATATTCACCTTCAAATGAACCTGGTTTGATCATCATTAAGGCCTGATTTGTTAACATGAGGATCAACCGTTGTGCACATCGGATATGAAATCTATATAAATGTTCTTGATAAATTCCACTCTCCATACAAAATAAAATGGTCTGTCCTTCGGATTTCACGGGGTCATATGCTCGGACAACACCCATTTCATCAAAGTATCTTGGTGGTCTCATTCTTTTGACATGAGACTGTTCATAAACACCATCATTAGCAATTCCTTCTGCTGTTTTTGCGATTAAATCAGCTACTCCTGTCACTGGTTTTGTAAAAATCCCTGCAAGACCCATTCCAAATCCTTTAAAGACACTTTCTACCGTTCTTTCTCTTTGATGTGCTTTGATAGGTTGTGTAATCACACCAGTCAATCCTTCTACTAAACTAGAACCAAATCGACTGATACCTTGAGAAAATCCTTCTTCTGCTGTTCGAGCCTTTTGTTCATTTGCTCGATCAGTTTGGTACACATCATCGAAGGTTAATGAAGCTACTCCTTCACCAAGTTTTCCAAATCCAGCTGAAACTAATTTATTGAATCCAAGACTTCCCAATAGAGCTAAAGTCTGTCCTTTGAGTGCACTCCAATAAAAATCTTGAATTTCTTGGGAAAATGTCGATTGCATTCGAAATACATTAGATAATGATTTTTTTGGCATAACTAAAGTCACATCTTCTAAATTGACTGGTAATAAAGAGGTATACGAAAGACCCATATCTACATCGGTCGCTTTCAAATAAGAATCTGTCGGTATTCTTGTTGCAAAATATTTTAATGTAATTTCAACTTTCTCGATACTTCCAGAATCGAAATAAATAAATGAGGAGGTTTGGACAAGTTTTTCATCTAGAGCTAATAGGAAGGGAATTTCTCCTTTGAGTAATTTAGCAGTTTCTTCAGCTTTTTGATGGTCTACTTTTCTATCGAACCAATTCCAATAAGCTAAGAAATAACAAATTGCGTGTTGATCAACTGTTAAATAAAATGGATTTATATTGAGTTGAAAATTTCTGTAACAGCTGACTCCTTGTTTTGATACGTCTTGCACTACTGATAATCTAAAGAATTTTTCTTGAGCTTGGTTATGCCAAATTGCTACTGGATGTGGACAATTATAATGTTGACTATCAACTTGAAGATCTTCTATAGTCACAGAATATATACTATCTTCAGCTGATATTCTCCATTCCAAATTAAATTGTGTCAACGTTAATAATAACAATTCTCTTGGTTTATGATCAATTAATGAACATGAAATTTTTGGACTTTCAAATTCAAATGTCCATGTTGGTTCATAAGCTCCAGGTTGAACTAAAATTTTATCATGGGTTTCTTGTTCACAAATTAAAATCATTGTAAATCCTTGAGTCGCATGGGTAATTCGAATATTTCCACGAGTTGATTTTAATAGGTATTCTGGTTTAAGATCTGAAAAATTTATCCATACTGAATTTTGTTGGTTTTGGGTTTCTTGTTGAACAGGTGTTAATGAATGATTCACTGGAAACATGAATGTTATATGTAATTTCAATTCAGGTTCAGTTGGAGATGGCCAATACCAATCTTCTTTTGTTTGGGTTTCAATTCCAATATTATTTACAAGATTTCTTGATTTTTCATTCCAAATATATTGTTTGGCAATAATTTTTGCATTTGTTTGATTATGAATTTTATATAAAACTTCTGATTCTCGAAAAATTGCATATGTGATGAATTGTCGAACTGTAATTTCGACATTAATGTATTTGGTGGGTTTTTTGATATCTGTGATTGGGATTTGCATGTATCTGAATCTTTCGAATGAAACTCGATCGGACCAATCGGATTGGTCATATAGGCCAATACAAAATGATAGACTATCTGTTCCTAGCCTTTGAAATGGAATTTGTGATTTTGCAGGAAGACAACATTTTGAATAATACCCATTAACTTGTTTATACTTGATATCAGATGTTGTATTATTAACAAGAATAAAAGCTGGTTTGAATCGAACAACACTGGTTCTCCAAAACTTGGAAGGTCCAGGTGTAATATGCACAGCAAGAGATGGAGCCAATAAAGTCTTTTCATTTTTTTGTAAATGGAATACTGTATCATTACGAGCACCGATAGGAATTGTATCACTCCAATTAGATCCTTCATCGGCACTGAATTGGAGGGATGGTGAATCAAAGAATACGAAATTAGGGCTTCTTTGTGATTCATGTCTTGTGTATTCAATTTGTTTTTGATCAAGATAATAAGATTGTGGATCAGGACAATCATGAAGTTGATATTTATTGATTTGGCCGATAACAAGTCGTTGAAGATCCAAAGCAGAACGTCTGATAATGAGTGGGATGCCAGATTCATTAATCAACCAAAATTCAGAAAACACAACAATTCTCACACATGATGAAAGATTTGTTGTTCCAGATGTGAATGGATCTGTTTTTCTTGAAATCATAAAATTGAATGATCCTCTGTCTCCAAATTTATTGAGTTCTTCTCTGATACTAAAAGGTTGTCTTGCTTGGAGATCATGGATATTGATAAGTTCACTCCATGAGAATCCTTCAAGTCGGAATTGAATTCTTAAATATTGACCAACAACAATAGGGTTTAAAACAGAGGCTTTTTGTCCAGGAAGAATCTGTTCTTCTCGAGATTGATTTTTATGTCGACGTCCATCAACTGTTCGAAAGAAAATTGGACAAGCAAATGCATTTTCAACAACAAGGATTGGTCTGATTTCTCTTATAAAATCAGCTCCATTTTGTAATTTTATGGTTCTCTCAATAACTGCGAAATGAGAAGCTTCAGCTGTTTTATCCTTTGCATGTCCACATGTAATAATTGGTGATTCTCTTTGCCATCGATTATATTGATAATCTTTATTTGGTGCAATTGAAAACATGCTATTATTACTTGCAAGATCCAATGGTACACCTTGTCTTTGGCCTGGATCCAAAGTGCATTCAATAAACCCACAAGCTGAATTGATTCCATTAAGAGCAGTCAAGAATAATTCAATTGGTTGATGTGTATTATTAAATATGACTTCATCAGATCGAATTGTTACTAATTTTGATCCTTCTTGTTTATGTGTACTAATTTGAACTATAATTCTATCTGTTGATCGAGTGGTTAAATCATCAAACCAATGAACTGCAACTGCATCCCATTGAATATCATGTAGAATTCTACTATCTTGGATATCAAATTTGAAGGATAATTTATTTTCAATATGTTGAGTTTCTCGATTGAATGGTTTCACATGAAATGGTACCATATTTTTTCCTGTTTGCCAAGGAACAAAAACAGCGTCAGGAGGCATTGTATCCCTATAATGATGACTGCTCCACCAAACCCAAATATTTTTTCCAAGGTGATTTTGTAATACCAAAGCTTGTTGTGTTAATTCAGTATCAATCAAAGGAGCCCTCAATCTCGTCAATGGAACCACCAACGGCTCAATAGGAGCTATTTTGGCTTCTCCACTAAGTCCCAATAAATCAATTCCTTCTTCCTTCGACAAAAAACTAAGCGGATCGGTTGGTGTTGTTGGCTGAGATGAAGCTGGTTTCACGGCAGGTTTGGGATCCTGGTCAAAATCCAATTTTGTCGGGACCAGCAGGTCGGGCTTCCCAGCATCGGGGTTCGAAAGCTCGGGTTTTGGTTTGACTGGAGTTCCTTCAGGCGTTGCAAGTGTTGATGCTGCCTCTCCAGGAAGTGGTAACATTGGTCTTGAACTCTTAAGACCTATTCCTCCAGCATGGGTTTCGCCTGATTGGGGTATTGAGCTTGATGATTGAGATAACTTGGATGGGGATGAAGCAACATCATGATGATGACCGTGAGGTTCTGAAAAGCATTCACGTGATTTTATGAGTGAAGGAGAAGACAATTTAGTAATTGCTTGTTGAGCTCCACGTGGTAATGATGACATATGAGATGAATTTGCAATAGTCTTTACTGCTCTTTGCATATCTCCTGATAGTGGTGATGCAGACATTTTCCTCACGTCTTCTTGAGGTTCCACAATCGTCAAGTCCATCGATGAAGTCACAGAAGGTTCAGGTGGAGGGTTCTTTTGGTCCATTAAAGAATTGTATTGTTGAGAAATATAAAGCACTGCAGAAATAAAGGATTCGGAAAAATTGAAACTGATTCCTTTCTCACCGAAATTGAGTTTGAGTGATGCGAGTGGAATTCCAGTTGTTTCCGATGGTTCCACTTTTTTCAGGTAATGAATATTACAAGGTTCAATCGTTGGTTCCCAAACACCACGTGAGCTGTTAAATGACTCCAAACAACAGTCTAAGAAGTGATAAAGGTTATCTTGTCTAGTTGGAGGATCATAAGTAACATATAATCCATCAATTGTTTTGATTTGAATACGAAGAACAGGAAATTGAAATACTCCAGTATCATTCAAAACTGAAAATGAAATCTCTTTAATATCCAGAGTTGTGACTTCTGTAGCTTCACTCTTCTTGAATCCATCTTTTTTGTTCTTTGGAAGGTCAGATTTGTTTGGTTCAGTTTCACCCTCTTTGGGTTCAGACAATAATGTTATCACAGGTTGCCATGCATCATAAACTTTTTCAATATTCTGAAAATCTTGTGTTGAAGCATTAAAAGTAATTTGTTTGACTCCAATAAAACGAGCAGATGAACCAGATGCCGCCATTTCCTTCCGGATATTAACATTGGTTGGCAACATCATCTGGAGAGGCTGACCAACTGATTTTCTATTGACTGTATCAAATGAAGTTCTAAATATACATGTTTCTGAAAAATTCGTTGATCTCACATTGTTTCGGTCTTCGACGATACAATCTCCAAGATTAAACACAAAAGCAGTCGTTTCTGGTTGACTTGGATCTTGAAGTAAAATGAATTGAGGTGATTTCATTGTTAAACAAGTTGTTCTAGAAACTCTCTCTTTGAATGCATCAACTGAAGCAGTTTCCTCTGGTTTCTTTTGATCAGCCGGTGTTTCGGGATTTTGTGATAGAACTCTATTCAAATCCTCTTCAATTTCTCTGTACCAAATAAGAATTTCTTTAATTGCTGTTTGAGTTGGAATAAAACAAGGTTGATCAAGTGTTGCCGACAAAGTCTCCAGAGGTCCATCAGAGTCAAATTCGACTTTGATTGCGTGAAGAGAATTGACTTTCAAAAATTGCATTAAAATGAAATTTGATTCATCTCCACTAAAAGTTGTAATAATATTTTCAATCATAACACTATATTTTGAAGTTTTTGTTAATGCTCTTTGAATCATTGCCACACTGATGTTTTGAATATTAAATCGACAAAGATCAAGTGTGGGAGCCGTTGGTGGTGGAGCGGGATTTTGCAGAGCTTTAACGGGAGCATCAGGGAGTCCAGGGAACAACTCATCAACCCAATCTGGAGCATTACTTGGTGGTTCCTTCACAAGATCCAAACAAAGCGCTTCCAAGGTGAAACGTAATGACATTGATACAAAATCCAAATGATCAACATGTAATGAAGCTCTAATACTTTCTCTTCGTTTTTTATCCACTGTTGCTTGGATAAAATGCTTTCTTTCCTTAAACCTGTTGAAATCGACTCCGATCGGCTGACTCGAATCACCGAAATTAGAAGTCATAATCCTGGCAAAGAACAAAACCTGGGATGGACTTAGGGTCATGGTAATTGGGGCGACTTCCAGATGAATAGTTGATGCTGGTATCAATCGTTGAGGATCATGGGCAATTGGAGATGTCATTAAAGCAACAACAGATTCAAGATTTGATACAATTTCAGTTGTTGTGAATTTTTCATTTTTTGAAAGTTCTGGAAAAATTGAAGCATCAAGTGACCTTGTCTTTGCAAACAGCCTGAGATTTTCCATGTGTACTCTTTGAGTTTGGATCAATGGCATTCCCTTATGTTGTTGAAATACATTTGAGACATGAATTTTTCCCAAATCCATCACAAGATTATCATGACTATGAACATTTGAAGGAACTTTAATATACGGATTCAAAATAGAAATATTGAGTTTAGTAAGTTGAGCTTGTTTTGGTCCTTCTTGCACTTGTAATGCTTTAACTTGTCTCATTTCATCATAAGCACCTCTCATTTCCAAAAATTCATTTAAATAATTTACTAAATGACTTGTTCTTCGTTGGAAATGACAAAATTTCATTGAATTCATTGATGCTTCAATCAAAGTATCATAACCAGGATAATCAGGTAGAGATTTATTATAAGTGATATATTTGAACCTTGCTACCTGACCATCTTCTCGGATTTTCAACATTTTGGACCAGATTTTACCTCCAGTTAAATCCATCATTCTCATTCCACTCAAATATCCTTCAACAAGTTGAACATTATTCTTCAAGGTAAAGTAATTAAGATTGAAATCTGAAAAAATCCATTCCGAAAATGGTTTTCCTGCTTCTTCTAATATTATCCCAAATTTAACTGCTCTGAAATCGAGGGACAAGTTCTTTTCTGAGGTTGTGTAATCAGGAGGGTCTTGGCAATTCAACTGAGGTGCTTCTTTAATATAATGTTGATAATCAAATCCAGTATCTTCCTGTACTTGTAGTCCTGGTTTGATCAGACTCTCCTGTTGAAGTTGAGGAGAGACTGGAGAATCTGATTCTGAGAGCATATCTGATAATTCTTGAAGATAATAAAGTGAACCTGCAAGGATAGGTCGATCGAGCCAGACTTGAACCTGATCAAGCTTGCATCCACAAATGCTGTTGCTTCCAGTGTAGCTGGTTGAAGTTGGGGAAAATGTTGCATAACTCAATTCCAACAAATTCAAATTCGTTTCTTCCAATTTCGATGCAAGAATTGTTTTTGGTATATCCGTAACATCCTTCACTGCAAGAGTTCTCAAAATACATTCAATTTTTGAATCTTCAAGATGAGAATGAATTCCACATTTAAATTCTCCAAAATCAAATTGTAAAACTGGTTTTGAGACATTATCACCAGCACGACTTAATACAAAACTGAGGTGTTGCATCTTGAACCTCATCACAGTATCACCAACTTCGGGAGCGATCATCGCAGCGGGTTTAGCACCAATTCCAGATCGAACACGATTGATATCTTCTTTATCACTTATAAAAGGTTCAGCACTGATATTGGCATTTTTCACCTTCATGATAAACATAATTTGTTGAGCATTCAATGGTATAACCAAACTTGATGAATTTATCGAAAGAATTGTTTTTGGAATTAAATGATTTTGATTAAATGCAATTGGACTTGAATAAATTGCATCAAAAGTGATATCTGGAATAATAGATGATAGAACATTTGGAGCTGATGATTGAGAAAGACTTAATTTGTTAACTTGAATTAAGTAACTTTGAAGTAAAGGACTTTCTGGTCCATCTTGTCGATACTGATTTTCTATATGAATGTAACCCAAATCAGTAACTAAACATTCGTCTGAATCCACAGACATCGGAATTTTAATATAAGGATTATAAAGTTCAACTTTCATTTTCATCTTTGTTAATGGGGGTTGTTCTTCTGTCATATCAACCTTAAGTCGCAATCCATCAAAGTATCTTCTCATTTCATTAAATTCATCGAAATAATTCACTAATCTCATTGTTTCTCGTTGAAAATAAACAAAATCAATCGTTCTAATTGTTGCTGTAAATGCAGATTCATATCCAAGAGTTTCTGCAATTTCTTTTGGATAATTTTGATAATGAAATGACATCATTCTGCCTGTATTTTCTCGAATTCTCATCACTTGAGGCCAATTTCCTTGGACTTGAGGAAGGGCATCCATTCCACCTAAATATCCTTCAATTGAGGTAACTTCATTAAGAAGGTTTTGATAAGTAACATTCAATTCAGTAAATGAAAATGTCATAAAATGCTTTTTTGATTCAATCAAGATTAATTTGAAGTTGTGAGATGAAAAATTTAATTGGAAGCTCTTATCAAGATCATAAACAGGCGTTGGTTTCATTTCTATGATTTTAGCTCTCTTGATATAGGCTTTATAATCATCGGCCTTCTTTTCTGGTTCACCTTCAGCTATACTAGGTTCAACCTCTGCAGGTTTCACATTAACTTCAGATACAACAGGAGAAGCAGTTTCAGGTCCAGAAGCGAGTAACGGAACCTCTGGAGCTGTCAGTTGTGGCACTTGCTTTCCTTCTGATGAATGATCCGAAACTGCTTGTAACACACTAATGAATTTGGCAACAACAGGTCTATCCATGATGAACTCTACTTGGTCCAACTTGAGATCTGTGACAGTCGATACTCCTTGATACAACGGCGATCCAGGTTCAATACTTGTATTTCTGAGTTCTAATAAATTTTTTTGTTGACTGCATCTCGACATGAGAATATAAGAAGGTTCTGTTGCCGTCAGATCTCTAATTGCCAAGGATTTCAAAGATCCATCGATAATCGAGCGTAGGGGAGTGGTATCAAGTTGGCAAATGACTTCATTCATCATAATAGCTACAATTGGGACATCACCATCACTCAATTTTAATTCGAATTCATGAACCGAGATGTTATAAATAGTATCAGGTGGAGGTTGTGCAACTTTTGGTGCTACTCCAATACATTCTCTTACACGATTCATTTCAGAAAGATCAAATGGTTGTAAAGGCTCTTTGATATTTTGGTTTTGGACTTGTAAGAGGAATCCAGCTTGTTTCGAGGACACATCAACAATAAATTTTTCCAAATCAATTGTTAAAATAACTTCTGGTATTAACTTCATCTCATTGAATGCAATTGGTGTCACATAAATCATTGCTAAACTTGATAAAGATATCAATTTTGCACTTGCTCCTTCTTTGTGAGAACCAGATAAATGTAAATCATTCATTTCAATTGAAAAACGATTTAATAAAGGTTGTTGAGATGATTTTTGAGAATGACAATTAGAAACTGAAATAAGTCCAAGATCAAGAATTAAATGTTCATCTGAATCCTTGTTCTTTGGCACCTTGATATACGGCCTGTTGATCTTGACGGTCATGAGGGACCTCGGGACTAGATCACCATGAGGTTTCAAGACATCAAGTTTGAATCTTGTTGCATCAAACATTCTTTGCATTTCTTGAAATCCAGTAATGAAATTAATCAAGTGAGCGGTTGTTGCTTGAAAATGTACGAATTGCATGGATGGCATGTCCACTTCAAGAAAAGTATCGAATCCTGGATAATCTTCGTTCTTTCTTGGATACCAATTGTATATGAAATCCATGACCTTGGTTCCTTTTTCAACAATCAGCATTTCTTTCCATTTAGAATCAGCAAGATTCTTCACTTCCAATTTGGAAAGAGATCCTTTGTCTAATGTTGTTCCATTTTGATATTTCCGAGAATTATAGTTAAAGTCTGCTAATGACAAGAACATAAATGGCCTTTTAGCTTCTGTTAATGTAACATTGAGTTCCCGAGAACGTAAATTAAAGACCAATGATATTGGTGTCTGAGAATAATCAGGTTCTTGTTTGACCTGAATCACTTGAGATGCAGCAAGATATTCTTTATAATTAAATTTGGTATCAGTTCCTTCCTCAACGACTGCAGATCCCAATGGTTCGATTTTTGGAGCAGTATTGACGAAAGTATCTGAAATTTCATTTACCGCATGAAGGATTGTTGCAACAACAGGACGATTCAGAACAAAATCAATTTTTTCCAAACTACATGAACAATCACGATCAACTCCTTTGTACTTCGGGGATGAGCGATCAATCAAGTTAACTGAAATTTCTAAAAAATTTTGACTGTCTTTCTCCAAGATGGAGGATAAAATATAATCGTTTGTTTGATTTTCGGATAGATTGGCTACTGATAAACCATGAAGTTTCCCCAAAAATGTTGTTTGATGATCATCCATGACTGCATTCATTTGTAATTCGTGCAACCCAATATCAGCAAGAGGACGAAGCCCTTTGTCATCATATAACAACATTATCGATGTATGTACAATGGTGAAGGTAAATTTCAGTTGAACTGCAACTTCATCGGGCTGTTCACTGGTGGAAACCATTTCAGATGGCAGTTGGGATGGATCAGGCGTCACAATTTCAAGTATTTTTGCAGGATCTTCAATGGCCACTGCAGCGACCACTTCATTTGTTGTTTTTGATACCATTTGCAAAACTTTGAGGACATCACGAAGATATTCTTTTGCAATGTTTATTTGAATCTTGGGTATAGATCCACTAAACATAAAATTGGGAATCGTCACAATCGGAACCTGTCGAGTCTGGAGGGTAATATCTAAATCAAAAGGAGGCAAAAAATAAACAGGCTCTTGCGTGGGAGTTCCCCAACTTTCATAACATCGAATACTGTATGCACACAACTTCGACCATTTCAGACTGTATGCATCATAAAAATAATCATTCATAAAATTTTCTTCGATAGCTTTTTGTTTTGCTGTTTCTTTTGCTGTTAGATCAGATCTTAACCTTAATGATCCAGTATCAAGGACTAAAGCTGGAAGATCAGGTTGTCTTGCATCAGAGGGCACAACAACTGTCATTGAATGGACAGTCAATGAAATATCAACTTGAGGTTTCGACTCCATAGCATATTTTAATTGGGATTCAAATTTCTTCTGAACGGCCTCCAAACCTTGATTCTTGGCCTTTGTGATTTCCACTCCTAAGCTCTGGCTTTGAAAGAAATCAGATATTTTATCAACGACTGGTCTTGAGAAGGTGACAATAATCGGTCGAGTTTTGACAGAAATTGCATATTCAGAGCGAGAATCAATAGGATTTGTATTTATTTCGACTTCAAAAACGTGATCAGGAACGTCTTTTTCGATTAAACATTTTTGTTGATCCACTATGACCAACGGTAAAGTCTTTTGAGAAGCAGCTAGAGTCCACTGATCCAAAATTTCAACTGACTTGATGCCAAAGTTGATAAGTGTGGCCTCTTGAGCCGGGATTTTCTTGATGGAGGCTTCAAATCCCTCCATATGAAAACTAACAATTGTTTTCATTCCTTTGTCCTGAAGTTTAAATCCAAAACTATTCAGTTTGACGTTAATGATTGTTTGTACAAAGTCTGGAGGATATAACACATTTTGACCTCCTGACAGGGTTTCTTCTTCGTAGCCAATAGCAGCATACAAATCTTTAAGTTCAAGGGATTGGAATTCTTCCACAACCTGATTTGCAGATCCAAACCATGACCATCCAGAGCTTTTCTTTTTCTTTTCTTTTATCTCTGTTCTCTTTGCTTCATCATAGGCGAAAGCAGCATTTGCTAACTTCCTCCATGATAACAAATCCTCATAAGGATATCTCTTTTGGACTTGATCAAAAAGTGTTCTTTCACTTTCTGTCAACTGTTCAACGCCTCCTTTGGCTCGAACAATTTTATAGAGATCGATATATAATCCTCTATGATTAATTCTTTCATTCATAAAGTCCCAATTCCATTTTAAATCAACTTGTTGAATCGCAGCTCGATAAGCATACGACCACCAAGCCATAGGATCCTGTTCAACACTGACAGAGGGTTTGGCCACCTGACAGTTATTTTTTCGGTTCCAATTGGTGACCCATTTTATCCAGGCACTCAAACATTCATATTCCTCCATATCAAGTCCACCTTCAACTTCATGAATCAAGATTGTGAGGACAAAATGGGGAACACTAAAATCTGATGTATCCTTCAGAATAGCTGCCCTAACATAACCAGAAATTGGTGCACTTTGTTGGTGGATTAATCCAGGAGTTCGAATCATAGCTTTCATCTTCGAACAAAAATCTTGATCATTTTTCCATTTTAGGAGAGTGGGACTGGTATCAAAATAGGTTGTTAATTTTGTTAAATATAGGAGCTTGTGGATTGTCTTCCCAAAATCAGACATGAACATTGGCTCCCAATTTTCATTACATGAACGCATGTGAATGCTTTCAATCGTCCAACCCAGAGCAAAAGGTGTTCCTGTGTTTGCTGTTGTGTCCTCATATCTAAAATGGACATCATCAAAAAATATTTGGACGTTATCAATCACACGCATGGCTAAATCTTCAAAATAACCTCTGGAGTTTGGGTCTACAGGTTTATCCTTGTCTTGTGGGGTATCAGGCATATCATGTCCCATCAGAGCGGCCAAATTTAATCTGCTCAGCTTATTTTGATGTTGCTTAACCTTGATCTCATCTTCTGAGAGGTCCTGAGAATTCACTGGTTGAGCCAAGATGTGGACATCACTTAATTTAATAATGGCTGATTCACTCCCCAATTTTGTCCAAGGGATCCGGATATCAATTTCTCCAAGAAAACCTTCTTTGACTGTAATAGCCAAATTAAATTTGTCCAAAACTGTTTTCTTGAGTTTGAGATTACGCATCACAGCTTTTCCAGAGAGGATGGAAATTTCAAGATTGGATGGATCGAGTCCATCCACATATTCTCCAAAGACCCTTGTGAGGACGGTGGTTGCAAGAGCACTGAAATCCATTGTATAAGCCTAGGGCAGAAAGAGGGACCAAGCCCTGCTTCCTACTAATTTCTTGTATCCGGCTACCGTTACAAGAGGCCGGTGTGATCA
>JGI24217J29970_1010818_pt1 | contig 13346 bp, 4 predicted proteins | sample EnhBioin_Aerobic_FD_29970 | JGI IMG/M metagenome (IMG submission 29970) | reverse complement strand
AATGGGTTCATTTTCATGAAGATGATTCTTCTTGAGAGGCTGATTGGATTTAGTTTTCAAGTTGTTATTGGATTCCTCTTTAGGTTTGCTCCTTTCTGATTTTTTATATTTCTTGTAATTACAGGTTATCAGTGAGGAGAACTTTCCTGTAGAATTATTAGTTTTCGAGTTAATCAGAACTTGATTGGTCCATTTCGAGTACTTCGGTCATGATTTTTTGATGTTATTGGTAAAGCTTTCCCTTTTGGGCAATGACCTAAAGGTATTAGTTTTCTATAGAAGCAAGTTCTGCGAATAACATATCAATGAGGGAGTAGATTTATTAAGAAGTGTTTACTGGATTGGAAAGGAGAGTGAGGAAGTGGTTGTAGAGTTACTCAGAGACAGGAGTGGGTTATGGGTAATGTTTTTGTTTTATTTCTAACAAGCTTTGTATGATATGTTATGGAGATTGTTTGATGATAGTGTGTTATTGTCTTTAGGAATTAAAGACTGACTGTACTTTGTCGATCATTTATTGTGAGATATTTTCCCCTTCATTCAACAACCTTTCAATTTCTTCTCTTGTCAATTTAGTTGCCAACACATTCAATACTTAGTTAACTCCCTACCTATTTTCCTATGGGACAATCTTTGTCTCTTCCAATATTTTACTTACTATTTAGAGATTCTGAATAAGTAGCTTCAATTTATCTTCAGTATTTTTCTGGTTGACTTAGACCAGTTTCTTCTCTAATAGTTAGATTTAACTTTCATCAAAATCTTTATTGTTGACAATAAACTCCAAGATGGGTCTTGATAGGATTTCTTCTTTTGATATATTGTTAGATAGGTTGAGTATCTTATTTTCTAATCCGGGAAGACTGCTTTACTTGTTTTGGAACTCATCAGCTATTGACTTCAAGTCATGAACAAAGTGTTTCTCCTCCTTATTAAGAGACTATCCTTCCTCTTATTCTTGTTAGTTGTCTCTCTTTTTAGTAATGTACTGGACATAGTTATTGGATACAATATAATCATCTTCGTTATTGAGATAATCTGACTTTTAGAACAAATCATCTGAACTTTCTCTCTCTAAAAGTCCTCTTGTTCTTACTATGATACTTTATATCAAGGGAGACACTGATTATAATTGTTGTGGTTGAGATTATTTACTTGATAAGGCATCGTATTGGGTCTTTAGGGATTATATTTAATGGAGCAGTTCTTATATTGTCTTTCTGTACTTTAGTTTTCTAGCATTGGCCTCATCATGATGCAGTTGAATGTGACTGTGCAATTAGGCAATCTGTCTCAACAACTCCTCAACATTGTAAGCAGGTACTCTTCCTTATTCATTATCTTGTTACTAACCATTATTTTATTAGTGTCTTATCTAAACACCTTCATTTTATCCTTCTTTTTATTAAAGTTGTTGCCTCAATGACATGATTTCCTCTTCATAGGCAGCTCTAATCAGATTGAGTTGTTATTAATGTTTGAGTTCCTTCTTGATGAACTCTTCTTAAAGTTCTCTGAGATGCGAGTGGATTCTTTGGTTTTATTCAAACTGTTAATGTGAGAGTATTTAAGGATCGAGTGGAAGCTGACTGATAATGATTTATTTGAGTTAATTGATGAGTTGGATTTAATGTTTATCTTTTTGTTCGTTCATTCTCCTCTCATTTTCCAGCATTTTTTCTTATAAATGCTGAATCTTTTCTATCATCCAGCTGTCTTCACTTCTCTTTGACCCCAATACAGGCTTATCACTGATGATGACTTTCTGAGATAAGAGTCTTTAGACATTGTTTTTATTGAGGAGTAAATCCTTTTCTATTATGTTTACGTTATCTTCAATTCCTTCAATCATGCCCAGACATTCTCTCATGAATTAGACATAGTAAATAGAGTTTTATTGTATTCTTTTGTTCATCATTGGGGAGATAATGGGAGATGTGGTGTCAAAGTTACCTGTAGAGGATCTTAGTTTATGTAACTGATATTAAGCTTATTCCAATTTCTTTCTCAACATTAGATTCTCTTCTTTCAATGTTTAGTCAATTAGCATTTAAGGAGCATTTCCTAAAGTTTAGCCTCTTTACCCTTCAGCACTTAATGAAGACGACTAGTTTTGTAGCCTGGATTGGAACTCTTATATTTGTGATTTGTGTTGGCTTAGTTGATTGTTCAATAAACTGACTTAGTTTCTCAATTGTTAGTTTAAGTTTTATGTTTATTTGAGTCTTTATAGTATTTCTTTGTGACTGATTTATATTTATTCAGCTTAGGTCAGTTTTTGGTTAAATATTAAGATTCGTTATTAAGAGTTATTGATTTGTTATTCTAATTGACTGATCTTATCTTATAATTGGGTGATTTTATCTTATAATTGACTGATTTTATCTTATAATTGTGTGATGAGGTTTTATTTTTCTGTAAGTTTATTGATAAGAGCAGTGATTTACTTGTCCTTTTAATTGATAATAAGGTCTTTTTCATTGATAGCGAGTTGTCTTTAATTGAGTTTAGCATTTAGTAATATGAGTTTGTACTTGATAGTGTTGTACAACTGATTGAACGCAGGATGGGATTGTAGTTAGTCTTCCATACTTTCTTACAGACTCACATCCAGACCTCTATCTTCATTGACGAAGTTAGTTAACTCTTTAATCAGTTTCTATACTTGTTATTGACTTTATTACTGGTTGCGTTTAGACATAGAGAGTTATTTGGACAATGATTAGAGTTACCTGATTGTTTATTGTTGCACTTACACTTGCAGTTTCAGTTGGTGAATACTTTTTTAGTCTTAGTGTTTAGTAACTTACTGTTGTTAAAGTTTTTTAGTCAATTAATTGATTTGTTGTTATAGACTATGTTTTTAAGTTTACAAGGTGTGTTTTTAAGATTATAGTATTTTTTTGGCATTGGTGATTTAGTTTAGTTTATGATCAATGTCTGAGATGTATATTTGGGCATTATTGAGACTTTACTTGACATTGTCCATTTATCTTTATACTAGCTCTCTATTGAACTCTTCATTCATCCTCTTATAGTTTTAGATATCTATTTAGTAGTCATTCACTTTGATATTAACTTAGGAGAGAGTGTCTTTGAGTGTTTATATTTATTGTTGTTTGGACAATAGAGTAAGGTTGAGTTATTCTATTTAGTTTTTGTAAGTATTATCAGTTATAAGTTATTACTCTTAAGTGTTTTGTAGTCTCAGTCTGATCTCTTATATTTACAGTTTGAGCTGAACAGTCTCATTGAACAGTTTAGTGTTCTCTTGTTATAAAGATGTATTTTAATCTTATAAGTTGTTAAACTCAGTGTTGAGTTTCTATAAACTAGAGAGTAGTTAATTGTTTCTAAGTTGGAGATCTTCTAACTGAGTTTATAACTATGTCAGTCTATGTAATAATTTATTGTTCTCTTGTGTTAAACTATTGTTATTAAGGGTTAAGTGTTAGTTATTGACCTTCTGTTACAACAATTACTTCTAATTAAGTGTGAGTCTATCTTGAAGCAGAGTCAGCTAGTGAGTGTTCTATACACTTTAGTCAAGTTTCTATTTAAGAATTGACTTTTAACTTTCTTACTCCTATATTTTCTTCTCTAACTAGTAAATCTTGTTCTTAATGGAGATAAGTTAGTTTTGGGACTCAATGAGTTACTTCTACCTGTCAGTCAGTTTGTTAGAAATGTCTTTGAGGTCAGTAGACAAGTGGGATATTTACAGTTATTGAGAAGAAACCAGTGAGTTTTTTTGTTAGACAGATACCTGGAGAGTGTCTAACTGTCCAAGTTTCTCTTACAATTAGAGGATGTACTTCTATGCTTATAAGAGTTTGGTATTGAGTGTTTACAATTGAGTGAGTTGTTGTTTATATGAGAGGAGTTAGACATTGAGACTGTTGATGGTGGTTTATTGTTGTTTATTTTACTAACTGAGTTATTGATTGGAGTTGAGTATATTGGATTGTTTGATGTGTAGATTAGATATTTAATCAAGGAGGTTCTAATTAAGAGCTGATGCTTATAAATACTTGTTGTTAAGTTGTTACAGTTTATTAACTAAATTAACCTTCTCTTTTTGGATGTTTTAAAGTTACTAAGTAATTTCCTTGATAGAGTGTTACTTTTATACAATAGTTTATTAGAGTTGTTAGAGTTTGATAGAGTTGGATTTGAGTTGCTCTTCATAGATAGCTTTGATTTGTTAGGTTTCTTTATCAGTCTATACTATTTGTTACAATTTAGATATAGTTTCTTACTTATCTTATAGAGTTAGTTTTAGTTTACTATTTTACTATTATTGACTATTAAGTCTTTATGTTAATTGTTAGTTGGTCTCTTGTAGTTTATTAAATTAAGTAGTAAGGTTATTGACTTGTGTAGATAAGTGTTATATTTCTGCTTGTTTTGAGGATTATGCTTATACCAAAGAGACAGTGAGTTTGTTAATCTATTAATCCTTAACTGATATCACTTGTTAATTGAGTCTCTTTATTTAATTCAATAATTAACTTTACTTGTTCTTCACTGTTTATAACTGGGCATTCAGTTTTATCTAGTTATTTCTCAATTACACCAAATCCACAGTGAACTGGGTTATCTGTTGGTTAAGTGATTCATTGTATTGATAAAGTGATAGTTTCTGTTGATTGGCTTCGTTCACTTACTCAGTCAGTTTGTTTATTATCACTAACTGTTATGTCATTCTTACTCTCTATCTGGTTAGTTAATTGTTTAATTCAGAGAGTTTTTATTTAAGTAGAGAGTACTAATTGCTCAAGTGAGTCATATTTTTAGATGTCTCTAACAATTAGTTACTGATATTATTGTTCCTTTATGTATGCTCTTTAATTACTTTCAACTTGTCTTACTTCAATGCCTATATCTCTTGAGTCAGTCTCTATATTTATTCATTCTTTTATTGTACTTTCTTATTCAGAGCTTATTCAGTGAGTCTGTATTCTTGAATAGATGACACGCTCTATTACAACTTCTCTTTTAATTCTTGCTTATCTATTATTTATTGTTACAGTTATTCGACATGGTGTTGGAGATCGGCTGATTTTAAGGCTTTCTCTCTCAATATGTTCAGTTAGTTGAGAGACTATTGATGTTTCTTTATCAATTACTCATTCAGTCTCTTGTGAGCCTACAACTACCTGCTGAATGCCTCTCTGCCTGATCTCTCCATCTACGATTTTTCTCTCTCCATCTATGACTTCTCTCTTTCAATATTCTCTACCTTAGAACTCAACTCTTTTATCTTTTATTCAAGTTTAATTACATTTTATGTCAATTCTTTGATGTTAGTATTGAGACTCTAAGTTTAACCTTACTTGATAGTGAGTTAATTTTATAGTCTGAGTATTTCCTGAGTAGACTTAGTGAGTTAATTTTTTAGTCTGAGTATTTCCTGAGTAGACTATTAGTATTAGGTGGTTGTTTTGAGAGAGTCCTGTACAGCTGATTTAAGTTGTTCCTTTACTTCTCTCTCTTCAATCAACTATTTCTCCAACTTAGATATTATAGATTTAAGTTATTAACTTTGTTTATTTAATGAGTTTATCTTTGTATTGAGACTGTTATTGAGAGATTAGGCTGAGTCTTTCTCCACATTCAATACTAAAACCTATTCATTCAGTCTCTATACTTACTTTCTACTCTTTAACTTTGTTTATTATAGTTGACTCCGGAGTTATTCAATTAATGAGTCTTTTTCTAATAGAGATTGATCCTTTTTAGTTAATTATTATCTCATCTCTTGTAAAGTGAGTTTTTGATTATTCAAGTCAATTCTGGACTCTTCAATCAATTGGTTGAGTTATTTGATTTTGCTCTCCTTATTGTCAATGGAAGACTCCATTTATCTGAGTCTCTCTTAGTTACTGTCCTTTATAGCTGACAAGTTAGCTATCGATCCATTAGTGAAACTACCCTCTACTTAACCCTACTCATTGGGCACTTACTATATCCTATTAAGTTTAATCTTCTCAAGCTAACTGTTCAACTGTTACAATTTAACACTTAATTATCTCTTATCTCTTTATGTCTAACCGATATATTACTCTGCCTATAATAGTTTATTCTCGAAGAATGTCTTGTTCTTCTACATTTATAATGTCTTGTTTCTCTCATTCTTCAACGAGGCTTATAATGAAGCAATCAAATCAGACTTTTGTTTAAGGGATAAAGTTATTTCATTCAGAGAGTCTGACATCTTACCATACTGGGATTGGCTCATTGACAACTACTCATACTTGATTGACTGTTCATTGTATTTAATTGACTGTTCATTATATTTAATTGACTGTTCATTATATTTAATTGACTGTTATTAGAACTTTACTGACAATTAGAGTATTTATGATCTTAATGTTTGTATTTACTCTTACAACTGGGCAGTAGTTTGTCTCAATTTGGTCTCTTCTTATAGTTTAGTGTCATACTCTTTAGATTTGGTTTAAATTTATTTATTGAGAGTCAATAATTGTGAAGATTGCATATCAGTAGTTTTCTGTAGTTCATGGATTTATTGAGTCTTATGAGTAAGTTATTGTCTTAATTTTTATGACTCGTCTCTTATAGATTCTAATTATACATTTTGGGTGAGTAGGATTCTATTTTATTAACTCAATCTAGCTACTGTGGCTCTCATTTCCTACAAGACTCTCATAGTAGTCTTTTCCTTATCTTTTAAAGGTAGTAATTCATTTAATTATTTAGTTAGTTATTTATTTTATGTTTATACTTTTTCCAATGTATTTGTTAAGTCTATATGTTATTCTTTGACTCTGATTACTGTTTGCTGCAGTTATTACTGGATTGTCATGTTCTTCATATTGATTTACTCTATTTGTTACTCATATTTAAGAGATAATTGTGAAATTTGTTGCTAAAGTTTTATATTATTTTGTTTAAGTTACTCTATTTGCTTTAACAATTATTAATTAACTGTATTCAAAGTTAAGTTGTCTTTTTAGAGTTACATAGTGATACTTTCTGCATTTACTAGTTTCTATAACAATTAAGTGGTGTGTTGAGCCTATCTAGTTACTTATTATTTTATTTAGTTTTATCTCTATTTCTCCTTCTCATTCTACTGTTGAAGGTATATAATAAACTCTTAAGCTTACTTCAGTTTATTCTCTACTTTAAACTTCTCTGACTATATTAAAGTGAGTTTTTAAGAAAGCTCTTTTACTTCAGTGTCTAAAAGTTATTGGTACCTGTCACCGATGGATTTAAGTTACTCTGCATGCTTTTAGTTCTTTTCCTCCAACTGATTCTGTAAAGAGAGTATTTTCTTTCTATCTTTCTCAATCAACTCATTCAATTGTGAAATTATCTCTTATAAGAGTGTCTTTTCATCAATGGTTTTTTGTACCTCTGATGATAGTTGTTATTTTTGTTATTCAAAATGTTTGAGAAGTGTTTATTTTTATTGTTAAATGTTTTGGAGTTGATCAGATACTGTTTGATAGTTTTGTTTCATTGTATCGAGGTCAGTTAGTAGTTCATTGTGCTGGATTTAGAATGTTCTTAAATGAGCAATTTGTTAATTTAAGGATGTGACTTAATTTTGCCATGTCTGTAACTCAACTACTATTCTCTGATGATCATTCTTCAACTTGTTATTTTCCTATTAATAGACTTTAAGTTGAGGGTTATTTTAGACTTCCTAAATTTTAGATTTGATAAGTTCATTTTTGGAGTCAACTTATTACTGTAGGAGATGGATGATATTGTTCAAGTTGAGGATGTTTCTTTAGAGTTAGTCATGTTTCAACTGCATGGATTTCCTTTATAACTCGTAGTTGAGTAAGATAGGTTAATTGTTGGCAATAAACTCTTATGCTTTGTTTAAGTGTTGAATGACATTATTGAGTTCATTTTCTTTGCTAATGAGTTCATTTTCTTTATTGATGAGTTCATTTTCTTTACTAATGAGTTATTTCCTCAAACTGGTGAGTTACACTTCTTCAGTATTCAAGGTGGAGACAGTTACTGAGATGGTTTGTTATAGGGTTTTGGCTTTGTTAGATAATTGTTATAGTTGCTCTTTAAGTTGAGTGTTTTATTGTTGCAAGTTTTTAGAATATTGTTATAATATTTCCATCTCATTTGATAAAGAGATAATCATTTACTATTTGGATCTATTTATTTACTGGGTTGATGCTAATTGTTAATTTACAGTCTCAATGATTGACTCTACTCCATTCAGTTTAACAGTCAAAGACTCTTTGTCTAATTTAATATTGTTTAAAGTAATTTGAAGTTAACTATTGTTAGTAATCAAAGTTTAATTCTCTCTCTTAAGTTATTCTTGAGATATTTAGAACTCTCTTATCTTTGTTACTAAAGATTCATTCTATTGCTTAAGATTTACTTCATTAGTTTCAATGTTTTTAATATTTTCAATCAAAGATTATTTCTCTCTTTGTAACTATGAAATATTTAATTTCAAAACAATTACTTATTTATTTATTTCTAAACCTTAAGCTTATATTTTATTGATTTCTGCAATAAGATGAGTTTTTTAAGTTTAAAATTGTGAAGTTATTTATTTGATAGTAGTTTAATATTCTTTTGTTTTATTAAGAAGTGATTAGTTTTGATGTGATAAGTCATTGACTTTGACTGTTAATTGGATGACTTCTTAAGTGTTATGACTGTTTTATTATACTTTTCTTATCTCTTGTATCAAATTGACTTTATCTTTCTCCATCTGTTCAGTTAGAGTAGAGACATTATTTTATAAAGCTTTGATGTGTTGAAGAAGAGATTGGTTATCAGCTTATAAGTTAGTAATTACTTTAGTCAACTACATTATTTATTTGTAGTTATTTCTTGTCTATTCTACTCTAGATAAAGCTCTGTTCACTTATTATGCAAGTTGAGTGTTCTCTTTTTATAGCTTACTCTTTTATGTTTATAATTGAATTTTTTCTTTTTGGAGTGTTTCAATATTATGAGTTGTAGTTTAGTATTGTTGTGAGATGGTTGACGATTGATCAATTAGAGTGAATATTTGTTAACTAAGTCTTTGGTTTTATGAGTTTAATAAGGTTTTTTGTTATTAGAGCTGAACAATTAATTTATTGTATTAATTCTTTTATGATTCTAATGCAGCTACTTCCCTTAATGTGAATTCATGTTATTTAGATACTTGAGTAAGTTATGAGATGTATTGAGTAAGAGAGAGTTTTTATCTTTCCAATGAGTCAACTTGTCTTTATAAGGAGTCAACTTTTCTTTCCAATGAGTCAACTTGTATTTATTTATTTTTGATGTACTAGGTTCTTTATTGGATTTAGTTATTGAGTTTGGAGATGGTTTATTAGAAGTAGGATATTTTGGTATTGAATTATTATTGAGAAATATGTTATGATTTAGTGTGATAGTTAGTCTCTTGCAATTTAGTGATGGGAGTGCTCTATATTTACTGAGTGTCTTGTAACTTATTGTTTTGAATACCTCCTACTTATAACTTACTTTATTGAATACCTCCTCCTTGTAGTTTACTTTGCTGAATACCTCCTTATAACTTACTTTATTGAATACCTCCTACTTGTAGTTTACTTTCCTGAATATTTCCTCCTTCTATCTTAATATTTTTGAGTCTTTAAATCTCTAATAGATATTTATGGCACTTGGTTTATATTTAGGTGATATAGTTTTCTGCGTATTTGAGTTGTTCCATGATTCTTTTGTTTTCTTATATAAACTGATCTACTCTGACTCTGGATTAGTCTAACTGTTGTACATTCTATGGCTGACTATTAGTGAGAGTGTTCTTTAGTGTTTATACTTACTTGTAGAATGACTCTCTTTATTGTTATAATTCAGTTATTCTCTGTTTATACTTCTCAATGTCTTATTGTTATTTAGTATTAGAAGGTGTTTATCTTTAAGTATATGTTGATTCTTATTGATGGTGTTATATTTCTTTGATACGTGTAATGAGTTAGTTATTTTGTTGTTGTAGATTGTTGATCTTAATGTTAAGTTGTTGAATTTGTTGAGGGTATTGCAACTGTTAAAAAGAGAATATATAATTCTCAGCCTATTGCAAATGAGTGAAGACTTCACTCTTTTATCTTTAAAGTTGACTCTTTTATCTCTGTAATTGAGTCTTTGAGGTCTATAGTTATTTTATTGATCTCTATAATTAACTCTTTTCTCCTTACAGTTGGGTCTTTATATTGTGATAGTCATTGAGTTGTTATTTAAGTGTTCGTATTTAATTGTTATGATCAATATTGATAGTTTTTTATTATTGTTAGAGAATGGTTCTTTATTAGAGTTAGTTGAATCTGGTAGTCTTCAATTACTATAGTTAAATAGATAGATTCTTATACAGAGTATTTAGTTATAACAGTTATTGTTACTTACCTTATAGTTTAATTTATATGGTAGAGTATTTGGATTTTATTTATGTTAATATTTGAGTTAACTATTAATGCTGTTATTTCAATTTAAGTATTTGTTGTTATAGATTAAGTTTGTATGTTTTAAGTTAGTTAGTTTATTAATTGTGATTGGTGAACTATTATTTATACTGTAGGAGTTACTGGTGTCTCAATAGTTATAATTCATTAAAGAGTTTCTGACCATTTGATAACTGTGTATTAAGGTTGTTTATTGTAGATTACTTCTATCTTAATAAAGAGACTGTGTTAGTGAGTTATTATTGAAGACTAACTATCTTAGTATTAGCTGATTCAAGTTATTGTTTGCTATTATTATCCAGTTATTGTCTTAATGAATTCGATTGTTATTATTGCTTAAGTTATTATTGTTATTGCTTCAGTTATTATTTAAGTTATTCCTTAAGTTATTGTTATGATGATTATTTGGATGATTATTTGTGTTAAGTTTTGAGTTAGTGGATATAATCAAGGAGTTAGGTTTTATTGAGATTCAATTCTTTTACAATCTACTTCAACCCTGTTATTTACTATTGATACGTCTTTACTAATGTTTATAGTTAGTTGATTTGATTAAGATAGTGTTCTGATTGTTGTTTATCCTGTTGTAATTGAACAATAAGAGAGTTGAGTCTTTCTATTTAGTCAGAAAGGACACTCTTTTGAGTAGTGAGTTTAGTTAACTAAGATTAATATGAACTTATCTTATGATTAAGTTAAATGATTTTATTGTTGAGTTAGTTATTAAGATCATTAAGTTAAATGCTTTTATTGTTGAGTTCAATATTGTTGTTGTTAAGCTAGCTGATTAGAATATTCTTATTAGTAAGTTAATTAGTTACACTATTGAATTGCTCTCTTAATGTTTATAGTTATTAGCTCAAAGTATGGAGGGTATTTTTGAGTTAGGAGATTTAATTGTGTAAAGATTGTTAGTTAGTTTGAGGCACTGACAATATATTCAACTCATTCTATAACTAGTTTACTCTCTTCTCTTGCTGCTATATATAATCCTATGCTTTAACTAATCCCTCATATGTCTCATTATACTTACCATTTATCTAATTCAGTTATTGATTTAATCTGTTTATCTATTACAAGTGGGAAGATACTTACTGTCTCAAATGTTACTATTGTTGTCTTTAATTGGTCAATTAATCTCTTATATCTTGTATTTATTGTCTTAAATGTTATGTTTATTTAAGTTATTGTCTTAAATGTTCAATTTGTTAAAGTTATTGTTTATAGTGCTCAATTTGTTAAAGTTATTGTTTATAGTGCTCAATTTGTTTGTCTTTCTTCAATATAGCATGTTAATAAATTCTTTTGTACTTCTATTCTAGTTATTCTTAGATGTTTTATTCTTATTAGTTGTTTTATTCTATTTTAGTGAATAACTATGATATCATCTTTTTACTGCATTGTAGTTAATGCCTTACATCGGCTATTTCCTTTATGTACTAGGATTAGGATTTAGTTTTGAACTGGGATTTAGATTACCCTGTATTGGATTGCTATATCTATGCCTTTATGAACTACAGTTAGTAATTAAGAGACTTGTTCTATTTGTACTTCATCACCATTGTCTGTTATAATTTGTTATTCTCTTGTTGTAATGAGTTATTGCTTTGTTCTAGCTAACTGTTAGTCTGTTGTAGCTAACTGTTAATTTGTTGTAGTTCATTATTAGTCTGTTGAAGTTATTGAATTTGAGTATTAAGTTAAGTGAGTTTAGTTTAATACTATTTATTTAGAGCTTCTCTGACATGTTGTTATATCCTATCCAACTCAACAGACTCTACTTACCTACTCAATGTTTATTCTCTTTATTACCTACTCACAGTTTACCTACCTTATTATCTACTCAATGTTTATTCTCTTTATTATTTATTAAAAGTTTATCTTCCTTATTATTACCCTTTATTGACAAATAGTTATTTGATTTAGTTGAGTTATTGCTGAGTGTTATAGAGTTGAGTTTATAGTGATGAGTATGATATTTGGGTTTATGTTACTTTCTGTTACAATCTACTAATCACTTACTTCCTTTACATCTCCTGTCCCTCCAACTGTTATATATACTCTTTATGCTCACTCAATTGACTATTCAATCCATTCAATTAACTATTCAATTCATTAATCTATGTGTTTAATCCATTAATCTCCTGTCTCAAATAGACAATTTAATTATTCTTTTGGGTGATTTCAGTTTAATCTTATTGTTACTTCTTCCTCAAGTACTCTAGTTCCTTTTACTGTTCATAGACTCTGGTTTGGTATTAGAACATGTGTTGTTTCAGTTATTACTACTAGTTGTTCTATCTAGTCTAAGCTCTCAGTAGTTACCTTCTTAAAGATATTATCTCTTCTTGCATAGTCTGGATTGACTTCTCATACTCCATCATTACACTCGAGTGTTGACTACTAGGACGGGATTAATCATTGTTTTCTTATGATTATTGCTTCCTTTAAACTTATTGCTTTCTTAAAAGTTATTGCTTCCTTAAAACTTATTGCTTCCTTAAAACTTCTATCTAATTAGTTAGTCTCTCATTCTCCTCCATTAATTCAGTCAGTTTATACTGAGTGAGTCTCTGAGTTTATTGTAATTCACTAGACAGCTTATTGTTCTCCTCATTCAACTCTCTTATCTTCTTGTTTAATTTGTTTATCTAATTAGACTCTATTTATGACTGTTAATATTGATAGTTTCTAGTTTATAGTTGTTGTTGATACTGTTCTATCTTATTTTGGAAGTCTATTTTAATAGAGTTAAGTGAATTCCTCAATTATACATTTTGAGACTCTAATTTATTGTTCTTACTCTATACAAGTTATAAATGTTTGATCTTCTATGTTTTGGAATTCAGTTGATTAGTTAATTAAGTGATTTGTTTAGTCAATTGGGATACCCTTCTT